>OLOS01001092.1_pt1 | contig 24198 bp, 22 predicted proteins | sample 1672631 | NCBI WGS metagenome assembly OLOS01 (sample SAMEA3136707, study PRJEB25190) | human gut metagenome | biome: human gut; feature: human-associated habitat; material: faeces | place: Austria | collected 2013 | reverse complement strand
AATCTTGGTTATGGCTATTTGGTGAAGAATCCCCACAACGAGCCACAGATTCAAAATACCATTGGATTTGTTATTTATAAAAATGATGGGAAGATGCTTGGGTTAAACTCTTTTTATCCATTAATTCTGGACGGTGTGGAAAGCACCGCAAGGAAATACGGTTATAACCTTGTAATCATCAACCTGGAACGGGCTGATATCGAACAGCAGATTCATTATATAACGGATGCCAATTGCGTCGGTTATGTTATATTTGCTACGGAAATGCAGGATAATGAAATCGATTATTTCGAAAATCTGGGACTTCCGTTTGTCCTCTTAGACAACTACTATAATGGACGGATGATTAATACGGTAAAGGTCAATAATGAGCAAGGGTGCTATCTTGCCGCAAAGTATCTGATTGATATGGGACACCGCAGAATAGGTTATCTTTCCAGCGGCCTTCCAATTAACAGTTTCATTGAACGCCGCAATTTTTCAAAAAAGGCTTTGGCATCCTTCGGCATAATGGATATGGAAAAGTTCACCTATACCATCGGCTATCCAATTGACCAGGCGGCAGAAGGAATCCTGCCCGTTCTGAAAAAACATAAAAAGTCCGAACTTCCCACCGCCTTTTTAGTGGACAATGACCTTGTGGCAATCGGGGCAATGCAGGGCATGAAGGAATTTGGTTATCAACTGCCTGATGACTTTTCATTTGTAGGCAATGCGGACCGTCCAATCAGTTCCCTGGTGGAGCCAAAGTTAACCACCATCCGGGTGCCTCAGGAGCGCTTTGGATCCGAAGCCGTGTTTCAGCTGATACAACAGTTACAGAACCAGGAAACATCATTTACAAGGGTTGAGATAAATGGGGAACTGATTGTACGGGATAGTGTGAAAGATATAAACGGATGAACCAAATAGCTGCTGGTTAGGACAGGTCTTACTTTAAGCACTTTCAAGGAAAACTCCCCCGTTGTGAAAAGCGGGGGAGTTTTCCTAAACGTATTTAAATGGCATCCTAGGATAAATTTCATAAATGTCTATTATTTTTCTGAAGTCCCATCCATCATACTCTTTAAAAGTTCTTTTCTTATGCCCATATACAAAGGCCTGCACACATCAGATGGAACGCAGGCTATCATATCCTCTCCAGTGCCGGCGGCATCAGCCAGTACAACCATTCCCTTTCCAACCTTATGTCCAATCTTCATTTTTTTAAGTATACCCATGATTTTCATATGCTCTTTTAAGGGTATTTCTTTTCTGCTCCTAACCGGAATCAGCCGAGTATTATTTCCATCCTCCACCAATACCGTGGTCGTCAGCACACGCATAGGACATGTTAACTCCTGATGCGCAAAATCCATCCCCCTGCTGCACCGGTTCCCACTAATTGTCATGTCAGCTTCATTCAAAACACAAATCTGCATCAAACACTGGTTCGGACATATAGTACAGTATAGTTCCATCACATCACGGCCCCTTCCCCTGCTGCATATCCGGCAGAAAATCTCCCCACCCTGACTGCATCCATAACAACATGATCCACTGTATCATATACATGGAGGACATTCCCACATGCAAAAATCCCGGGAATTGTAGTTTCAAATCTCTCATTCACAACCGGTCCGCCGCTTTTTTCATCCAATTGCGCACCAGCCCCAAAGGTAAGCTCATTCTCAGGAATCAACCCCACAGCCAGCACAAGGCTGTCGCAGGCAATCTCTGTCTCCGAACCAGGTATGACATGGAAATCCCCGTCAACCTTTCCCACCATAACAGCCTCTACCCTATTTTTACCAATAACCCTTGTAACAGTAGTAGAAAGATGTAAGGGTATCCCAAAATCTTCAAGGCAGTTCTTTATATTACGTCTCAGCACTCCCGGTTCTGGCATGATTTCGTAAACTCCAAGCACCTCCAATCCTTCCAGCGTCAGTCTGCGGGCCATGATTAATCCGATATCACCTGAACCGAGGATGACAAAACGTCTTCCGGGTATACAATTTGCTATATTCACATAATACTGAGCCTGCCCTGCCGTATATATACCGGCAGTCCTAGCGCCAGGAAGCAGAATTGCATCCCTTGTTTTCTCACGGCAGCCCATGGCAAGAATAACAGATTTAGCATCAATAGATAAGATACCTTCCTCACATATGGCCGTCATTGTTTTATCTGGATTAAGCCGGGTGACATATGCATTCCTGATTACCAATATTCCAGATTCGGCAACCTCGTCCCTTTGACACTGGGCAAATTCCGGACCGCTCAGGTCTGCCCCATAACACTCAAGTCCAAAGCCATTGTGAATACACTGGTTCAGGATTCCGCCAAGTTCGAAATTACGCTCAATCACTACTGTCCGGGCCCCATTCTTCCATGCTTCCAACGCAGCTGCCATCCCTGCCGGCCCACCGCCTATTACAGCAACATCACAGGTTATTTTATTTTCATTGCTGACTGGCATTAGTTGTCACCTTCCTTTAAGGCAGCAACCAAAGGATTACTGCCATCTTCTTCTAATAGTACTTCCCATGGATTCAAACCAAGTTCCCTGGACAAAAGTTCAATCACCCTTTGCTGGCAGAAACCGCCCTGACACCGTCCCATTCCAGCACGTGTACGTCTTTTTACCCCTCCAATGGTGTTCGCTCCTGCCGGGCTGTGGATTGCTTCAAGAATATCGCCTTCCGTCACCATCTCACATCGGCATACCATACGTCCAAAGGCCGGATTCCTTTTTATCTTCTCCTCCTGTTCTTCAGGTGTCAGTTCCGCAAAACGCCGCGGTAACCGATTGGCTGGCCGGAAGTTTTCATCCACTTCCATTTTCATCCCCAACGCCTTAAGAAGATCCGAGACGTAAACCGCGATTGCCGGTGCAGATGCAATTCCTGGGGATTGAATCCCTACAACCTGAATAAGATTTTTTATTTTTGTAGACGGGCGGATGTAAAAATCATGTGGGCATTCCTCCATTACAGCCCGTTCTCCTGAAAACATACGTATCACTTTACAATCTTTAATATCAGGCGCTGACTTTACCGCGCCATTCATCAGCTGCGAAATTCCTTCTTGCGTATTTTCGCCAAATCCTTTTTCCATTACCACTGAAGTTGAACCAAGACTGGGATTTCCAGAAATCTTAGTGCCAATGGTAATTCCCTTGGACACCTCCGTTGGTATGGGGAATAAGGACATATTCATCTGAATCCCATAACTCTTGTCAAATATAATCAGTTCACCATGCCGGCTTATCAAATGAAAGGATTCAGCCCCAGCCATATCCGACACCTCATCCCCTCTGATTCCCGCTGCATTAATAAGATAACGGGCACCATACTCGCCCTTTGTCGTGTTAAGCCTGAATATTTTTCCCGGACTGATTCCCTGTACCTCACAGCTCCGGAATAAATCCACACCATTTAACATGGCATGTTCCATAAATGCAATTGTAGTGAGATAAGGTTCTGTTACTGCCGCATTTGGAGCATATAAGGCATATTTTATCTTCCTATCCGCATGAGGCTCCAGCCGGAAGATGCGCTCACCGGAAATCACTTCTAAATCCGGTACTCCATTTTGCTTCCCTTTCTTATATAAATTTTTAATATAATCCAGATCTTTTTCATCAAATCCAACTACCATGGCCCCGGTCCTTCGGTACGGAAACCCCAACTCCTCCGCCAACTGCGGATACATGGAACATCCCTGTACATTCAGCAATGCCTTCAGCGTTCCAGGTTCAGGGTCATAACCACTGTGTATGAATCCTCCATTGCCTCTTGTGGCACCAGCGCCTATGTCCGTCTTAGCTTCAAACACGGCAATATCCAGTTTATATTTTGAAAGTTCCCTGGCTATTGCACATCCGACTATACCTCCGCCGATAATACCTACATCATATGTCTTCAATGTTCCCCTCCCTGCAATATGCCATTCCAAACAAGCTAAGTCTGTTAAAATCCCTCCATCCCACTGGATAGAGGTCAATAGAAAGTCCGTTATCATCGTCTGCGTAGATAATAAGGTGATAAGAACCCAGTTTTTCCCTGAGCAGGATTATGCATTCCATTACATGTTCATTCCTCCACACATATCGTGCCCATCCATAATCCTGTGTGACCGTAATTTCCTGTTCCTTCCAGTCATTATACCATGCCTCAATTTCCCACCTGTCATTATTGATACCCAGTGTAAAAATAAACTTTAACCCATTATCAATCTGATTGATGGCCATACTATGAATCTGGCTGCTATTTTTGGCGACCTCATATGTTTTTCCAACTATTGTCCCTTCCCTTCTGCTGGGTTCCCTGAGTCCCTTTGGCATTGGCATCTGGAGGCCGTTTTCCATTTCCCTGAGATGTCCCAAAATCTGTCTGTTTTCAGGCAGCGGCGTATCTGATATATTTTTAAAAAGTAATGGCCAGGCCAGGTGCACGACCTCTGTCAAATGACCGTACCCATCTTCCAGATTCCCCTGAAATGCCCATATAATATCGGTATCCGGACATATAATGAACATCTGTCCCCCATGCCCTTTTGAGCCATAGGCACCATTACGGTATCGCCAGAATTGATATCCATACCCTGGATTCCCATCCACGTAGCTGGTAAAATGAGTTACTTCCACATGACTTCTGATAGCCTCTTCCAACCATTCGTTTGAGATAATCCGCTTCCCATCCCACATTCCCTTTTGGTGAATTAAAAGGGCAATTTTAGCAATATCCTGGATCTTACAGTGAAACCCCCTGCTCCCGGTATTTATTCCCATCTGTTCTTCCCAGTAAACACCGGTAATCCCCATATGTACAAATAGCTTCTCATTAAGATATTCCACCATCTTTTTTCCAGTAACCTTCTGCACGATGGCGGCCAATGTATGCGTACCGGAATTGTCATATCCATATAAAGTCCCCGGCTTTACTCTTGGCGGAGTATTAAGGTATGATTTTAGCCAGTTAGGATAGCTTCTGTCAATCGACGATGCGTCTCCTGTCTCTCCTCCCTGCATGGTAAGCAGATGCCGTATTGTCCGCATCTTATTATACGGATGAAGCGGACCTGTTATAAGTTCAGGAAAAAAATCAACAATATGGCAGTCAAGATCCAATAGTCCCTCATCCACACATAATCCTATGGCCAGGCTTGTGATGGTCTTGCTTGTGGAGTACATAATATGATTCATCTGGGAGGTATAAGGATACCATGACCCCATAGAAGCAATCCTGCCATGTCTAAGAAAAATAAAATGATGCAGAGGCAGCTTATTAATCGCTAACTGCCTATAAAATTCCAGGAAATTCCCACTTGGGATGCCAAGACTCTCTGGTGATGCCATTTGCAGTTCTTCCATAAATGCCCTCCTACCCTTCTCTGTATTGCATAAACTCAATCTCATTCCCTTCTGGATCGTATACCATAAAAGTCCCGGCTTTTTGTGGGTCAGGCCTGAAGACATAAGGATTGATACATTTTGCAGTGCCAGTCTTTATCTGTATGCCTTTACGTTTGAGTTCACCGGCTGCCTGGAGGATATCATTTACCACAAAGCAAACATGGCGATAGCTATCACTACGCCCCAGGAAATCATTCCTCCCTGCAGCAAATTCCAAATAACCGTCCCCTTCCAGGGCGTCCCTGTAGAACGCGGTCATTTTTTCCGCATCCTTACAATTCAGAACCGCCTTCATAAGCTGTATATCATTTATCTGGTTGGGATCTTTTAAAATAAGTATATCGTTTCCTTCCGGATCCATTGTGTGGATGGCTTTCGGAACCATACCTGTTTCTTCATACCAGATATTTCTTTTTTTCAGCCTTTCTTCCATCTTCCCAGTGTCACTGACATACAATACAAACTCCTTCAGGGCACGCGATTTTTTATCATTGTCCGATGTGTAACCTTTTGGAAATAATTCAATGAACTGTCTTTCACTGACTTTTACATATGTTAATCTTAACATTCCGTCTTCATCTTTTAGTTCACATGCCCTGGTGAACCCCAGACCTTCCTCATAAAAGGCCAGTGTATTCTTATAATGTTTACAGTAAAAGCAGATATGGCCAAACGTATTGATAGAAATTCCCATAGCTCTCCTTAATCAGGAAAGGAGGGAGAACAACCATCCTCCCCCCTTTCTTCCTACTCATTCAAATGTTTAAGTATCCTGTCATGTAACTGTTCCAACGTCGCATCCATATATCGCCTTAGTTCCGCTCCATCGTGGATAAACTTCATCAGTTTCTTCAAAACTTCTATATGGCCATCTGATTCAGATGTGGCCAAATTAAATACAAGATTCACCTCCACTGTTTCATCCGGGGCATCAAGCCGTTGGAATAATACGGGATTATCAAGACGCAATAAACAGATTGCGTTTTTTAGTACATGTTCATTTCCCGCATGGGGAATCGCCACCCCTGGATTTGTGGGCAGGCCTGTAGGAAAGGATTCCTCCCGCTTCAGACACGCTTCCCGGAAGGTTGTCTTAACAGCCTCTTCCCTGATAAGTTCATCAGAGCACAAGCGGATTGCATCTTCCCATGAATTGGCTGTTCCATCAATAACAAATATGTTTTCCATTTATATCTTCAACTCCCACTTATGTTTACCATTTTCCAAGCAGCTTACCTACTATCCCCAGTAAGACCGCAAAAAAGTTAGCAGATCCACCTGCCGTTACCATACTGTCCCCAATATCAATGCCTGCCCAAATCATCATATCCGTTACCAACGGTGCCATGAAGGTCTGTGCATACAACAGGAAAATGACAAGGACGGTGGATCCTATGACAAGTCTGAAAATATTCCCTTTTGTAGCCATGGCTCCTACGCAGGTGTAAACAATTAAATTTGCCAGCAATGTTATTGGGAAGAACTTATTGCCCGGGAGAATCAAGCCAAGGAAAACCGTTATCGGGATCATAAGGATTCCGGCTGATATAGCGGCATTATCACCTTGCCCCAATGCATAATCCATGCCAAGATAAATCTCCTTGCCTTCCCCCAGGAATTTATTAGCCCAAACCCTTGCGCCGTTACTGAACTGGGTTAAACCCGTCATCATGACCGATACCATACGCCCGGTAAGAATCATGACTGCCGATATGCCTACCGCGATAGACATGATTGTTGGGACATCCTGTTTTGTCATGACTCCCATAAGAGCGCCAACCAGCAGCCCTATTACCGCCGGATCTCCTAATAACCCATATTTCTGTGCAATCTTATCAATATTAATATCAATCTTCCGTAATCCGGGGATTTTATCAATCACCCAGTTTACCGCCCAATAAATAGGAAGCATGGTTGTGGAATGAAACACGATGGCGCCCGTCGTACCTTCAAATCCAAAATACTCCTGCCATGGTTTCGCAACAACATCCCCCATCTTCTCTGTAATCACGCTTAGCAGCAATGCTATTACGATTCCAATAATATAACTGTCAAAAATAACATAGGCGATTGCGGATATAGTCAATATATGCCAATAGTCCCAAATATCAACATTCAAAGTCTTAGTAAATCCCACCTTCAGAAGTATGATATTCAGTACGAACCCCAGCGGTACGACAAGCGCTGCAAACGGGGTCGCCCAGGCTGCTGCCGCAAGTGTCTGCCATCCCACATCAACAACCGTGAAGCCTGCCCCAGCCCCTTGGTAATAAGCTACAACAGGAGCCAGTGTGGTCGTCATGAAACTAACCACAAGCTTAAGTCCCTGGAATCCAATGCCTACCATAAGACCTGCCTTCAATGCCTGCCCTGCTTTCATACGGAAAATAAGGCCAAGACCGAAAATCATAAACGGCAGCAATACAACTGCATTAATGTTCAATATATATCTGACTGCATTATATAAAACTGTCATACCCTTCCTCCAATCCATCCATAAATCATATCTCCCTTACTCCCCTGCCAGTTCCCTTAACTTTTCAACCAGCATTTCCGCTTTCTTTTCTTTTCCAATGCCTGTAACAAATTCCACGAGACTCAGCACGGGCTTACTCAATGTCTGTCTATACGCATTGGCCGGGCACACGATATCCACCATGTCTACATTCAGCGGTATTTCATTTGTACTGCAGTGGATAATATCTACAGGAATCCCCGCTTTGGCACAGATATCCTTTACTTCCTCACAAACAATGGTCGATGTATTAATTCCTGTTCCGCATGCCACTAATATCCTTATCTTCTTCATCAAACCTGACCTCCTAATGATCTATGGGTGTAATACTACTTTCAACTGTTTTCCGCATCTGATTTCTTCCAAAGCCTGTTCCACTCCATGCAAATCACACTCTTTGGTAACCAGCCACTTCAATGATATCTTTCTCCTGCCCGCAAGCCTTAAAACAGCTTCAAGATGCCTCCTCTCATACCCGTCCGTCCCACACAGGGAGAGTTCTTTCTTCTGTATAATGCTTAAATCGAGCTGCGCATCCGGGCTTTCAAATCTTGAGAATATGACTATTTTTCCTTTTGCTGCCATGAGGGGCAGTACTGTATCCATAACCTGCGCATCGGGTGACGTTATGACTGTTATATCAACCCCTCTTCCTTCTGTTTCCACTGCCACAATTTCTGATAGATTCTCGCTGCTGCTGTCAACAAGTAAATCCGCCCGGAAGGGACGTGCCATTTCCAATCTGGCCGGGAGACAATCGGTCTGTATAATGCTGTCCACACCACGAAGTTTTCCAATTTGTGTATGCATACATCCAGCAGGTCCGCAGCCTATTATCAGCACCTTTTTTCCTGGCCCAAAATCATGCTGTTCCTGGCATTTATATACCGCACTCGCCACATCCGCAACCGCAGCCTCATTAAAGGACACGTTGTCCGGAATCTTAGCTATATGGCCGCTGTCCAGAACTTCCCGTGATAAGAGCACATATTGTGCCATCCCACCGGATGAACCAGCCGGTGTCCCCTCTACACATACAGCCAAACGGTCTCCAACCGAGTATACGGCTTCCTCTTCAGATATCGCAGTAACCATTCCCGAAAAATATGTTCCCGGAATTGTACCTTCCTTTACTACTTCCGTATGTAATAATGTTTTTAGGTCTAAATCACTTATGCTGCAGGCCTCTATCTTCAGCAACAGGCCTCCCGGTGAAAGTTCAGGCTCCTGGATAGTTTCCAGGACAAAGCCCTTTCCCTTTTTATACCTTAGACAATCCAACCTTCATCCCTCCTTATATCTGTCATTATGTAAAAATATCTCCCCGTTATCATTCACCGTCCAAACCATCCGTCAGGACTTCTAATATAATCTCATATATCCCATGACCATCCTTTGCAGAAATCTTTCCACACAGGTCGCTGTCTTCCGCTATGGAAATAAGCGTGCGCAGTATTTTCAGGTTCCACTGGCTGGATTCCCTGAAGCAGGTATAAAAAAGCATATGTACCGGTCCAAAAAATTCGTGGCCGAAATCCACGCCTTCCTCAATATAAAGCAGTCCCAGACAAGGCTCTATCAAACCTTTTTCGGGCAATGCATGTGCAATGCAGAAACCTTCCCGCAGGATAAAATAAGGACCATTTAATTTGCAATTTTCCACAGTAGCATCAATGTAACCCCTGCTTATTCTTTGACACCTGATTAGCGGCCCTGCGGCAATCCTCAAGGCATCTTCCCAATCCGTACATCCCTTTGTCTTCTGCACAAATTCAGGAAGGAACAATTGTTTTAGCCGGGCGGCACCACTTTCCCTGACACTAAACTTCTCATTTAAAAGCCTTACAGCCGCCTCAATGTCCTTCCGCTCAGGTGAACACTGATTTTCCTGAACAATTTTTTGTAATCTGGTCATTTCCCGGTCCAGCCTATCCTCAACAAAGCCCTCTGCCCTCTTTTCACTAAGTATCATATATGACAATTCGTAGATATTAATAATATCCTCCCTGCTCAAAAGCGGGTCCACCACTATAACCGGCCGGTCCGACTTGGCAATATTGATGGCTGATATAACAAAATCAGCGCGCTTCATCCTCTCGTCATAATAAAGACTGTTCGCTGAGCATATCCCTATGATGTGGAAATTAAATATCCGTCTTACCTTGGATGCCAGAAGCTGTCCTACTGCCACTCCCCCTGGACAGGCAATGAGGACACTTAATTTTTTTTCTGCCGGTCCCACCCTATCCATGGCAGCTATAAGATACATTACAATATAGGTAATCTCTTCGTAGTCATCACATCGTATCTCATCTGTGAGGGAATCCAGACATTCTAAAACAGCCCGGTAGATATGGGGATAATCTGCTTTCATCTGATTAATAAGCGCGGGATCCAACCTCTCATTCATTTTCCTTTCATTCATGAAATACTGTATCAGAAGCTCCAATAAAACTTCATCAGAATATAAAGCCACCTCCAATTGCCTGGATATATTCCCAATGAAATCAATTACCCGCATCTTAATCTTTTGGTACAGATAAGGATTCTCCTCCTGTGGGATACAGAATGGAAACAGCTTTGCATCATTACATAAAACAGCAAGCTCACCTTCCCTGGTTTCAAGTCCAAGTTCATTTGCAATCAGTTGATACAGCTTCTTCAGCTTCCGTTTATCCAGGCCGTCCTTATCCCCTGACTCTTCCTCCAATAAGGGATGTCCGCCAAGACAACGGTTCATTGACACAAAAAAGTACAGAGCAGCAATCTTTACATCATCTTCCAGAAGATTCAACCTTAACTGCACATCATAAAGCTTCACCTTTGACCAGAACCATCCTAAAGGATGTATAAAATTCAATTGATGTAAAATAAGATTTTGAAAAACACTGTAGTTCCCGTCAAACTGGTCAATCATTCTGGCCAAGAGGCTTATCAATACATGCCGCACCGAACGTTCCGTATATACTAATCTGATACCTTTGCCCGGACTGGATTTTATATATACTCCCTGGGTCAGGAACTGTTCCTTTAATCTGGAGACATCATTGATTGCAGTCACCTGACTGATATCCATTTTCTTTGCAATCTCACCTATCGTTACATATCCAGAGGCATTTAAGAGCATTACAAATTGCATGATTTCCCTCTCCTGGGGCAACATGATATACATTGTCAGGGCCTGCCGTCCCAGGGATTCCAATATAAATGTCCTGTCTGTATTTGGGGGAAGCAGTATCCTTCCTTCTGATGCAATCCTAAGTGGCGCCTGATTTAATGAAATAAGATATGCATTGATATGTTTTAAATCATTTTTTAAAGTCCTGTCGCCTATCCCATACATATCCATCAATTGTCCTGTAAAAACTTTGCCATCTGCGCTGCGCATGATGTCCATTAAAATCTCTACAGCCCTGTGTTTCATTCCCTTCCCCCATTTCCATAACCTTCCGAAATCAGCCTTCTTTTTGCCCGTACCTTACCTTGTAACGTTCTAAAACCCCTGCCGCGGTTTCGTCTGAGAGGGATTCCGGTTCTCCCATATTCATACATTTTGCAATCCAATAAACTTTTGCCGTATCTTCCACCATCTCAGCTACGAATAATGCCCGCTTTAATGTTGGGCCGACAGCAATCACCCCATGGTTCTTTAACAATACTGCGTTTTTATCCTTCATGGTATCCAGTGCCACAATACCCAGTTTTTCCTGCCCTCCCGTGGTATAAGGCGCAATGGGCACATTTCCTCCCACAGCTTCCCCAAGTTGGATCATCACAGGAGGTATTTCCTGATTCACCAGGGTCATTGCCGTAGCATATGGGGAATGCGTATGGACAATGGCATTGATGTCATCCCTCTCCCTCAGTATATAGGCATGTACCGGCAATTCTGTAGATGGATTGCGCTCCCCGTCCTCAATATTGCCAAACAGGTCAGTAACCACTATATCCGCAGCCGAAAGTTCATCATAGTTCATACCACTGGGCGTTATAGCCATCAGTCCCTGCTTTCTGTCAACAATTGATATATTTCCCTGGGTTGACTGTACCAGGCCACTTCCAGCAATGCGTAAACCAGTCCTAACAACCTCTTCACGTAATTCTTTTAGTAACATTGTATATATCCTTTCCTTGTTTTTGTATATGCATATACGTTTTTTATAAATACATCATAACTGCTATATCCCCTTTTATCAATAATAAGACCTTTCCCGCTGATGGTAAGACTTTTTAGTTGTGGCCCGGACAGATACCAGCTGCATCAAATAGGTTTTTACAGATGCAAAAAGGCCATTATACCAATGCTTCACTCACTGGCAAACAGCCTCTTTGACTTGTCGGATTATTTATTTTCTGCGGTAAAAGCCGCAGCTTTTTTTCAATTCACGCGGTTAACCACATTCCCATCCATAAAGGCTTCCAGATTCTTAACCGCCAAATCCATTAACCGCTGACGGGATTCCTTTGACGCCCATGATATATGTGGTGTAATAATACAGTTTTTTGCTCCCAGCAAAGGATTGTCCGGGCGTATGGGTTCCGTAGAGACCACGTCGAGTCCCGCAGCGCCCACCTTTCCACTGTCCAGGGCTTCCCTCAGGTCATCCTCTACAATCAGCGGCCCCCTGGAATTATTAAGAATGATGACCCCATCCTTCATCTTGGCAATATTGTCCTTGTTGATTACCCCCTCCGTTTCCTTGAACAGCGGGCAATGAAGGGCAATCACATCTGATTCTTTAAACAGCTCATCCAGGTCATCCACATATCTGCACTGTCCGTTAACCAGTTCCTCATCATGGTATGTGTCATAAGCAAGCACATGCATGCCCATGGCCTGGGCAATCCTGCCGGTAGCCTGGCCAATACGGCCATATCCGATGATTCCCATGGTTTTACCGTCCAGTTCAATCAACGGATAATCCCAGAAACACCAGTCCGGATTGCTGCTCCAGCGCCCTTCCTTCACGGCCTGGTCATGATGCCCGATGTGATGGCAGATTTCCAGCAGAAGCCCGATGGCAAACTGTCCTACTGCTGCCGTTCCATAGGATGGGATATTGCACACGGGGATTCCCTTTGCTTTTGCCGCCTGTATATCCACCACATTATATCCGGTTGCCAGGACCCCTATGAAACGGATTCCCGGACATGCATCGAATACCTCCGCAGACAACGGTGTTTTATTCGTATACACAATCTCCGCGTCACCAATCCGCCTGATTATCTCCTCCACATCGGTAAGCGGGGTGCGGTCATACACAGTACACCGGCCCAAGGCTTCTAACCCGCTCCAGTCCAGATCACCCGGATTTAAGGTATAGCCATCTAAAACAACTATTTTCATATCGAACAGCTCCTTCCTAACATCAGATCTGTGGATTATCAGGGTGCAGCATGGTTGCAATTACCTTATCAAGGACATCGTCCTTCCATATCTCTTTCCAGTTTTCACGCATGACCAGCCGGTTGCCAAGTCCTATGGCTACCTTACATGCATCAGACACGGGCGGCTTGCCTGGGATATACCCCAGGAAATTAGCTGACAGGTTATAGATATGGCCAGTTAAAAAGGAAACGGCTGCTTCCCTGTCAATCCCTCTTCTCTCTGCCTCATCCACAGTCTCTGCCATTGCATAAAGACAGGTGGCCCCAAGAAGTTCTACCAGCGTGGGTTCCAGGAATGCTATCTGTTCCGATGTCATGACATACGCATGCTCAACAGGCGCATACATCTGTTTTGCCACCTCAACACACTGGGCAAAACGTCCGTCATCTCCCTGGATTTTTGACATTACAATGTCCTGCTTCCCGCCGCATCCTCCGAAACGGTCCTGGCGTGCTTCATATGTATCCTGGTCCAGGAAATAGGACGGATGACAGGGATGCGCTACCGCAAACGTACAATCATCCCGCAGCGTCAATTCCCTGGCAACAGCTGCAGCGGGATCCAGGATAATAAACCCGGTTCCTGGCCTTAACTGCGGAACATAGACAGCCGATAACTTCTTAATCAGGGTATCCGGCACCGCAAATACGACCACGTCCGATCTCTGCAGCGCTTCCTCCACTGAAACAGGTATGAATCCCCGTTCCCTGATGCTCTTAATCCCGGCTTCAGAAGCCTCCACCATAAGGACCTCAAAGTCTCCTGATTTAATCACCAGATTGTTGCTGGTCCTTGTACCCATCTTTCCGCCTGCGCCAATTACACTTACCACTATCTTAGACATAATCCCTTACCTCACTTTTTATTTTTTATGATACCGGTATCCCGGCCATATCAGTCATTCCATTCCCTGTTCTACAACTGCTGCAATATTTTCAGGAGCAAACCCATAGTAATCCGCCAGCTCATCGGCAGGTCCTGACTCCCCAAAGGAAGACAATCCGATTCTGGATACCCGCTTAGGGTCATTCTCCACAACCAACTTACTGATGTAAGCCCCCAGTCCCCCATGTATGTTATGGTCCTCCACCGTGACAATCCGCTTAGCCTTCCGGATTTCCCTTATCACCTTGTCCGGATTCTTTGCATTGATAATATTGATGTCCCCGACAGTGATGTCTATCCCCTTTTCCTTCAATAAATCTGCCGCCCTCAATGCCCGGTCAAGCACAAAACCACTGGATAGCAGCAGTGTATCCGTCCCATATCTTTTCAGTATACGGATCCCGTCCATTGAAAACGGTACATCCTTCTCATAAACGTCCTTTTCCCTTCCGCTTCCCGCCCTTATGTATACAGGACCTTTAATTTCCGCAGCAGCCTTCACGGCATGATATGTCTGTGATGCGTCTGCCGGTGTAAAAATGGTAAAGTTTGGAATATTAGACAGGATCCCTATATCTTCATAAAACTGGTGTGTCACACCTTCCCGCTCCCCGCCCAACAGACCTGCATTGATTCCCACAAATTTGACGTTCAGATCCGGGTAGGCCACAAATGTCCGCATCTGCTCACAGGCCCTCATGGTCAGGAATCCGGCATAGGTACCCACATAAGGAATCAGCCCGCATGCAGCCATACCTGCAGCTGCATCCACAGCACTCTGTTCCGCGATACCAACCTCCACATATTGTGCCGGATGCAGCTCTGCAAACTTTGTGGCACGCATGGCCTTCAATGAATCCGGTGCCACAAACATGATTTTATCGTTGGTTTCCGACATGTCAATCAGTGCCTGGGCGAATGCTTCTCTTGTCCCTCTGAAATCTGCCATTATATTACACCTCCTAATTCTTTAACTGCCAAAGCATACTGTTCATCGGTTGGAACACCTTTATGCCATGCATTATCATTCTCCATATATGAAACGCCTTTCCCTTTCACACAATCGCAGATGATTACATGTGGTTTTCCTTTTACTGCTTTTGCCTTATCCACCGCTTCCCGAATGGCATCAATATCATGTCCATCTATCTCCTGCACATCCCATTGGAACGCCTCAAACCGGTCCTTTATATTATTGGAGCCAATCACGTCCTCAACAGATCCTCCGCTCTGCCAGCCATTCCGGTCTACAAAGGCAATCATATTATCCAGCTTATGGGCTGCCGCTATGTTGATTCCTTCCCAGCACACGCCTTCCTGTAATTCCCCGTCCCCTGTAATCACGTAGACATTGTAATCCTTACCATTATACTTCCCTGCAATTGCCATACCACTTGCTATGGCAAGACCGTTCCCCAGGGAGCCGGATGTCATATCCACCCCGCTTGTCTTGTTCATGACCGGATGCCCCTGGAACCTGCTTCCCAAAGACCTCAGCTTAAAATCCTCCACCCTGCCGCCAAAATATCCTTTTTCCGCCAGCGCCGCGTAATAGATCGGACACGCGTGGCCTTTAGACAGGATAAACCGGTCCCTATCCTCCCACTCAGGATCCTCCGGCCGGATATCCATCTTATCAAAAAACAGCGTTGTAACAATATCTGCAATGGATAATGCGGGTCCTGGATGCCCATCCTTTCCTTTGTAAACCATGTCGACCGCTACAAGTCTCAAGTGCTGTGCCATCTGTCTTAATTCCTCTGTGTTCATATGACTCCTCCCATCTGGATTATGAAATGAAACTACATTGTGCTATTATTTGATAATTAATGTTTAACATAAATCATCAAACATCTTATGTTTTATGTATAACACATCTCCCGCCCAATGTCAATACTTAATCGGATAAAACATTAATCATTTGACGTTTAACCTATGAACTGCTATAATAAAATTAAAAACAAAGGAGGTTCTCCTCTATGAATGATTTATTTACAACAAACAAAAGGGAATCTGCTGTGGATATTGTCATCAATAATATTAAACAGCTGTTAATCGACCGCCGCCTGCTCCCAGGGGACAGGCTTCCCAATGAGCTGGAAATTGCCGAAGGACTTGGCGTCAGCCGGGGTTCAGTGCGGGAAGCCATGAAAATCTTATCCGCCTTTGGTCTCGTGGACATCAAGGTCGGGAACGGCACCTATGTATGTGAGGCACCGGGAAACAAACTGATTGACTCCCTCCTTTTTACATTTTTCATCACAAATCCGGACATGGACAGCCTGTATGAATTCCGGCGTGTATTTGAGGTGGACATTCTGGAATTAGTCCTAAAACATTATGATGAAAACATGGAGGAGCGGGCAGCGTTGGAGAAAAACCTGGTCCAGCTTCAGTATCTGATTGATAACAAGGCCTCTTCCGACCGCATCCTGGAAAATGATATTGAATTCCACCGGCTTCTCGGCAATGCGTGCCATAATCCGATGGCAAACAAGATTTATGGCTTCATAATGGACTCCATCCGTGCTTCCATATCCAATACCCACAAACATCAAAAAGGGGAGTATGTCCTTAAGGCGCATCAGGATATCTATCAGATCATTACCGCCAAGGCCTATGACAGGATAGATGAATGCATAAAAAGCTCCGCCGATATATGGTATGGACTCCAGAAATAAATGTTGCAAGGGCCGCCCGGAGAGACGGCCCTTTCCTATATGATTTACATCTCCTTATAATAGACCATTGCCCCATTCTTGATGACTCCCGCTACATCACACACTGTTTCCAGGTTCTCTACCGGATTATCCTTTAGAATGGCAATATCCGCCTTCATCCCTTTTCCAATCCTTCCAACATGGTTCAGGCGCATGGCTTTCGCTGCTTCTGACGTGGCCGCCCTAAGACATTCCAGATTCGACATCCCTATTTCTTTCATGCGGAGCATTTCCTTTGCGTTCTCTCCATGTTTAATGCCCACTCCGCCTGCATCCGTTGACAGCGCAATCCTTGCGCCGGCCTTATATGCCTTCCTGATACTGTCCCACTGGATTTCCCCGGTCTGTCTGAGCAGTTCAATCACCCGGCTGCTTTTTGCATTGAGGATGTGGGGTTCCGGTTCCGGATTCGGAGATGCCAGGGTTGGAAGTATATACAGTCCCCTCTCAAGGACCATCTCCAGCCCCTTCTCACTGATTCCAGTGCCATGGCATATGAGATCCGCACCCGCTTCAACCGCCACCTCTATCGGCATGGCCCCCCTTGCGTGTACGCTTACCATCAGCCCTGCTGAATGGGCTTCGTCAACTGCGGCCTGCATTTCCTCAAACGTAAATGCACTTTTAGACAGACTCCGTCCAACGGAACGTATCGGGGCGCTATTCTCTATCTTAATCTGGTCCACACCATAATAGAGCTGCTCCCTGACCATACGCCTCATCCCCCAAGGCCCATATGTCTCCTGCCCCAGCCCTCGGAAGTGGGAAGTCCACGCAGTAATCTGCTTCCCGCTTATGTAATAATCCGGCCCTTCAACATACCCCAGGTGGATTGCATCCTTCAGGGCCACATCCACATAGTTGACACCGCCTCCGTCAATCACTGTGGTAAAGCCTGCTTCCAAGGTTTTCCGCGCGTTTTCCACCGCACGGAAGGCCACATAGGAGTCCGCATTCTTAAATAGCACGCCTCCCGCCGACTGGTCGTTCATCTGGCGCTCTTTATCCGGTATTTCCTCCAACATGAAATGTACATGACAATCAATGAATCCGGGGGAAACAACCCTTCCTCCCAAATCCACTACTTTTTCATTGTCAAACGGACACTCACATCCCGGGATGATATCCTTAATCGTATCCCCTTCGATTACAATTGCGGCATCCTTCATCAGCTCCTCATTGATGCCGTCGAATATATTTACATTTTTTAAAACAAGCATTTCATGCCCCTTCCTTTCCCTTCCTGCTTATCATCTGCCGGCCACCAGCTGTGGCAGGAACGTACTGATGGCAGGAACATATGTGATAATCAACAGTATTATAATAGAAATTGCTATGTATCCAAACAGGTACTTTCCCAGGATATCCGATACCTTCTTACCGGTTATCCCCGTCGCCACATAAAGGTTCATGCCTAAAGGCGGGGTAAGCAGGCCGATTGCAAGGTTAATGACCATGATGATCCCGAAATGGATCACATCAATCCCCAATGTTTTTGCTACCGGAAGCAGGATAGGCGCAATAATCATGATTGCCGTGTTCGTCTCCATGAAACAGCCAACTATGAGCAGTAGCACGTTAACAAGTATAAGGAACACGATCTTGTTGTCAGATATCCCTATGATCAGGCTTGCCACTTTATTTGGGATCATTTCCCGTGTTATGATATTACCAAATGCAGAGGCGCACCCTATTATCAGGAGAATCATGGATGCGCTTAACGCAGAGGACCTGAATATCTCAGGAATATCCCCCGGCTTCAGCTCTTTATAAACGAAAAAGCCTACAAATAATCCATATACAACCGATACACAGCCAGCTTCCGTGGGAGTGAAAATCCCTCCGTAAATGCCTCCAAGGATGATGACCGGCATCAGCAGGGCGGGTATTGCGTCAATTACTATTTTGAGTATTTCCCTGGATGACATATCCCTTTCATCCTGCATCACATAATTATTTTTGCGCCCCACAAGGTATGCGAAGATACTCATCCCCAGACAAAGGAGAATGCCTGGAAATACACCGGCCATGAACATGTCCCCAATGGACGCCCCTGCTGCCACGCCATACGTGACCATGGTGATGCTAGGAGGTATGATGACCCCCAGATAACCGGCGCTTGCCACGGTTGACATTGAAAAATCCGGCGCATATTTATTAGCCAGCATCGCAGGAATCATGATGCCGCCAATCGCTGCGGCTGTAGCGGGAGCCGAGCCGCTGATGGCGCCAAAAAACGTACAGGCAACCACTGTAACAATGGCCAGACCGCCCGGGAGCTTTCTCAGGAAAACACTGCATAGTTTTATGAGACGGTCCGATACCCCGCCTTTGCTCATCAGCGAACCGCTTATCATAAAGAAAGGGATTGCCATCAATGTAAAGGAATCAACACCGGTAAAAAAACGCTGTACCGTCAGTATACTTGGAAGGTCTGATGATGCAATAGCGAAAAATGATGCTCCCCCCAGCGCATATGCCAGCGGCATACCAATTGCAATCAGGATTATAAGAGATATAAACAGTATTGCAGCCATCTATCTTCTCCCCTCCTTTATATGTATGATGATGTTCTGGAAACTTCGTATGCTCCCTCCCAGGAAACCCAATGGCATGGCAACGTATGCAAATGCAATAGGTATGAACAGGGTAGCCGACTTTTGCCCGCTTTGGAACAGTCGTATGACAACCTCCGCCGAAAGGGCAAAAAAGATAACGGACAGTGCAAAGCACAGAACCTTTTCAATCAGGATTACCCACCATTTAATGGAAGGAGGAAACACCATGACCAATGCGTCTACCCCTGTATGGGTACCCGCCTTGAGCCCTGCCCCAACTCCAATAAATACGGTATAAATCATACAGTAACGCGACACTTCCTCACTCCAGGGCAGGGAAGCCTTCAGGATATATCTGCATATTACCTGTATGAACACGACAATCGTCATTACCGACAACAGTACAACAAAGGAAGCTGTTTCATATAAATCTAAATACCGGTCCAGCCGTTTCATTCATCATCACCTCATTTTGAAATCATTTCCTGTATCTGATTTAAAAGATCCACCCCTATTTCATCTGCGTATTCATCATAGACCGGCTGTGCAGCTTCCCTCCATGCAGCCTTGTCAATATCCTCCACAACAGTCACGCCCTCTTCCATCATTCTGTTCTTGTAATCCTCATCCACTTCCATGCACATCTGTCTTTCGACTTCCTTATACTTGTCGCTGAGTTCCCGGATAACAGCCTGATCTTCCGGCGATATTTTTTCCCATGTTGTTTTGGAAATAAGAAGGGGCGCCGGACAATAGAAATGCCCTGTCACTGTAACAAAGGGAGCAACCTCATGTAATTTATTCTGATAAATCGGTGTGAAAGGATTCTCCAGTCCATCAATGGTCTTCTGCTGCAATGCTGTGTAAACCTCACCCCAGGCCATTGCCGTAGCATCTGCCCCCCACGCTTTAAAGGATGCCATATGGATCGGATTTTCCATGGTCCTGATCTTAAGCCCCTTTAAATCATCCGGGGTCCTGATTTCTCCTTTATTATTCGCTATATTCCGAAATCCATTTTCCCACATAGAAAGCCCGACCACACCGATATCGCTTAAGGAATCCAGCATGCCGGCCCCAACCTCGCTGTCAATTACCGCGTAAGCATCCTCCGGTTCCATAAAAAGAAACGGAAGGTCAAATACCTTCAATGCATCCGTAAAATTACTTAAGGGCGCCGAATTGGGAAGTGTGATATCAAGCGTCCCCATCTGTAATGCCTCTATCATATCCCTTTCATTTCCAAGCACTGAATTGGCAAATACGTCAACCTTAACCCTGCCCTCTGTCTTTTCGTACACCTCATCCGCCCATTGGGTAAGCGCCAGATGGTACGGCGAGTCCTCAGTCAGCACATGGCCTGCTTTTAATTCAAGCGTGTCCCCTGTTAGCTTTGTTGTGGTCTGCGCTCCGCTTTCTTTATTCGATGAGCTGCCATCCGCATTCCCCCCGCCACAGGCGGTTGTCCCCAAAACCATGATTGCTGATAGTGTTAATGCTAATAAACGTGTTTTCTTCATAAAATACCCCTTCCTTATTGATTTAATTTATAAATTTGTAAATTTATAAATTCATTTTAGCTGTTTATGCTGCAAAAGTCAATATCTTTTCTAATAAAGCTAGTATTTTTGTATGTTTCTTCTATTTTATCCTGTATCATTTGTGCAGCTTTCACATTTTTACAAAATAAAATTTACAAAATAAAAGCCTGAGACCATATAGCCTCAGGCTTTCATACTGCAATATATCATTTGGGGACATCACCGACACTATCCCGTACAACCAGTTCCAGGGATACTGCTGTTTTCACCGTACTCTTCTCCTCATCATATGGCCGGTTCAGGATTTTATTTATAAGCAGATCCACGGCCTCGCCTCCAAAACGCATCCGGGGGATCCTAACCGTTGTTATGTTGGGCACAATATACATACACACGGGCCTGTCTGAATATCCCACAACCGAGATATCCGCCGGTATCGAATAACCGTGTTCCATCAAAGACTTCATTGCCCCGAATGCAACATAGTCATTATCCGTTATAAAGGCCGTGGGAAGTCCTTCATTCCGTCCAAGCATCCGGTCCATGCCCTGTGCCGCCTGCTGGTCCGGGTATCCAATCTCCCAGAAGAACCTGGGTTCCAGGACAAGCCCCATTTCAGGCACAAGCCGCCTGTAACTGTCCCTCCGCTCCCTGAAACTCTGTATATTAACCCCGCTGCTCAAATACCCGATCCTTCTATGCCCCTTATCTATAAGCATCTTCAATATACTATAGATTCCCTGCTCATTATTCAGCGTGACGGCGTCAATATCCTTCCCGGGAAAATAATTATCCAGAAGGACAAATGGTATCTTTAATTGTTTCAGGTAATCCACCTCTTCCTCCGGGAATTCCGGCGCATATATGACATAACCCACGCATCCGCTGTCTTTTATATAGCCCAGTTTCGTATTTAAATCCATGTCCCTTCTGATGTTAACCACAAGAAGCCGGTATCCATACTTTCGGGCCATCAAATCCATCCCATCAATAATCAATGGGAAAAACGGCGTATTTTCCATAAACAATCCTGTATCCTGATAAATAACAAACCCAAGATACCCATTCTCAGCCGGCAGCGGGATTGCCTCAGATATGCCCGCGATATCATCTGCAACCGGGTTCTGGTCATTTTTAAACATGTAACCATACCCCATGGAAATAACCTTCTCCGTCACCATGTCCCTTGTCCTTTTGCTTATCCCTCCCTTATGATTAAGGACAAGGGAAAGTGTTGCTTCTGATATGCCAAGCTTCTGAGCCAGTTCTTTTGCTTTTATAGCCATATATCCACCCTTAGTTGTATAAATTTTATTTAATGTATAAATTTATTTTAGTTATCTTTCATGAAAATGTCAACCCTTTTTCTCCCCCCTGGCATATAATATCTTTTTTGGGTGTGATAAACCGGCCATGGGATTGATATCACGCAAAACAGCGTATAAAAAGGGACCTGTTCCGTATTTATACTATACAAAACAGGCCCCGTATACTCCACTTAACTTTTCAATTTAATGCAATCAGGTATCTTATTTGAAAAACGCCTTCAAAGCCTCTGCCAATCGCTCTGGCGCTTCCAGCGCCAGGCTATGCCCGCACTCCTCAAACACCTGTCCAGATACCACATTAGAAGCAAATTCTTTCATTTGCTTTTCTACTGTATTTCCAAAAAATTCCGGAGCACCAATTGTCATGACCGGCATTTTAATTTTCTGTTTTTTCAACTCCGCATTTATTTCCGCATTCTTAAACGCGGCCCGGTATGTCTCCAGCACCCCCCGCAATCCGCCCGGCGCTTTGATATGGGATATCCACTCCTTGATACACTCATCCGAAATAGCATTAGGGTTCCATGTTTCCGCCTTCATCCAATAGCTCCAGAATTCTTCCTCATGTCCGGCAATCAGCATCTCGGGTACATGAGGCATCCAGAAAAATGGAATATGCCACTGCCATGTCCCATTCTGATTAAACTGACGGTTTACATTATCCTTCGTAAAATAAGACATGGTATCTAAATCCTCACCAGATAACAGCATCTCGCAGAAAGACAAGGCCTTCACATTATCCGGATTGACAGCGGCCAGCACATAGGCAAACTCCGCCCCCCGGTCCTCCCCATGCACATAATATCTGTCATATCCCAGCTGTTCCATCAGCTCAGACAGATCTCTGGCATTCGTCATGGAATCATACCCATCTTCTGCCGGCGGTTTATCCGTATCCCCGAACCCTCTTAAATCAGGAGCAATTACCGTATAGCGGTCAGTGAGAAGCGGGATAAGCTTATACCAGTAGAAATGGGTCTTTGGTGTTCCATGAATCAGAAGAAGCGGTTCTCCCTCCCCAGCAATTACATAATGCATGCGGATATGGTTCACCCTGGCGCGCATATGACGGACAGGATGATGGTTGCAGTCATAAATCTCAGGCATAACAAACCTCCTTTGGTTTTATTGTTCTTGTTTTAATAGGAGTGCATGATCTCCAAAATACCTTTCTCTGTAAAATCAGGATCCGACCGGGACACTTCGGCAATGATTTTCCCTCTGTTGATAATAATAATCCGGTTGCAGACATTCAGCAGTTCACGCGTTTCCGGAGAATAGATGACAATACCCTTATTTTTTGATTTTTCCTTTATAAGAAGATTATATATCTCATTCTTGGCCTTGATATCAATCCCACGGGTAGGTTCATCAATCAGGATAACCCTGGAATCCCGCAGCAGCCATTTCGCAACAACAACCTTTTGCTGGTTTCCGCCTGACAGGAACTGGACCTGTTGGGACGGCCCGGTAGTCTTTACCTGAAGCATTTCGATATACTCCCTGGCCGTCTTTTCCGAGATACGCTTGTCAAGGAGTCCATTCTTTCCCCGTACCTTATCCAGAGCTGCAATCAATACATTAGTTTCAATTCCAAGCCCCATTGCAAGCCCTTCCCTCTGCCGGTCATTGGTTATCATGCATACGCCCCGTTTAATTGCATCTTGAGGACAGGCCGCCCTCAAAACTTCTCCTTTCATCTCCAGTCTTCCTTCGTCATATTGCATGATGCCAAACATTGAATACATTAACTCAGTTATGCCGGAACCTTTCAGTCCTGCAAGACCAACAATCTCATTCTCATGTATATCCATCGAAATATCCTGGTACATTCCATGCCTGGCCGGCGCGCTGCGTGGCATGT
>OLOS01001091.1_pt1 | contig 24207 bp, 19 predicted proteins | sample 1672631 | NCBI WGS metagenome assembly OLOS01 (sample SAMEA3136707, study PRJEB25190) | human gut metagenome | biome: human gut; feature: human-associated habitat; material: faeces | place: Austria | collected 2013 | reverse complement strand
TCTGGATAAGGCCACGATAGCAGAGAATGTCGCTTATTACGCAGATTACAACGCAAATCAGTGTGAAATACATAATTTCCGGCGTTGCATTATCGGTGTTAGCCATAATGAGCTTCATTATCACGCATAAAATCAACACCTGACTTTCCGGAAAAAACATAAAAATCACTGCACGCTTGTTGATAGATTTTCTGTCATGTATTCTTTTGATAATACAATGTTCAAAATACATCAGAATGCCGTATATAATCAGATCAATATCCGCAAAAAGCAGTGCGGGATATGTTAAGTGTCCGATGTCAAACGAAAATTCCGGAAATATGACGAATATTACAGCAGTTGTGATGGTATCAAATATAATCAGCGAAAGGTAGACCAGCGTTCCTATGAAAATACGGTATCCGACCGCATCGGTATGAAAAAATATACTGTAAATAAGAACCAGTGCTACCGCAAGCACAAAATCAAAAAATTCAAGCTTGTACTTTTCTCTCATATATTGCCCAAACAGACCCGCAAACAAATACACCGTATTTATTGCGATAAACTGAATATACTTATTATACTTAGCTGTAAGATTGATCTCGATAAATCCGAATACAAGCAAAGCAGATGGTATGAACCTGAAAATTATTTCTACTATTACAGGTACTGTCATAATATCTCCCATTTATTTTTATATAGTAACAATTTAATGTGCTGAATTTATAATACAATTTTCTTGATGCTTTGTCAAGTCAGAATGGCAATATAGTCTTATCAAATCTTAAAATTAATGTATGATCAATCTTTTTTGAAAATATCGTGTTAATATTTTCCTGTTATTTTTTCAGACATATATTCAGCTTTATGCAGTTCACGAAATGTAAAATACCCTGCCGTCACAAAACGGTAGGGTACCAGAGTTCTCAATCTATCATTATCTTATTTCTTCCTGCCGCCTTAGCCTTATAAAGTCGCTTGTCGGCAGTTGTGAATATCTCGGTTATCGAGTTGCTGCTTCCGTACACAGCCACGCCTGCACTGAAAGTAAATTCTTTTCCTTTTTCTTTCTCGGAAAACTCCGAATAGCTTTTGCTTATCCGCTTCATAACCGTCATAACAGCTTCGATATTATCCGTATCAAAGAGGATCATGAATTCCTCTCCGCCGAATCGTGCTATAAGGTCATTTTCTCCGATATTTGTTTTGACCGCATACGCAAAATGTTTAAGCACATTATCACCGAAAACGTGTCCGTATGTATCGTTTACCGACTTGAACAAATCGAGGTCGATAAGCACCGCACAGTGTCTCTTTTTCTCGTCCTGCGAAAGCTGATTTTCAAGATATTCTATAAGATAACGGCGGTTTCTTATCTCGGTCAGCGGATCGGTATTTACAGCAAGCGTAAGCTCCTCGCCCATTTCGCTGAGCTGTTTTGCCTGACGTTCAAATTGTACTATCACTATTGCGACCGCAACCATTATGCCTATAAACGCTATTACAAACGAAAACAGCGTGTCAAGCTCCATATTGTCATTAGCCATATTCAGATGGGGGAATTTGCTTCTGACAATAAATGCGGCTATATCTGCAACGAACACCGCCGCCCCCATTATAACTCTGTGTACCGGCTTCATAAAAGTAATAATACCGATTTCCGCAACAAGCATATACACTGCCGTGCTTGCACCGTATGAAATATACAACATCGGGAACTCGACAAATCCAAGCACAATGAGTATTATAAACGTAGCGACATAGGTTCTTCCTGTCAGAAAACCGACCAGTGACGATACTATAATTACAAGTGCGCAAGCCGCACAGAATAAGGTCTGCGGGGTAAATCCGAATATCACCGCATTTGCGGTAAATCCCGCTATATTCGATATACAGCCGGTTAATGCCAGTACGATGAACAGCTTGTCACGAAGCTCTGAATTCACAGTATCTGATTTTTTATTCATTGTTAGTGCTCTCTTTCGTTCTTACTTTTCTTTCTGCTTTTCTGCCCGTCAATGATGCCGTTTTTCTATATCGGCAAGAATATCGTCTATATCATATCTCTTGTCCTCGTCATCTCTGAACACAAGCGATATATCAGGCTCAGAACCGCCGTGCGTTACTTCAGCCGTACCCGTTTTTTCCGTCATTTCGGGCAAGGCTTTTTCGTTTTTAACATTTCCGGCTTCAGTTTTCTTTTCCTTTTGCTGCTCTGCTCTGTCCGATTCAATCCTTTTTCTTGCTCCGGCGGAAAAATCCGCTCGGTCTTTTATGTTATCGGCACTTGCCGCTATATTCTTTTTACTGCGCAAATGCTCCGTGAAATCATCCGTTTTACCGTGAGAACTGTCGGGAACACGATTATGCGGCACTTTTACGTTATCGGATAAAGACGGCATAGCGGCCTTTTTTGCGTCATTCTTGTTTGCTTTTGACAGCTTATGTTCCTCGCTTTCAGGGGGAACATACACCGGAGCTTCTTCCTGCAACTTGACCGTTTCCACCTGCGGTACCGGACGCTTTGACATAATGAACTTCACTATCTCAAATGCTACTATTGCGATACACGGCAGTATAGCGATAGCCATAACGCCAAACGGCGACATTGCAAATCCGATAACGGCACCCCAGAAATCACTGCAATAGTTAACTCTTGCAACAAGCTGGCTTTGTGATATTGTGATATTTTCTCCGCCTTGAGTTTCAACATCAAAGCTCATAACGCCTTCCTTAAGCGTGGAGGAATTTACCTTCGCAAGCTGTGCTCCGCCGTTTTCATACCGATTATATATTATAAGCTCTCCGTTGTTTACCTCGTCGGGCCACACCTTCTGCGCTATAGCGGCTGTGCCTGCCTTAAGCTGATAGAAATCGTTGTCACGCACTATGTAAATATTATATCCGAAAATATCCGGCGCAGCAGAGCCGCCGAATGAAAACAGCATTGATGTAACTACGAGAAATACCGCAAAAACAATTAGCAGTACGCCGATAACTACACCGATACACCTTGCCACAGATGTTTTTTTTATCAAATTTTCCTCGTTTCCGTCAAAAAGCTATTGACAACAAATTAAAAATACGATATAATAATATAGTCATTTTGGAACTGTATTCCGAAATATGACCATATCTATTTTACCACATCACCTCGCTCTTTTCAAGTGTTTATTGTGCATTATGCAATGTTTTGACTTGTGAAGCGGACGCTTTCGGAAAACGGAAAATGTGTGTAAATATATCAGAATATCGGAATAAATATGCTTGTGTAGCACAGTTGGTAGTGCAGCTCATTCGTAATGAGCAGGTCGCAGGTTCGAGTCCCGTCACAAGCTCCATAAAAATAACCGCCCGGATTTAATGCCCGGGCGGTTTATCTGTTTATAACGCTTGTGTTCGGCTCCTTATCATAATCTTTCCGATACGCTTTTTACGGCAGTATGCTTTTTTATTGTTCAGAATTTTTCAGCAAATTTGCAATGCTCCTGCCGGCAAGCTCGGCTGAGTATCTCACCTGCTCAATATCATTTGCCAACGCTCCGAATTCTATAACCAGTGAAGCCTCAGCCAGATCCTGATTATAAAACCGATAATCGAAAAGCATAGGCCGTGTTATGCCTTTGTTATCTTTTTCTATCGCATTTTGCAAGTATGACGCAAAGCGGAGGTTATCCATATAATCCGGCAATATATCCGTGCCATCGTCACATCCGCATATTATCATTATCTGTGCCGCTTTTCTGCCGTTGATTTCTGCAACGGGAGCTATTCTCACATCTCCGTCCGCTATTCCGTCACGGTGAATATCCAGCACTATTTTTATTGACGGATACTCTTTCAGAAGCTCCTCTGTTCGTTCCCTGCTTCTTGAATAAGAGTAGTTGTAAACAGGATCGTCAAAGACCGTTCCGTCGTGCAGCGTGCTTATTCCGTTATCAGCAAGCGTCTGCGCAAGCACCGCCCCTACTCCCACAACGCTGTTTGCAGGGCAAAGCGATCTGCCGTCATAATCGGTATCGTAATATCCGTCACTGTCACGTTCGTAGCTTTCGGTCGTATGCGTATGTATTATAAGCACCTGAGGTTCGTTGCTGTCCGACAGCTTGACAGAAGGCTTTTTCTCAGCCTCAGCACCTATAAGCTCCGACGGCAGCTTGGTGCAGTTTCTTATCTGACCGTTTTCGAGGTCTATTACATTGTCGCCGCCAATCTTTCCGTAGTGCTTTTCCTTGACCGTACCGTCCTTTGCCGTATATTGTGTAAGATCGTCCTTGTCCTTTCTTATGTTGACGGAAATCAGCCGTGTTTTTACATCGGCGGGAGCGTCAACCGGCACCAGCGTTTCACCGGAAATATCCTGCGTACTGCTTGACGGATTATCGGTTGCAGGCGCTTTCTGCTCCTGCTTTTCAGTCTTTGTTTCATTGTCCGGTTTCTCTGTGCAAGGCTCGGATGAAACCGTATCTTCATCCCTGCCGTCAAATTCGTTTACAGGAACAGCAAGCATAACGCTCAGTGCGGTAAGCTGTCTTAGTCCGTCTGAAACGCTTTTGCCGCTTACCGCTCCGGTTACGGCGTTTTCAGCTACGCCCGTCAGGGTAAACGATAATACCGCCGCCGTAAGCCCTATGCCAAGAACATTTACAATACCTTTGTTTTTATTGCCTCTCATAAGCCTTTCCTTTCGCCAGGTGTTTTCTCGGTTGGATTTTTCTTGTTACAGCTTATGATTCATTTTCCGCAAATATTCAGGAATAATTCATCAGCATTGATATGTCGCTGTATGACAGTGACGGACACAGACTGCGGTTCAGCGCACAGGATATTATATGTGCGTACCTGCTTATCTCGGCATCTATATCATATCTTGTCACAAAAAATCTGTCGTTATTGCTTTCATACTCCATAGTGGTAGGAACGCCTACAGCGATTACCGGTATGCCTGCCGCCGCTCTGTCAAGACGGTTCCTGTTGCCTGCGGTACTGCCGGGCGTTATGCCGGTATCCGTGACCTGTATGCTCCTGCAAAGGCGCTCCGGCTCACTGCACGCAAGGCTGTCTATTGCTACAATATAGTCCGCTTTTATCTTCTCCGCACAGAATATTGCGTGAAAGACGCTGTCTATACCGGAATTTGCCGAAACATCCGTCCTTATTACCGACACATTCCCTATTCCGTCCGCATTGTGCATACTTTCTATAAAATGCGAGGTCGCAAGCACCCTGCCTGCCGCTCTCCAGCCAAGACTGTCAGACGCTACAGACGGGTTTCCAAGCCCCGTGACAAGACATTTTCCTTCCGGAAGGAGCTTGTTAAGCACCGTACACAGCGCATGGATCTGACCGTCCGCATAAGGAACGTCCGTACTGTCAACGGTAAAATATCTTCCGCAGGGGCGGTTAAAAAGAGCGGTTTCCTTTTCGGAAACGATTATTTCGGTTATCTTTTCTCCGTAAAGCTCATAGCTTTCACATCTTATTCCGTTTTTGCCCTTTACAAACTCCGCCGCCATATCTGTTCTTCCCGTAAGCTGCATAAAATTTCCTCCCGAAGAATTTTTTCAAAAAAATCGTAAAAAAGTATTGCATTTTCGTTTTGGACGTGCTATAATAAAGCGTATTGCGAAATATAACTATGATTATATGTAGATCTGTATAAAGGAGGTGCCGTAAGTGCCTAACATTAAATCTGCCAAGAAGAGAGTTTTAGTATCTGCTACAAAGCAGGCTCGCAATAAGGCTGACAAGACCGCTCTTAAGACTATTCTGAAGAAGGTTGACGCTGATACTAACGCTGACAACGTTAAGGTTGCAGTTAAAGCAGTTGATAAGGCAGCAGCAAAGGGTATTATCCACAAGAACGCTGCAGCTAGAAAGAAATCTCAGCTTGCTAAGAAGTTAAACGCTGTTTCCTGAGAATAACGATTTAACGTAACGCTCCTGCGGGAGCGTTTTCTTTTTTGTGTTAATTACAGTGATACAAAAGCATCGGCTTGCATTATTATGTGCCGATGCTCTTTTTTTATCCCGAAATGCTTTTTACCGTATATCCGTTATCAAGCCAGTAGTCGATGACATCAGGCAGTATCGCCGTATTTGTTTCGGATACCGCATGGAGAAGATATACAGCCCCGTTGTGCGTTGCGGACGTTATTCGCCTGTACGCCGTGTCCCTGTCGGGCTGAGCGTCCGTATTCCAGTCGTTGTACGCAAAGGACCACAGCACAGTATCATAACCCATATTTTTGGCAATGCGTAATGTTCTGACCGAAAATTCTCCTCTAGGGGGACGCATCGTAACGGTTTTGTATCCGCCGAAATTATCGGAAATATAAGTTTCAAGTCCGTGTATTTCTTCAAACACCATATCATCGCTTATATCCGGCATTGACGGGTGGGTACAGCTGTGATTTCCAACCTCGTGACCCTCGTTTATCATACGCTGTACAAGCTCAGGACTGCTTTTTACATAATCAAGCGTCACATAGAACGTTGCCGTAACCTTCTTTTCCTTCAGAATATCCAGTATTTTTCCGGTACATCCGTTTTCATAGCCCTCGTCAAACGTCAGGCGGATTGTCTTGTCGTCTTTGCCAAATATGAATCTTCCGCCGTATGACCCATATTTTTCCTGTGCCTGTATTGCTCCTACAGGACGGTTATCGCTATCGGTTTCATAGCCCTGACCGTAGCAGACCTTCTCTTTTCCGTCCATCAGAAAAGCTGTTTCAGCAGGCGTTACGCCTCCTCTGTCATTATGTCCGGCGCTTTGTCCGACAGTATTCTTATCGGACGTGCATCCACACATGAACATTGCCGTCAATACCGTAAATACTGCGGCAGATATTTTTCTGTGCAAAAAAATCACTCCTTTACAGATATAGTATCCGTAAAGGAGCGGTTGTAATTCATTGAAATAAATGGCGGCTTTCATCAACTGCCGAGATAATTCTTGACCATTGCCTGTAAAAGTTCGTCACGATCAATATGACGAATCAGGCTACGTGCGTTGTTATATGTAGTTATATAGGTAGGGTCTTCGGACAGAATATAGCCGACGAGCTGATTTATAGGATTATAGCCCTTCTCCTTGAGCGCACCGTAAACCGTTGTCAGTATTTCCTTCATCTCGTTTTCTCTTTCATCCTTGAGCGAAAACGGCATAGTTTTGTCGATCATCAATATCAGTCCTTTCGTTAATATCTTTTAAAAACTGAAATTATTTTAAGGTTGTTATACTATTATACACTACCGTTCAATAAAATACAATAGCCGATAGCGAATTTTCGTTAAAATCACCAATAGCGGTTCTCATTTTTGGGTAATTGATAAAACTTTACAATTCGCTATTGAATTAATGAATAATTTTTGGTATAATAACAATAACCAGATTTTTCAGGGGGTACAATAATGGCAGAACAGAAAAAAGCGCCATCTACAAACGGCGAATTCAAAACCTCTCCGCTCGGCTTCGACAAAGCCGAAGTAATGGCATACATAGTACAGCACAACAAAGAGCGTAAAGCCCTTAAGGAAGAAAATGAAGAGCTGAAAAGAGCACTCGAAGAAAAACAGCAGACGAATGAATGTCAGAACAATGAGCTTACAGCAGAGCTTGAAAAGAAAAAGGCTGAACTTGACGCACAGATCCTTGAAAGCAGAAAGCAGGTTCTTGACGAAAGACGCAAGCTGGCTCAGACCGAAAAAGAACTGCACGTTATGCAGGACAAATACTCTGCCCTGACAGAAGAATTCGCAGAATTCAAAAAACAGGCGGCAGCAAAAATAGATAAAGCAAAGCACAGCGGCGGAACGATTGACCCCGCTCAGCTTGCAGAAATTTCCGCCAAAGCAAATGCCGATGCAAACGCTGTAATAAATGACGCACAGAGCAAAGCAAACGAGATTATCACAGCCGCAAAAGCATATTTTGCCGATACGGTAAAGAAAACATACGATTACAAGCAGTCTGTGCTTGAAAAGGCGGACACATTCGCAAATGGTGTTACATCAGGTGCGGCGGCTCCCGCAATAGATATTCAGGCTGTTCTTGCCGGCATAACCGCCTCAGTAAATGAAGCCGTTGAAAAGGCACTTGCCGGAGCAAATGCCGTAAACGATGCGGTAGCAAAGGCTGTTGAAGATACAAAGGCTGTAAACGATGTACTCGCTAAGGCTGTTGAAGAAGCCTCACAGGCAGAAACAGCCACCGATAATGCGGCTGACGTTCCCGAAGAAAAGCTGTCCGATGATGAGGAGCTTATCAATGCAAAAAGCGAGCTTGAAAATATCGGCGGACTTGACGAGAGCGAGCTTGACGCCTACGCTCCTATGGAAATCGAGCCGTATAACTTCGAGCTTAAGCTGGATATGCCGGCTCAGACGGACAATGACGATGACGACGATATGCTGACAGACAACAATGGTCTGCTCAGCTCATTTGAGATAGTTTCGGGTGACGATGACATTTCTGCGGATAACGTAGATACCGGCGATCTGCTCGTTGAGGAAACTCCTGCGGCAGATGATATAGCTGATCTGCTTGCAGAGGAGCCTGTTGTAACATCTGCACCCAAAGCCGATACTGCTCCTGTTGCGGATGATTTCAGCGACCTTCTCGCAGAAGAGCCTGCCCCTGCAGCCGATGATTTCAGCGACCTTCTCGCAGAAGAGCCTGCTCCTGCTCCCACAGCTAAGGCAGAGCCTGCTCCTGCAGCCGATGATTTCAGCGACCTGCTCGCAGAAGAGCCTGCTGCTCACACAGCTAAGGCAGAGCCTGCTCCCGCAGCCGATGATTTCAGCGACCTGCTGGCAGAAGAGCCTGCTCCTGCTCCCGCAGCTAAGACCGAACGTGCTTCCGACCGCAGCGGCGATAAACCTAAGGAAAAGCTAAATGAAAGTCGTTCAATGGGTGTTGCTGGCAAGGAAGAAAAGGTGAACGATCCCTGGAAGGATCTCGAAGCACAGATGAACGGCATGACGATTACTCCTCCGCCCTCATCTAAACCGTCTGACGATGACGGCATGACTTCCTCGTTTGACGATCCTACCGCTCCCGCACCCTCTGCTAAGGAAGAAAAGATTGATATGTCCGATTATTCATCCATGCTCGGCGGAATTAACGACAATATGACCACCAACACGGCACAGTACGATCCTTCGTGGGATCTCAAGATGATGGAAGGTCTTAACGACAATGACGATGACGACGACGAGATGAGCTCGGATAACGTGGGATTCTTCGACCTTTAATCAAAAGTAAATATCATATGCCGGGAAGTGTATGCTTTCCGGCATAATAAATTCAATGCGAACAGGAGTACAAACTTGGAACTTAACACAAGCGAACTTAAAGAAAAGGCAAAAACGCTAAGAGCCGGCGACAAGATAGAACTGAGCGGTACTGTATACACCTCCCGTGACGCCGCACACAAGCGTATAAAACAGCTTATCGACGAAGGCGGAGAACTGCCATTTAAAATTGACGGTGCGGCTATTTACTACGCAGGCCCGACCGGCACTAAAGAAGGCATGGCTATCGGCTCATGCGGCCCTACGACATCGGGCAGAATGGACCCCTACGCTCCCCTGCTGCTCGATATGGGGTTATCCGCTATGATAGGAAAGGGAGAACGCAAACCTGCCGTAGTAGACGCCATAAAACGCAACGGTGCGGTATACTTCTGTGCCATAGGCGGTGCAGGCGCACTCGCCTGTCAGTGCATAACCGAGTGTGAGGTAATAGCCTTTGAGGATCTGGGCTGTGAAAGTGTGAAAAAGCTGACTTTCGATAAATTCCCCCTTATCGTTGCAATCGACGCTGTCGGCGGTAACATTTTTGAAACCGGCAGAAAGCAGTACGCAGAGGTCTGATTTAAGGATTTTTATATAAAATATCACGGCGTTTTTGAAGAACGAAAAAAATCGAAAAAAATTTTAAAAAAGTGTTGACAAACGCAAAGCGCTGTGATATAATATAAAAGTCGCTGATACAGAGTGACAAAAACAGAAAGATATGGCGGTATAGCTCAGTTGGCTAGAGCACTTGGTTCATACCCAGGGTGTCGTTGGTTCAAATCCGACTGCCGCTACCATTTCTACGGCCCGTTGGTCAAGCGGTTAAGACATCGCCCTTTCACGGCGGAATCATGGGTTCGATTCCCGTACGGGTCACCACACTACAATACTCCCGAATGGCTTTACAGAGCCATTTGGGAGTGTTTCTTTTTGTACAGATTTTGGTCTTGGTGTTTATTTGGTCTTTATTGCAAAGCAACAAGGTTCTCGTTGCTGTTCGAAATCTTTGATTTAGTTAACAGCAGAGGGTCTTATTTTTAATTTATGGTCTTTAAGCAGGAAATTCGGCTCTTTCGCCGCCCTGCTTTTCTTTTTTGTCAAAGATAAGTGCGTCGGCGATTGCCCGGCTCGTCCTTGTCTGTGCTTCTTGGAATATATGACAGTAGATGTTCGTTGTCGTTGAAACCTGCGAGTGTCCCAAATCCCCCGATACTGCAACCACATCAACGCCCGCATTGATGAGCAGGCTTGCGTGTAAGTGCCTTAACGAATGAATGTCGCAGAACCTTATGCTGTTCTTTTCGCAAAACTCCTTGAACCGGAAGTAGGGAGTATTGTTGTTCATAGGGCTTCCGTCCCACTTGATGAACAGACGGTCGTAGTCCTGCCACTTGTCGCCAATTCCGGCGCACTGTTCGTCCTGTTCCTTTCTCAGCTCCCACAGCATATCCATAACGTACTGCGGGTACTTCTGCGTTCTCTGGGACTTCTTTGTTTTCGTTGTGTCGGTATAGATACCTTTCTTTGCCGCCTGCACCCACCCGTACAGCGTTCCGTACGGTATCTTCAGCTCCTCGCCGGCTCGCTTTACCCCTATTTCCAGCGCCGGCTTTACTGACTGCTCCTTATAGCTCCTGTCGTATTTCTTTGCTTCTGACATGTCCTTCACCCTCCTGATTTTAGCATATTCTTTTGAGCGTGGGGTATCAAGTTTTATTATACAACATCAGTGATGTAAACCATCTTATCGCAGGCAAGCTCTCCGAAGATGCGAAGGCTCTTGAGGAGATTAAGAATCTGTGGGAGGATGGCTTAAAAGCAGCGGTTGATAATCATGCTAAGAGATCGGCGGTTAAACAGGATATAAAAAAATCCGCTACAGAGAGCGGAACAAAATTTTCTATTACAGAAGATATGTCGGAACAGGAACGTTACTAAGAGCTTAAAGATAAGTCTATAGTTGTTTCAAAGCCCGACATGAGCAAAGTATCCGATATAGACATTGAAGCATATAAAAACCTCAGCACCAAAGAAGCCAAAAAGCCGATCAGAAGAATTGCGGAAATGCTCGGAATACACAATGTCAATTACAAAAACAGTAATATCAAATTTGATTTTGCATTTTCGAAAGGGAGCCTTGATACAAGTCTTAATCATCAAAGAGAATATGGCGGAAGTTACACAGATTATGCTGAGATGCTTACCTGCCTTGAAAAACTCATTGAAAATGCAGAGCTTATAGAGGTACATAAAAATTATAAGGATGACGAACAACTTAAAAGGACATTTGTGTTGATAAGCGCATTAAACAGTAAAGATGGTATTTATCCTGTTCAATTTGAAGTTAAAGAGTTTTACAGTAGCACCAAAAACTTATATTTAACTGCTGTTCTGACAAAAATAAAAGAACCAGCCGTCGTAACGGAGAGCCACACCGATTACTCGGAAGCATCAACTCCGCTGGTAGCTGATTCTATTATTAGCTTATCACAACTTTTTGCGAATGTCAACCCCACTGACAAAAGGTTTTTAAAATATGTGCCGGATAACTTCTTATCGACAGAGCAAATTGAAGCAAAGCGTGAAGCTCAGAAGAGTGATTACAAAAATTACAACAGATATGTTGAGGTGTTTGAAAATGGCAAAAACGGTAGTGACAACAAATTCTCCCTCCTTGATGTTCTGGGTGTCAAAGAGGCTTTGGCAAGACGAGCGTTAAGGTGGAGCAGGATTAGATAAAATTTATCAATTTAACTGAATATGAACAACCCGCACCATTATGAGGTGGGTGGTTTTTGCAGCTGTATTCTTTGTTTAATGCGGCTCAAATTTTGGCTTTACTTTTGCTCCTTCTTGCAGTATTGCAGTTACTGCCGCAGTACCGTACTTAAATTATAACACAAAGCCGATATTTTTCAATGAAAAAAACTCTTTCCTCCCGAAAGAAGAAAAAACAGCAGTCCGAAAAAGAAAAAGCCGCACAAGGTCTGACCCCCTGTGCGGCTGAAACGCATTTAATGTATCAGTTTATTTGAGCAGTTTGTTTTCCACCCTGAAATAGTCCACGTCGACATAACCTCCCGTCTGCTTTGTCGGGAAGTTGAATATCGCATAACGGTATCCCATAAAATGCAGACCGTAATAATTCATTTGCAGCGTGTCTCCTATTTTTGTCCAGTTCTCGCCGTCGAGGCTGTAATAGAAATACGCCTTGTCCGTTGCGTTTTTGAAATCGCAGTCGACCCGCAGATAAACTTCGTTTTCCGTTATTTCGACCCTTTCCGTTTCAAATTCCTTTTCAACGTCATCGTTATCGTCATACCAAACCGTTACGATATATTTTTTCCCGTCCTCGATTTTTACGGCAACATAACCGTATTTCTCCGCGAAGGCGGCAAACCCCGCAACATCGCCCTCTTTCATTTCTGAAACGTCGAGCTTTATATATGCGCCGCATTCTGGTCCGAAGGTTCGCTGCGAAATGGTGTTTCTCGCATTGGCAACTGTGGCGCAGACATCGACCGTTCTCAGCCTCAGATAGCCTTCCCTCTCGGTGAGCGACCAGAGGCGGTTGTCGGGATTGTGGTTCCATTGCCATTCCAACCCGAGGTTAGAGCCGTTATAATCGCTCTCGCCCGCTTCCTCGGGCGTGTCGGCAAAGCTGTGATAGGATCTCACTATCTGTGAGTTGATAAATTCGTCGCTTGTGACGATGCCCTTTTTCTCGTGACCCGCGATAGGAATCTTGTCGGTCGTTGGCACCTTTCCCTTAACTCCGACTACCGGCCAGCCGTCCTCCCATGTCATGGTCGACACAACGGGAGTCCTGCCCACCGCCCCGTGATCCTGAAATACAAAGCAATACCAGTTGCCGTCCTTATCGTCGACGATACCGCCCTGTGCGACACCATCATTTCTGAAGCCCATATTATCTCTGATTATCACTTTCCTTTCCCACTCGCCGTCGAGCGCTTCGCTTCTGTAACAAAGCTGCGTTCTTTTGCTATTAGGTGGCCATGTTATGATAAAAATATAGTAATATCCGTTCAGCTTATAGACGTGAGAACCCTCGGCAAGGCAGCCCTTGACAAGTCCCGCGTTGTTGATGAGTTTTCTCTTGGTTCCGGGCTTGACCGCACTCAGATCCTTTTCCAGTTCAACGCAATATATCTCTCCGCCGCCGTAGATAAGATACACCTTGCCGTCGTCGTCGAACAAAAGACTCATATCATGGAAGCACTCGTCATACACGAACCTGTCCCATTTTCCGTTTTCTATATCGTCGGTATGATAGATATAAGTTTTTCCGGTAGAGAAGGAAGTGAAGCCGGCGTAATACACACCGTTGTTATATCTGAGGGTAGTCGCCCACTGACCCTTGCCGTAATTGTTTTGCCCGTTTCTTAAGGCAAGTTTATCACTGTCCTCCAGTGTATCAAAAACGTAATTTACTATTTCCCAGTTTACAAGGTCGTAGGATTTCATTACGGGACACCCCGGAGACAGGTGCATGGTCGTCGAAACCATATAAAACGCGTCGTCAACGCGGATTATATCAATATCGGGCACGTCGGCGAAAATAACGGGATTTGTGTAGTTTCCGTTGCCGTCGTCGGTTGAAGTTATCGTGGATTTTATGATATCCTTATCAAGCACTTTGGGGTCCTCCTCTTTTCCGGGCTCGGTGGTGACGCTCGGTGGCGGATTCGACATCGACGTCGATGTCGACGTCGATGTCGACGTCACGGAGCTCGTGCCAACTTCCGCCGTGCATGCCGTCAGCGTCAATACCGCCGTCAGCGCCGCGGCGAACCTAACAAGTTTTTTCATTTTTTCCTCCTTATTTTCCGTTGCCGCCGTCAGCCGTCAAGCTCAAGACCGCTTACGGTGACATTGTAGGTGATGGATGTGAACGGCGTCTCTTCGCCGTTTACTTTAAGCGCCAGACGATAGTTTGTCCATGTTATGTCTGTTTTCGCTGCGAATATTCCACATTCCTCCGTGCCGTAAATCAGCGATCCGACCTCGGAGCCGCCCCAGCCGTTTTCAAGCCCGTTTTCCGACGAGCTTGTGGGATCGAGTTCCTTATTTACGGGAATTTCAACATCTCCGTTTTCGGTTGCCAGCGTCAGCGATCTCACAAGCACCTTATACTTCGCTTTGGTATCGGTATTAATAAACCCGAGGTTGACTATGGCGCTGTCCTTTTCAAAAGAAGAGGATTTTATGGAATAGTCCCCGTCCTTCGGAATGTCGAGCATCGCAGAGGGGCTCGGTCCGGGCTCGGTCTGTCCCGATATTACCAGCGTCTTGTAGGGTATATCGGTGGAGGCTATGCTCTCTTCAGGACGAAGCTGCTCGTCGCCCTTCGAAAACCTCCACGACTTAAGCTCTATATCGGAGCCGGAAAATACGAAATAAATGTCATGGTTTCTTCCGTCAAACTGCACAAAGCTGTCCGAGCGTATTTTGGTATAATCCGCGCAGTCGAACTCGACGAACGCAGCGGCTTTGGAGGAGATATCGTCAAGACGAACCTCTATTCTTCCCTTGCCCTTGACCTCAGCGATAAACTCTGATGCCCCATAGCCGAAGTCTGCTCCTCTTACATATATCCACGCGCCGTTGGCGGTGCTTTTTGCGGCAGGATCATTTACCTTGTCGTATCCGATATCCGCACAGGTGAACATCAGCGCGCCGCTGTTATTGGTATAGGGGTCGACCAGCTTTATCTGCGCTACGCCCTTCTTGCTTGCCGCAGTTATGGGAATATCGCCCGTTGCCTTGTCCATGGGCAGATAGTCTGCCATCATACTGCGGAAGCCCGCTTTTCCTCCCATAAGCTCCTCCAGAAGAAGCGTATGGTGAATGATGTAGTTTACGCCCTTATATTCAATGAAATGAGTGTGGTTGTTAGCCCAGCGAAGTCCTGAGGCCCCGTCGGCGTTCTCTCCCGCATTATAGAAATAGGGTCCTCTGCATTCCCAACTATCTGCGTCGAGAGGGGTCTTGGTGGTCATATACGCCATGCTGCACGCGGGCGGAACTTTGACCCCCTCGTACTCCTTCCAGCCGGTCTTGTGATCCTGCCAGTCGGTGCAGTATGTATAGTAATATACCCCGTCGATATAGTTCAGCTCGCTCGCCTCAAAAAAGTAGGGAGCGTCAATGGAAACAAATTCGCTGTCAAAGGAAAGCATATCCTTTCCCAGCTTTGCTATCTTCGGGATCTTGCTGTGCATAGTGTTGCCGTCCGCCGGTGTGCCTCCGCCGAAGGAGAGCCAGCCTACGCCATTTTCGTCAATGCACACGCCCGGATCAAAGGGTGCGGGGCAATTCTCCAGCCCAGGCATATTCTGATAAACCAGAGGCTCGCCGAGCGGATCGGTCCACGGTCCCACAGGGTCGGTGGAGGTTATCACGCCCACGCCCGCGCCGCCGTTTGAGAAGTAAAGGTAAAAATGCGTAAGTCCGTCGTCTTCAACGCGGGAAGCTATCGACGGTGCCCACGAGTTATTTATCCACGGCGCGATCTCTCCGACCTCTATCCTGCCGTGATATATCCAGTTTACCATATCGTCGGTGGAAAATACCACAAGCGATTTGATATAGGCGTAGTCGTTCTTTGTTCCCTCTTCCGCCTGCTGTTGGTCGTTCGTGCCGTAAACGTAAAGCCTTCCGTTATATTCCACCGCGGTGGGATCAGCGCAGAATATGTTCGGCGAGATGGGATTTGCGTTCATCTCGTTCTTATAAACGTTACCGCTTACGCTGTCGATAATTATGCCGTTGTTCAGGCTGTCCATAATTTTCTCCTCTGATACCGTGCCGCTTTCATTCGTTTCGGAATCCGAAGCGCTGGAAACGTCCGCGGTTCCGGAGGAGCCGGAAGCGTCGGGCTCGGAGCTCCCGCTGCTTGTTTCGCCGCCGTTCGAGCAGCCCACCGTCATAAACAGGGCCGCTGCGCAAAAAATAGCCGCTAATTTACTTGTGATCTTCATCGTTAAAACCTCCGTTTTGTTTCTCGTGTCCAAAGACACCTTTAAGTTTATTATACCAATAAACAACACAAAGTCAACAGCCGATATCTGTTTTGTCCACCTTTTAATCATAATATGCACCTTTTCGTTTGACATAACTGCGTGAACGTGAATAAGTTATAATTTATACGAAAGCTTGTTTCCGGCATACTCTGTCACCGAACGCGTCAAAAATCCTTCCCCGTCAGCGGCAGAATTTACCGCAGAACAGGCGTTGATGTGGTTGCGGGAACGGGCTTTTTATGAACGCATGAAAGGACGGACGAAATGTCAAGAAAAAAATTGCCGTAATAACCGCAAGAGCCGACGACCGCACCCAGAAGGATATCATATGCGGGATAGCCGAGGCGGCATTTGCCGCGGATACGGACGTGGTGGTGTTTTCAAACATTTATAATCACCGGATAAGGGACGAATTTCTCAATTTTGAAAATGTCATATACGATTTTTTTGATCCGAGCGGCTTTGACGGAGTTATTGTCACTGCGGAAGCGTTTCTGGACATTTCCACCACAAAACCTCGCAGAGAGATCTGCGAGGTTTTTGTTTTATGTTTTTCGGCAAAACAGATATTTAAGCATCTCGTTTTGTTGAATACCCGGATATTATATGTTATAATAACCTTAGGCACATAATCCGCCGTCAGCGGATTATGCCGTACAAAAGTACGACCGACAGATAACCGCCGGATATTTCCACTCTTTCAGAAGGAGGAGCAATTTATGAAAAAAACAATTAAGTTTGACAATATGCAGACAATCACAGTTATAACTAAAGAGAGCCCTGAACATTCAGTTTCAGCAAATGATGCCGAAATGGACAAAAGAGCCCGTGAAGCTGTAAGAGCAGCTATCAACCGTGCAACCACTTGTAAAAAACCGATTGCAATGTATGATAAGCAAAGGAAACAAGCGTATATAGCAACACCCGACGGAGAGAAAAAATATGTCTGAAAGAAAACCGATGGTTCTTGTTTTTGCCGGTCCTAACGGTTCAGGTAAAAGTACCGTTACGACATATTTTGACAAGGTCGGCACATATACAAACGCTGATGATATTGTTGCGGCTACCGGAATGGATAATATGGAAGCGGCTCGTCTTGTCGATAAAATGAGATACCGATCTATTGAGCAAAAAGAAGATTTTACTTTTGAAACCGTTCTTTCTTCACACTATAAACTTGATATTCTGAAGAAAGCAAAAGAAGAGGGATATTTCATCAAGTGTTTCTTCATATTAACTGTAGATGCATCTGTAAACGTTGCCAGAGTGTCAGCCAGAGTTGCCTCAGGCGGACACAATGTTGATGAAAAATCAATCAGAGCACGGTATAGCAAATCTCTTGGCAACATTAAAGAACTTATGAAAATATGTGACATAATGCATGTTTACGATAATACAATCGAGCCTGTAAGGATCATACGAAAACACAAAGATGAAATTTCCATATATCCAAACGATTTGTGGAGCGAACAAATGATACTGAATTTACTTTGATTCTAAATGCAATCACGTCTTTTTTTCTCTACTCTTTGCAATGAAAATTTGACATACCAATATCAAAAATCGGAATGCCCGTAAATATTGACATATCCATAAAAAAGTGATATAAATTAGTTGTAAAAGCAGATAATAATATCTGTATTTTATATCATTCTACGGAGGTGTTTCAATTATGATGGGAAGACTGAGAGCGATGCGTGAGCCGCTCAAATATGTACAGGGCAGAGATGCACTGCTTAAATTCCACGAAGAAATGGGTTATATGGGCAAGCGCTGGCTGTTTGTATGCTCAAACAGCGGTTACAAGGCATGCCACGATAAAATAGAAAAGAGCTTTGAAGGTCTTGACGACTACAGACGTTACGAGATATTCGGCGGAATATCCAGCAACGGCGAAATAAATAAGATGAAGGCTATCGTAGAGCAGGACAACATTGATACGGTAGTAGCTGTAGGCGGCGGCAGTGCCGTTGATACAGCAAAGGCTACCGCATACTACAGCGGAAAGCACATTGTAATCGTGCCTACAGTTGCGGCTACGGATGCTCCCTGCACGGGACTTTCAGTAATTTACAACGATGACCACAGCTTCGATAAATATCTGTTCTACCCCACAAATCCCGACGCTGTAATGGTCGACACGACCGTTATCGCAAATGCGCCTGTCAAGTTCCTTATCGCAGGTATGGGCGATGCGCTCGGCACATATTTCGAGGGTCGTGCTTCTATCCGCACCGAATCCGCAAGCCTTGAGGGTACGGGCATCACAAGAGCGGGTCAGGCACTTGCTCGTCTTTGCTATGACACGCTCCGTGAATACGGCAAGCAGGCTATCGAGGCTTGTAAGGTACACGCCGTTACTCCCGCACTTGAAAATATCGTTGAAGCTAACGTTTACCTTTCAGGTGTCGGCGCTGATAACGTAAACTGCGCCGCCGCTCATTCATTCTACAACGGCGTTACTTCTCTCGGCATAAAGCACGCAGATCACGGCTGCTGCGTTGCACTCGGCACGCTTGTACAGCTTGTGCTTGAGGGTGCTCCTAAAGAGGAATTCAAGGAAGTTCAGGACTTCTGCCTTGAGGTCGGTCTTCCCGTAACGCTTGAAGAAATCGGCGTTACAACTCCTGAGCAGGTAAAGACTATTTCCGAGAACGCTTGTATCCCCGGCGAAACTATCCACAACCTCGCAGGCGATGTACAGCCCGTTGAGCTGTATGACGCTATTATGCAGGCTGACGCTATGGGTAAGATTGCACTCGGCAAATAAGCATAACTGAATAACGAATAACAAAAATCACCGGCCCTTTAGCACTATGCGAAAAGGGCCGGTGTTTTGTTTTGCTGAGTATGCCGACAATGGCTTTAAGCCTTTCAAGGTTTTAATATCGGCATAAAACAAAACCGCATCGTTCTGATGCGGTTTTAATGGCTGGGGTGGAAGGATTTGAACCCTCGAAATGGCGGAGTCAGAGTCCGATGCCTTACCACTTGGCGACACCCCAATATTCTTTAAGTTATCACTGCCGTGACAACGTAGATTATTATATCACATTGAAAAGCCGATGTCAAGCATTTTTTGAAATATTTTTTGATTTTTTTCGGTTGTTCCCGTTTTTGAAATTACCTATAGTTATATTCTAAACAATTTAAACAATCCGTCAATTTCTCTCCCCCATTTTGTTGACTATGAATATACCTGCGCTGACCAGTACAAGAGCAATCAGCGACTCAAGGCGGAATGCCTGCTGTGCCTCTCCGAGCAGAAGCGCAGAAAGAAGTACACCGCAAACCGGGTTCATAAAGCCGAAAACAGCAATTTTCGATACGGGGTTGTACTTTAACAGCAGGCTCCAGATCGAGTAGGCACAAGCGGAAATAAACGCAAGATAAAAAAGCATCAGTACGGCAGGCAGGGGTGATTCGGGCAGAGTTATGCTGCCGCCTGCAAGTAATCCGATAACGGTCATGACCGCACCGCCGAGCAGGAATTGCCAGCCGCTGAGCATCATAGTGTCGGTGTCTTTAGAAAAGCGTTTTATAAGCACGGAGGAAATCGCATAGGCAATGGTGGAAAGAAGAATAAAGCCATCTCCTGTAAGGCTGAATCCGCTGAGCAGAGAGCGGTCGAGATTTATAACTACTATTCCCGCAGTGCCAAGCACACAGCCGATAATCTTGAATTTTGTCAGCTTTTCAAGGCGAAAAACAAGCGATGAGATAAGTATGCACACAAACACGCTCATACCCTCAATGACGGAAGATTTCACTCCGCTTGTATTGGCAAGTCCGATATAGAAGAACAGGTACTGTAAAATCGTCTGAGTAAGGCTCAGTGCCGCTACCTTCGGCAGTTCCTTGATTTTCGGAACAAGCGGTTTTTTGTGCATTATGCTTCCTGTTATAATAACCATAATTCCTGCTGCGAAAAAACGTATCCCCGCAAAAAGTATCAATGACATTGGTTGTGAAGTGTCAACGCCAAAAAGCCCGTAACCGATTTTTACGCAGGGAAAAGCACTGCCCCACAAAGCAGAGCAGAATATTGCGAGAATTGCGGCTATCCAAGTTTTTGTCAGAATATCGGATTTCATACTAACCTCGTTATATGCACAAAATAAGCGGTGTATCTTCGGCACAAACGCACAGACACACCGCTATATATTTTATCACTCTGAAAGAACAAGGTCAATACTGTTTTTTCTGATATTCCGACAGCGTTGCGGAACGCACAGCATTATCCGGAATGTTATCTGCTGAGCCGCATTGCAATCACCGATATATCGTCGCTCTTTTCGTCACCGGCATAGAATCTGGCGGTATTGGCGACTTCTTTAGAGAATTCCTTAAGGTCGGGCTGTTTATCCATCTCCCTGTAAAGCCATTTCTCGTTCAGCTCTGCACCGTCGCTTGTCATAACTATCATATCCCTGCTTCCTATCGTAAACGTTCTCCTGTCGTAGACAGGCTCGTCCTTTACTCCTATCGGCAAGCCCTTACAGCCTATGGTGACAAAGCGGTTTCCGCACTTGATATAAGTGTTGGCACTGCCTGCCTTGTATAAGTCAATCTTTCCGCTGTAAAGGTCGACAGCACATATTTCAAGAGTAGCAAAGCTCTCATCGGAGGATTTGCACACAAGCGATGTATTGATTACGCTGATTGCCGCCTCTACTCCGACACCTGCCTGCAAAAGACGTATTAGCATAGCGCAGGCAAACGATGAGTCCACTCTCGCCCTGCCTCCGCTGCCCATACCGTCCGATAATACAACATACGCTGTACCGTTCTTATCTATGAAGCTCTCGTAATAATCGCCGCAGGCAGTACCCTCCGTCTTGCTTATCTGACATATTTCAACGTCAAGCGTGTAGGTGGTTCCCGAAAAAAGACTAAGTTTACACGCCCCTCCGACACGGCTCAAGGTCGGCAAATCAAAGCGGCGGCGGAAAGCAAGCGTCATTGCCTCGCATATATCCTGCTTTGATGCGAAAAAACCGGTATCGGAATATGCCTCGACAAACATTCTTCCCTGCTCGCCAAGCTCCACATTCACTGCGTCTGCATCTTCACAGCCGAGCTTCGACAACACATTGCAGGCGGTTTTGTTGTACTGAGGCTCAATTTCTCCGCTGTTTTCAATCTCATCGGATAACTGCGAGAGAATCTGCTCCGTTGCCGACAGCTGAGCCGTCAGGATATTACGCATACGGGCAATTCTTCGTTTTTCCGTACTGCTCGCTACATAAACATCACACAGCCTGCGGATTTTGTCAATCAGCTCCTGCTTTTTAGGACATCGTTCGCTTAAAGGCTCCGAAAAAGCATCCGGATCGGCACTTTCTCCCGACTTTACCATATTTGTAATCTTTGCAAACTGTTTAATGCTGTCGCCGTACTCCTTGCCCCAGCATTGCATATTATACCTGCACTTACGGCATATTTCGTCACAGGCTGTATTGTACACCCAGCTTATATCGCTTCCTATATTATTATCCAGCTTTTCGGCAGTGATACCGACCGTTCTTCTGACCTCGGCAATCGCTCCTCCGGCAAATTTCAGCCGTTTTGACAACAGTTTTCTGACGCTGTTTTCACCCGCTTTAACTCTGGCAATATCGCCCTGCTCGGCTGTAAGCTTTGTCGGTAACAGCATAAAGACCGCCGACGATATGAATATGCAGGCAACAACGGCGAGCTTTGAATTATCCATTCCGAACAGCGCAGTGCCAAGCGTTGCGGTCAGCACAAAGCCTCCTGCGGCACTCAGCTTTCTTCCGCCGCTGAACATACCGCCGACAGCCGCCGCAGGAGCAACAACAGCCGCAAGAAAAGCGTAGTCGGCCGTGGCAACCGCACACCCTAGCGCCGACACCGCACCGCACACAGCACCTGCTCCCCTGCCGTACTTCATAGCACTGCAAAGAGAAAGGCAGGATGCGAAAATTATTCCTATATTGAAGATGCCGACGCTGTAGTGCGAAAGTATACCGGACACTATAGCACAGCCGCCCAGAACGCAGATAAAGCTGTGAGGATCACTGCGGACGGTTATCTTTGCTATCTCACGCTTTTCGGCAAGCCGTGACAAGCGTAAAGCGACAACCGCACCTCCGCCTGCCATGACCGAAAGAATGATGCAGTTCATCACCTCGCTTACGGTAGATGATGTGAGAAAATTCGCCGCAAAGACAGAGCCTGCCGCCGTGACAGCCGATACTATCTCAGACACGGCTGATTTTCTGCGTGAAACTATCATACGGATGGCAACAACGGACAGCAGAGCCGATGTAACAGTAACGCCGTCGGTATAATTACCGCCGAGAATATAGCCTGCAACACTTCCCACAAATGCGCTGATACAGTCGATTCCGCTCATAGCCGCCGCAAACGATGCCGCAAACGGCGATGGCTTTCCGAGCACTGTACTCATTGAAATTACCGCCGCCGCTATCATTACAGCCGTACATCTTATTACCGAATGTTCACGGATATTTATCTTATCCTTTGTTACTGCCCTTGACATTTCAAACTTCCTTTCGCTTTCAGACATCAGTCACCGACTATGTAATTATTTTACAGTTGTCCGATAGCGTTTTTTGTCGCAACGGGTAATGATATTACGCAAAAGAAAGGAGGTGCTGTCGTTTACGGTATAATGCGATTTCAAGCGATTATTTTCGGGAAGATTTTCTGGAAGATACTTAAAGAAAAATACGGGGAGCATTTCAAGAGCGATATAAAGAATTAATAAGAACGCACTTTCAGGAACGCACAGTCAAGTGCGTTCTTTTTTTGCAGGGGTTTATAAAAGGAAAGTAAGTTTCAGTGACACAAAGTCACACTGTGTCATAAAATGTAAAGGGTACCCGAATAAAAAATACTTTCAAGGAGGAAAAACAATGGCAACATTCACAAACGTTGCTACCCTTTCGTATAACGGCACGGTAGTAAATTCAAACGTAACAACAGGCGAGATACAGCAGACTCTTGCCGCAACAAAGCATTCCCTTGCAAACACCTACAAGCAGGGCGACACTCTGACCTATATCGTGAATATTGTGAACACGGGAAACACAGCGTTTACAAATCTTACGTTAACCGATAATCTCGGCGGTTACACCTACGGTGCAGGAACAGTTTATCCTCTGGCATACGGCGGAGATATACGCTATTATATCAACGGCGCATTGCAGACAGCTCCTGCCGTAACAGCAGGTCCGCCAATGACAATAACGGGAATAAACGTTCCCGCAAACTCGGAGGCACAGATAGTATACAGTGCCATAGCAACGGCTTATGCTCCGCTCAATGTTGAAGGCAGTATAACCAACAGCATCACGATAACGGGTGACGGCATTACTGAACCTATCGCCGCCACAGAAACAGTAAATGCCGCAACCGCTCCTGCGCTTGATATTGAAAAGTCGCTCAGCCCGACAATAGTAAGCGAGAACGGTCAGATAACCTACACCTTTACTGTTACCAACAAGGGCAACACCGCTGTTACGCAGGCAGACGATATTGTTCTGCGTGACGTATTCAACCCGATACTGAAAAATATCGGAGTAACCTACAACGGCACCGTTCTCAGCAATACACTCTACACTTACAATGAGGCTACAGGCGTGTTTGAAACTACCGCAGGCGCTATAGAAGTACCTGCGGCAACATTTGCGACAAATACAGACGGTACAGTTTCAGTTACTCCCGGTACGGCAGTAATTACGGTTACGGGCAATATCTGAGTAAAACACGGATAAACACACATCGTCCGCTGTATGACAATCAAAAAGCAATAGATATGGGCGGTACGGCAAATGTCGTGCCGCCTGCATTCTGTTGAAAAACCTACATAACTTATAAAAATGGGGTTTGGGGC
>OLOS01001083.1_pt1 | contig 24298 bp, 21 predicted proteins | sample 1672631 | NCBI WGS metagenome assembly OLOS01 (sample SAMEA3136707, study PRJEB25190) | human gut metagenome | biome: human gut; feature: human-associated habitat; material: faeces | place: Austria | collected 2013 | reverse complement strand
GCAGCTCCTCGGTCGGGAAATAGCCCGCCTCAGCCAGCGTGGCGTAGAGCGCCGGCGCCGCGTGGCCCTTGGAAAGGATGAAGCGATCGCGCGCGTCGTCTGCCGGGTTCTGCGGATCGTGGCGCAGGATGCCGCCGAAATACAGCGCGCACATGACGTCTGCGCTCGAAAGCGAGCCGCCGGGGTGTCCGCTGCCCGCCTCTGCGATCATGCGGACGATGTCCTTGCGGATATCGTTCGCCTTGACTTGCAATTCCTCTACGTTCACCGTTTTCCCTTCCTTACTGGGCTGCTTTATATCGGTGGTAACCGATGACGAACTCGTCGATGTCCCCGTCGAGCACCGCGTCGACGTTGCCGGTCTCGATGCCGGTGCGCACGTCTTTCACAAGCTGGTAGGGGTACAAGACGTAGTTTCTAATCTGGCTGCCGAACGAGTTGTCCATGCGCTCCCCGCGCAGCTCGTCGATTTCCGCCTCGCGCTTGCGCTCTTCGAGCTCGTAGAGCTTCGCGCGCAGCACGCGGAAGGCGGCTTCCTTGTTCTGCAGCTGGGATTTCTCGTTCTGGCAGGTCACGACGATGCCTGTGGGCAGGTGCGTCAGGCGCACGGCGGAGTCCGTCGTGTTCACGCACTGGCCGCCCGGGCCGCTCGAGCGGTAGACGTCCACGCGGACGTCGGCAGGATTGAGGTCGACCTCGATGTCGTCGGGCAGGACGGGCAGCACCTCCACGCTCGCGAACGTGGTGTGACGACGCTTCTTGTCGTCCGTCGGCGAGATGCGCACCAGGCGATGGACGCCGGATTCGCTGCGCAGCATGCCGTAGACGTTCTTGCCCTCCACCTGGAAGCTCGCGCGATCAAGACCCACGGCCTCTGCGCCGGGCACCACGTCGAGCACTTTGACCTTCCAGCCTTTCTTCTCGGCGTAGCGCGTGTACATACGGTACAGCATGTCCGTCCAGTCCTGCGCCTCAAGGCCACCCGAACCGGGATTGACCGTCACGATGGCATCGCCCGCATCGAAGCGGCCGGAGAACCAGGAGTCGATCTCGAACTGGTCGAGCATGCCGGCAAGCGTGGCAAGATCGGCGTCGAGCTCTTCGAGGAAGTCCGGCTCTTCGTCCGCCAGATCGGCCGCAGCGCGCACGTCTTCGAGCAGCGCGCACGCGCGCTCGTAACCCTCGATGGTATCGCGCAGGTTGCTCGCCTGCTTCGAGACTTCCGACGCATGGCCGGCATTGTCCCAAAAGCCCGGTGCGGCGATCTCTTCGTCCAGCTTCTTCAGCTGGGTGCGCTTGTCCTCGATATGCAGATATGCGCGAGCAGCCTCCAGGCGCTCGGCCGTCTGCTCGATCTCCTTGCTGTGTTCCTTGTCAGCCATGAGGAATGATGGGTCCTCTCGCGGGATATGCCTTGCCTCCGAGGGCGCGACGGACGCGTGAGCTCTACAGTTGTAGAGCTCACGCGATATGCGCGCTCGGATTTTACATTGTAGCAAACTCAGCTCACCTCGACCGACGCCAGAGCCCCGCCGCCGAAAACACAAAACCCCGCATATCCGAATGCGCCTCTAGCGCTCATGCGTTGCTTGCGGTATTATGCGTGGATGCGCTTGTCGGGGCGTGGCGCAGTTTGGTAGCGCGCCTGCTTTGGGAGCAGGATGTCGCAGGTTCAAATCCTGTCGTCCCGACCATATCTTGCGGGCGTAGTTCAATGGTAGAACCCCAGCCTTCCAAGCTGATGACGCGGGTTCGATTCCCGTCGCCCGCTCCACAAGATAGCTTAACGGCTCTGATTCCCTTTGGGATCAGAGCCGTTTTCGTAAACGTGCCGGGCGACGGGAATCGAACCCGGCAGGGTGCGAAGCTGAGAAAATGCGTGAGCATTTTCCAGCGCAGCACGCAAGGGCCAATGGCCCGCAGCGAAACAAGGGTTTGCGAAGCAAACCCTTGGACTTCCCGTCGCCCGCTCCATAAGATGGATGAATGGCTCTGGTTCCTTTTGGGACCAGAGCCATTTTCGTAAGTGTACGGGGTGACGGAATCGATGTCGCCCCACGTCCCACCTAAGTTGCGGTGAATTAATATCTGAAAAGCGCGAATAAGCCTAATCCAGGAACTATTTCACCGCGACCTAGAAGGGGATAGGTTTAGCTGCGGGGACGGTGGCGGAGCTTGTCGATGGTGGAGTCGGTGCTGCGACTGCGGGATTCGGCGGCGCGGTCGCGGGCGTCGGCGGCGGTTTGGCGTTTACGGCGGTAATCGATCATGCCTTGGATGATGGGCTTGCCAAAGCTCACGACATCATCGTTGTAGATGGCGGTTCGGGCTGCGAGGAGGCAGTCGGTAAAGTCCATATGGGTTTTGCCAAAGAGTTTGATGGCAAGGGCGACAACGGTGGGCTCGTCGACCATGACGTCATCGAGCAGCCTTCTCAGGGCCGTAGCAATCTCAGCGCGGGGAACCTTATAGACGTCGCGCAGCGTGACCACGACGCGCGTGATGATCTCGGGGTAGACGCGAGCGGTGCGCGTGGCGATGACCTTGGCGGCGCGCGGTGACAGAACTTCGTCGTCGTTGAGCAGGTAGCGTAGGATGACGGTCTCGTCGATGATGGTGCTACTCATGGATATCTACTTCCTCGGGACCCAAAATCGAATCGTCGCTTTCCGTGGCAAGGTATTCAATCCAGGCATTGCGCTCCTCGGCGCGGCGATTGGGATCTCCGTATGCTTTGAGCGATCCATAGGCGGCGGTGCCGTCCTTTGAGCGCACGGCGACCGGCTGAAAGGGAAGCTTGCGCATCAAAATGCTCTGCGCGACAAAAGGCGGACAGCCTCGGCGAGCGATGTGCCCATGGCGTCGTAGAGGCGCTCGGCATGCTGTTTGTCCTCTTCGCGAATGCGCACCTGCAGGATGGCTCGTTTTTGCGTCGATGACATCACTGCCCTCCCTTAGCTAACGTGCAATATAGTCGGTCAAATGCGGCATGTGCCGACATCATAGAATCTTATAATCATTACTTTATTTTACTCAAGTAAATAACCATTAACACGAATACAAGCGTAGTACATCCAAAATGAGAGCGTGTAAAAATCTCAGAGGTGTACGCATGTAATACACTCACCTTTATAGCTTCCAGAGAATAATCCCAACCAGCCCAAACCCCTGCAATACACTCGTATTGCAGGGCCTATGCTCAAGTTTGCCCCCTGCAACTGCGTATATTTAACCTGTATATCGTTGGAGGAATTCTATCGAAGTGCCTGTTTCGCCGCATGCACTCGATACGCCGATGCCGGACCACGGGCGGTCCGGGGCAACGTCGACAGGGTCTCTCCGGCATGGGATTCAGGAGGGAGTGAACAACATGGGCAATAAACGAGTCGTAGCCGATTCCTCACGCTGCATTGGGTGCCAAACCTGTATGGCGGCGTGCATCGAGGCGCACGACATCCCCGGCAACATCGCCGCGCCGCGCCTGCGCGTGACGCGTACGTACGAGATCTCCGCACCGGTGGCTTGCCATCACTGCGAGGATGCCCCGTGCGCGAAGGCCTGTCCTACGGGCGCCTTGTTCTTTGATCCAAAGAACCATCGTATCGGCGTCAACGAGGACAACTGCATCGGCTGCAAGAGCTGCGTCATGGCATGCCCCTTTGGCGCCGTGAGCGTGGCGACCACGCAGGTCCCCGTCTTGATGGGCGACGTTCGCGTGGGTTCGCAGACCAAGAGCTTCGTGCTCAAGTGCGACCTGTGCGTGGACCGTCCCGGCGGTCCGGCGTGTGCCGAGGCGTGCCCGACCAAGGGCCTCACCCTGGTGGACGAGGAGCGCCTGGCGGAGCTGACTGCCGAGCGTGCCCGCGCCACCATCGAAAACGAGGCGTAAGCGTTGGGGCGACAAGCCCAATGATTGTCAAATAAGTACCGAGCATTCGGTAGCAGAAAAAGGAAGGAGGGTGTCATGGAGAAGCATAAAGTGATCTGCCCGTATTGCGGCGCCGGTTGCCAGTTTAACCTCTTGGTCCAAAACGGCCAGGTCGTGGGCACCGAACCGCTCAACGGCATCACCAACCAGAGCGAGCTGTGCCTTAAGGGCATGAGCGGCTACGACTTCATCAACGACACCAAGATCTTGACTCCTCGCGTACTGCACCCGATGATCCGCCGCACTAAGGGCGCGGATCTTGAGCGCGTAAGCTGGGACGAGGCACTGGATTTCACCGCATCTAAGATGCAGGCCATAATTGACGAATATGGTCCTAACGCTGTCATGACCACTGGCTCTTCGCGAGGCGGCGGCAATGAGGCGAACTACGTTATGCAGAAGTTTACGCGCGCGTGCATCGGCACCCACAGCGTGGACAACTGCGCCCGTACTTGACACGGCCCTACTGTCCTCGGTCTGATGGACACGGTTGGTTCAGGTTGCATGTCATGCTCCATCCCCGGTATGGAGGATGCGGGCTGCATTTTCCTCTTCGGCTATAACCCTGCCGATTCGCACCCCATCGTCGCAAGGCGTATCGTGCGAGCCAAAGAAAAGGGTTGCAAGATCATCGTCGCCGATCCGCGCCATATCGAAACCGCGCGTATCGCCGATCTCTACCTTCCGATCAAGAACGGTTGCAACGTTGCGTTCCTCAACGCCTTTGCCAACTGTCTGGTCAACGATGGCCTCTACGACAAGGAATTCGTCGCCGAGCACACGAACGGCTTTGACGAGTGGTGGGAGACCATCAAGAACTACACTCCCGAATCCGTACAGGACATCACGGGTGTCGAGCCCGCGTTGATCCACCAAGCTGCCGAGATGTACGCCACGGCGAAGCCCTCTGCCATCATTGGCTGGGGCATGGGCGTATGCCAGCAGAAGCAGAACCTGAAGACGGTGCACACCATCGCCTCCATCGCCTGCGTTGCCGGCCAGATCGGCAAACCCAATTCCGGTCTCGCGCCCGTGCGTGGCCAGAATAACGTCCAGGGCTCCTGTGATATGGGCATGCTGCCCAACCTGTACCCTGGCTACCAGAAGGTCACCGACCCGGCAGTGCGTGCCAAGTTTGCCAAGGCTTGGGGCGTGCCCGAGGAAAAGCTCCCGCTCGAGGAGGGCTACAAGCTCACCGATCTGGGCCACCTGGTCGACGAGGGCAAGGTGCACTGCTTCTACAACTACGGCGAGGACCCGGTGCAGACCGAGCCCGATTCGGCCGGAATGCGCAAGACGCTCTCCGAGCTGGATCTGTTCATTTGCCAGGACATCTTTATGACGCAGACGACCATGCTCGCCGACGTCATCCTACCTGCCACCTCTTGGGGCGAGCACGAGGGTGTCTTTACCGCATCCGACCGTAGCTTCCAGCACTTTGACGCGGCCGTTCCGCCCAAGGGCGAGTGCCGTCACGACTGGGAGATCTTCGCGGACCTGTCCACGCGTATGGGTTACCCCATGCACTACGACAACACCGAGCAGATCTGGAACGAGTGCATTAGCCTGTGCCCCAACTTTGTGGGCGCGACCTACGAGAAGATGGCTCCCGAGGGCGGCTACGCCCAGTGGCCCGTCAAGAGCGCCGATGTGAACGACCACGGTACGCCCGACATGTTCGCTGGTGGCAAGTTTACCACCAAGGACGGCCGCGCCAACCTGATGGCGCACGACTGGGAGGCGCCCTCCGAGCTTCCCGACGATGAGTACCCGCTCATCCTGTGCACCGTCCGCGAGGTCGGCCACTACAGCTGCCGCTCGATGACCGGCAACTGCAAGACGCTGGCGCTGCTTGCCGACGAGCCCGGCTTTGTCCGCATGAATCCCGCGGACGCCCAGGCGCGCGGCATCAAGAACGGCGACATCGTCTCGATTCACAGCCGCCGCGGCCAGGTATACAGCCGCGCCGACGTGAGCGATCGCATCAACAAGGGCACGGTCTACATGACCTACCAGTGGTGGATCGGCAAGTGCAACGAGCTGACCATGCACAAGGTCGACCCGGTCTCGCATACGCCCGAGGACAAGTTCTCCGCCTGCCAGGTCGACGCTATCGCTGACCAGGTCTGGGCTGAGGGCGAGGTGGAGCGTCAGTACACCGAGCTCAAGCAGGCTCTGGTGGACGCCGCCGCTCCCCAGGACGTTGAGCCCGGCGCCGCCAAGTTCGACGACGAGACGCACGTGAACCAAATCGTGTAGTCCCGTTCTCGTTGGCTATTTGGGCCGGGCGTCCCGTACGTTCGGGAGCCCGGCCCGTTATTTTGAAAGGAAGTGGGGATGAACCGCTTCATCGACATCAACCCGGAGAGGTGCATCGGCTGCGGAACATGCCAGTCCGCCTGTGCCGACGCCCACCGGATGCAGGGTCTTCAGGATACGCCGCGCCTGGCGCTCGTGAAGACCGGCGGTATTTCGGCCGCCCTTGCCTGCCACCATTGCGAGGGTGCCCCCTGCGCCGAGGTTTGCCCGGTGAATGCCATCGAGCACGATGGCGATCGCATCCACGTCAAGGAGCAGGAGTGCATCGGGTGCAGGCTGTGCGCCATCGCGTGCCCCTTCGGAGCCATCCATCCCGATGGCACGTCTATCGCCGGTGTCGCAGGCATGTGCGACCCGACGCCTTCGTATCCTAAGTCCCTGAGCAGCCTGCTTACGTGGGCTCCTGGCCAGTACACCTGCGCCGTCAAGTGCGACCTGTGCGCCTTCGATCCGGACGGCCCGCATTGTGTGGCGGCGTGCCCCACCAAGGCGCTGACCGTCATGGGCGGCGCGGCCGATCGCGAGCTCGACGAGGCCAAGCGCCTGCGCTCGATCGAAAACGGTCCAGTCGTCGACGTTACCGCTGTGGCCCAGGGCCTGTCCGAGAAAGCAGAAGGGAGCGTAAACAATGGATAGCATGACGCTGTTTATCGCATCGCTTGCTGTCTCGTGCATCGGTGCGCTCGCCTCGGTTCTGCTGATCAAGGCCGATAACGCCGCCAAGACCGCCGGCTGCCTGATCGGCGCCGTCGCGGCCGTGCTGTCGTTCATCGCGGGCCTCGAGGCCGTGCTTGGCGACGTTTCGTCCCTCAACACGGTCTTCTTTTTCCCGTTCGCCCGTCTCGAGCTCTTGCTCAACGGCCTTGCGGGCCTGATCGTGGTCCTCATCTCAATCCTCGCCTTTGCGGGCTTCATCTACGGTCTGTCCTACTTCGATGAGTACCCGGGCAAGGTCGGGCGCGCCGGTTTCTTCATGAACACCTTCGTCGCCTCGATGATGCTCGTCATCACCGCCGACAACGTGTTCTGGTTCCTGGTCGCCTTTGAGCTCATGTCCCTTACGAGCTACTTCCTTGTCGTTATCGAGGAGAACAAGAACTCCATTAGGGGCGGTTGGCTCTACTTCGTCATCGCGCACGTGGGCTTTGTCCTTATCATGGCGAGCTTCCTGCTCATGACCAACGGCGTGGGCGGTTCCTTCAGCTTCAGTGATTTCCGTACGCATGACTTTGGACCCGCCGTCTCCTCCGCGTGCTTCGTCCTCGCGTTCTTCGGATTCGGCGCAAAGGCCGGTATCATCCCGCTGCACTCCTGGCTGCCCCAGGCGCACCCCGAGGCGCCGTCCAACGTGTCCGCCCTCATGTCCGGCGGCATGATCAAGATCGGCATCCTGGGAATCCTCAAGGTCGGTCTCGACCTGCTCGCGGGTTCGGGCGTCCAGCTCTGGTGGGGCCTCATGGTCCTGGTCTTCGGATCCATCTCGTCGGTCCTGGGCGTCGTCTACGCCCTCCACGAGCACGACATTAAGCGCCTGCTGGCCTACCACTCCGTCGAGAACATCGGCATCATCTTGCTCGGTGTCGGCGCGTCCATGACGGCGCACGCCCTGGGCAACGACGTCATCGCGACGATCGCGCTCATGGCCGCCCTCTACCACACGCTCAACCACGCCATGTTCAAGGGCGAGCTGTTCCTCGGCGCGGGCTCCCTGCTCTATGCCACGGGTACGCGCAACATGGAGAAGATGGGCGGCCTGTTCCGCCGTATGCCGGTCACGGCCGTCTGCTTCCTCATCGGTGCCCTTGCCATCTCGGCTATCCCGCCGCTCAACGGCTTCGTTTCCGAGTGGTTCACCTACCAGTCCCTGTTCAACATCTCGACGCTCTCCGACCCGGTCGTCATGGTGCTCGCCGTCGCCTCCGCGGCCGCCCTCGCCATCACCGGTGCCCTGGCCGTCACGTGCTTCGTGAAGGCCTACGGCGTCTCGTTCGCGAGCAGCCCTCGTTCCCAGGAGGCCGCGAACGCCAAGGAGTCCCCGGCTCCGATGTTGTTCTCGCAGATGCTCCTCGCGGCCATCTGCGTGGTGCTGGGAATCGGCTCTCCCGTCATCGCCCCGGTTCTGGGCGACGTCGCCCAGAGCGTGCTTGCCGGCTCTGCCATCACAGCCACCTCGGGCGTGTCTCTGGTGAACGAGATTTCCGGTGCCGCCACCTCCACCCCCGCGATCGCCATCGCGCTCGTGGTCCTCACCGGCCTCGCGTTCGTGTTGAGGTCCTGCCTCGGCACCAAGGCCCCCGCTAAGAAGACCGACCCTTGGGCGTGCGGCTACGAGCCCAACGAGCACATGCCCGTCGTCGCCACGAGCTTCGCGTCAGACGTAGAGCTCTTCATGGGCCCGCTCTACACCCTGCGCGAGGTATGCACCAAGATCTGCTGGTCCATCGCGCACGTGTTCCAGAAGCTCACCGGTGTCGCCCAGGGCGTTGAGCCCCTGCCCGACCGCTTCCTGGTCGATGCACCGAGCGAGGGTGCCGATAAGCTGGCCGGCCTCGCCTCCAAGATCGAGGGCGGCAACTACTCCGTATACATCTGCTACATCGTCGCGGCGCTCGTGGTCTTCCTCGTGCTCGCCGTGGTCATGGTCTAGAGAGGGGAGAGGATATTATGAACATCGTTCTTGCGATAGCGCAGGGCCTCGTGGTCATGCTGGTCGCGCCCTTCTTCTCCGGCCTCGCCCGTGTGATTCGCGCGAAGATGCACAATCGCCGCGGTCCGTCCATCCTTCAGGATTACCGGGACCTCGCGAAGCTCATGGCGCGTCCCGAGTCCGTGAGTTCCGACTCGAGCTTCGTGCTGCGCATCATGCCGCCGCTGTTCCTCGCGGTGTCGTTCATGCTCGCCATGGGCCTGCCCATGTTCACGCTCGAGAGCCCCATGCCCGTCTTTGGTGACGCCATCACCATCATGTACGCGCTCGCGCTGTCCCGCTTCTTCTTCGCGCTGTCCGGCGTGGATTCCTCCAACGCCTACGCGGGCTTCGGCGGTATCCGCGAGCTCCTCATGAGCGTGCTCATCGAGCCGTCCATGCTCATCGCGCTGTTTACCGTCGCCGTCGTGTGCGGCTCCACGGACATTGCGACCATGGGTCAGCACATCGTTACGGGCAACGTCTCGAGCGTCGTCGCCGTCATCCTCGCCGGCGTCGCCTTCGCGGCCGCCTGCTATATGGAGCTCGGCAAGCTTCCGTTCGATCAGGCCGAAGCCGAGCAGGAGCTCCAGGAGGGCCCGCTCGCTGAGCTCTCCGGCCCGTCCCTGGCCATGATGAAGCTCGCCATGGGCATGAAGCAGGTCGTGGTCGTCGCTTGGTTCACCTCCATCTTCATCCCCTGGGGAGAGCCCGCGACCATCGGCGTCACCGCTCTCGTGGGCGCCGTCGTCTTCCTCGTCAAGTGCCTGGTCGATTTCGTCGTCTGCGGCGTGCTCGAGAACTCCGTTTCCCGTTCGCGCTTCAAGGTGCTCGGTAACCAGACCTGGGCCGTCGTCGGCATCGCGGTCCTCGCGTTCGTCTTCGTCGTCGTAGGCGTGTAGGGAGAAGGGAGAAACTATGTCAATCGAATCGAGCTTGTCCCTCTTTGCCATGGTGGCGATCGCCGTCCCCATGCTGGGCTCCCTGCTCATCGTCATGCTGCCGCGTCCCTACGCTAAATGGATCTGCGCCTTTGCCGGCGGCATCGCCACGGTCGCTTCCGTTGGCTTGGCCGCGACGTTTGCCGGAAACGGCATGAACGCGGTCGATGTAACCTGGGCGAGTATGGGCCAGACCTTGGTCATGGGCTTCATATTCGACCGGATGAGCACGCTGCTCGCACCCGCGTTCGTCGCTATCGGCCTGCTCGTCGTCATCTATTCGTTCCCGTACATGAGCGATAAGAACAAGGAGCATCCCGACGCGCCCCGTCGCCGCTTCTACGTGTACTTCTCCACGTTCATCGGCGCCATGGCCGGTCTCGCCTACAGCTCCACCATCGTCGGCCAGCTCGTTTTCTTCGAGATCACCGGCGTGTGCTCCTGGGGCCTCATCAGCTACTACATGACGCCCACGGCCAAGAAGGCCGGTATGAAGGCGCTCATCATCACCCATATCGGCGCTCTGGGACTCTACATCGGCGCGGCCTTCCTGTTCGCCGGAACCGGCACGTTCGCGCTGAGCGCGATCTCCCAGCTCGATTCCGGTATGAAGACCGTCGTGCTGCTGCTCATCCTGTTCGCCGCTTGGGCCAAGTCCGCCCAGTTCCCGCTCTACATGTGGCTGCCCTCCGCAATGGAGGCCCCCACGCCCGTTTCCGCCTACCTCCATGGCGCGTCCATGGTGAAGGTCGGCGTGTGCGTGTTCGCCCGCGCTCTTGCGAGCGCCGGCGATATCCCCGAGATCGTCGGTTGGGTCGCCATCATCGACGCCGTCGTGACCATGCTCTTCGGCTTCCTCATGTACCTGCCCCAGAAGGATATGAAGCGCCTGCTCGCCTTCTCGACGATCGCGCAGCTCGCCTACGTGTTCTTCGGCCTGGGCCTCTCCGTGTTCGGAAGCCAGATGGCGTTCAACGGCGCCGTCGAGCACATCTTCAACCACGCGTTCACCAAGACCCTGTTCTTCCTCATCGCCGGCTCCCTCAGCTTCACGCTGGGAACCCGTATGTTGCCCAAGATCCAGGGCCTCATGAAGAAGTACCCGGTCACGGGCGTGGGCTTTGCGGTCGCCGCGACCGCTATCGCCGGCGTGCCCCCCATGAGCACGTTCTTCTCCAAGTTCCAGATTATTTCCGGTGGCTTCGCGGTTGGTGCTTCCAACACGGTCATCTTCGTCCTCGTGTGCGTCATGGTCGTCGAGACCGTCGCCACCTTCGCATGGTTCCTGCGTTGGATGGGTAAGGTCCTGCCCGGTGAGCCGAGCGAGACCGTGGCCGCCGGCCAGCCCCTTCCGCGCGCCATGGCGTTCGTGTTCGTCGTCCTCATGATCATGGTCGTCGTCGCCGGTCCTCTGTCCTCTAGTTGGATGGGTTAGGAGGTAGGACATGGGTTATTCGTTAGTCAATATCCTGGGCGGTCTTCTGATCGTGACCTCCACCATGGTGGTCGTCTCGAAGACCATCCCGTCCGCCATCAAGTGGTACGCGATCCAGTCGGTTGTCCTGGTGGGCGTGCTGCTCACCCTGGGCCTCACCACCGGTGCCACCGAGCTTCTCATGTGGGCCGCGTCGGCCTTCGTCACCAAGGTGATCCTCGTTCCGTTCATTCTCAACCGTGCCTACAAAAAGATGGGTTCGCCTGCCGATAGCACGCCGACCTCCTCCATCAAGCCGGCCTGGACCATCATCCTCACCGGTCTGGAGGTGGCCATCTGCTTCGCGGTGGTCACGCGCCTGAGCCTGCCCACCGCTGAAGTGGCTACTCCGGCCCTCGCCATCAGCTTCGCGCACTTCTTCGTCGGCCTCACGTGCATTATCTCCCAGCGCAACATCCTCAAGCAAATCTTCGGGTACTGCCTTATGGAGAACGGTAGCCACGTGACGCTCGCCCTGCTCGCGCCCACGGCCCCCGAGATCATCGAGATCGGCATCGCCACCGACGCCATTTTCGCCGTCATCATCATGTCCGCCGTCGTCGTGAGGATCTGGAACGACACCAAGTCGCTCGACTCCCACGACCTGACCGAATTGAAGGGGTAGGCCATGGATGTTTCAATGCTGACGGTCGCCCTGCTCGCTTGTCCCCTCGTGTTCTCCCTGATTATGGCTGCGCTCCCCAAGACGACGTCCTACAACGTCTTCGCGGGGCTCAACACCATCTCCGTCGCGGCGACCCTTGTCCTTTCGGTCGTCACCGCGGGAACCATGCTCTCGAGCGGGCAGAATATCGACGCTTTGGGCCTGTGGCTCCATCTCGATTCGCTCTCGTCGATCTTCGTCCTTCTGGTAGGCATCATCGGGTTCATCACCGGCGTGTACTCCATCTCCTATATCAAGATCGATATCGAGGAGAAGACCATGCCGGCCGAGCGCACCAAGCAGTACTACGCGCTATTCAGCCTGTTCGTTTTCACGATGCTGCTCGCCTGCCTGTCCAACAACATCATCCTCACCTGGGCGGCGGTCGAGGCCACTACGCTGTCGACCGTGTTCCTCGTGGGCATCTACAAGAACAAGCAGGCGCTCGAGGCGTCTTGGAAGTACGCGATGGTCTGCACCGCCGGTGTGGCCTTCGGCCTGTTCGGCACGCTGCTCATCTACGCGAACGCCGCCGATATCATGCCCAACGCGCATGAGGCTGCGTTCCTCACCTCCATCATGCCCTACGCCGACCAGTTCGACCCGATGCTCGTGCGCCTCGCGTTCGCGTTCATCGTCATCGGCTTCGGCACCAAGGCGGGCCTGTTCCCCATGCACACCTGGCTCCCCGACGCGCACTCCCAGGCTCCGAGCCCGGTCTCCGCGCTGCTCTCGGGCGTGCTGCTCAAGTGCGCCATGCTGGTGATCATCCGCTTCTACTCCCTGTCCATCATCACGGTGGGCGATACCTATCCGCGTACGCTCCTGCTCATCCTGGGTACGCTGTCCATCCTGGTGGCCGCCCTGTGCATCTTCAAGCAGGACGATATCAAGCGCCGCTTCGCGTACTCTTCCGTCGATAACGTCGGCGTGGTCGCGCTGTGCCTGGGTATCGGTGGTCCGCTCGGTATCGCCGCCTGCCTGCTGCACTGCGTCTTCCACGGCTTCACGAAGGCGCTCGCCTTCTGCATGGCCGGTAACATCCAGCACATCTACCACACCCGCGACCTGAACAAGATCAAGGGCGTCGTCGAGATCGCTCCCGTCACGGCAGCGCTCACCATCATCGCCCTGCTCGCGCTCGCCGCCTTCCCGCCGTTCGCCCTGTTCATCTCCGAGTTCCTCACCTTTGTGGCCGGCGTTCAGTCCGGTCCCATCTGGGTGGTCGTGCTCGTGGCCATCGGCCTCACCGGCGTGTACTTCGCCCTTACCGGCATCGCGCTCAAGTCCATCTTCGGCAAGGCGCCCGAGGGCATGAAGCGCCACGAGGTGCCCGCCCTCATGATCATCCCCGAGATTGCCCTTGCGATCGTAGTCATGTGGTTCGGTATCGCCACGCCGGTCGCCATCACGAGCGGCGTCGAGGATGCAACGTCCGTCGTTTTGAACCAGAGCGTCGAAGAGCTCCACGAGGCTCCTCTCTACCGCATGGTGTTCAGTTCCCAGACCAAGACAAGCGAGGTGAATTAGCGCCATGGCAGAACCTGAAAAGAAGGTCTACGCCCGCCGTTGCGAAAGCCACGTCGAGGCCCTGCGCCGCGCCGTTCCGGGCGCTATCGAGAAGGTCGAGTGGCAGTGCGAGGACCAGCTGACGATCACCGTCAAGCTGGACCGTTTGCCCGAGGCCGTCCACTACCTGTACTACGAGCGCTACGGCTGGATTCCCGTGATCATCGGCAACGATGAGCGCAGCCTGTGCGGCCGTTACGCCGTGTACTACGTCATCTCCATGGAGGGGGAGGATCCCGGCTGGGTGACCGTCCGCACCGAGGTCGATCCCGCCAAGATGACGTTCCCGTCCGTGACGCCGTTCGTCCCCGCCTGCGTGTGGGGCGAGCGCGAGCTGCGCGATATGTTCGGCCTGATCCCCGAGGGTCTGCCCGATCGTCGCCGCCTGGTGCTGCCCGATGACTGGCCCAGCGGCCTGTACCCGCTGCGCAAGGACTCCATGGACTACCGCTTCCGTCCCGCTCCCGCGAGCGACATGGAAAACTACGAGTTCTTGGCCGACACCAAGGGCAAGGAGACCACGCTCGTCCCCATGGGCCCGCTGCACATTACCTCCGACGAGCCCGGCCACTTCCGCCTGTTCGTCGAGGGCGAGACGATCGTCGACGCCGACTACCGTCTGTTCTATGTGCACCGCGGCATGGAGAAGGTCGCCGAGACGCGCCTGAACTATGACGCTGTGACGTTCCTCGCCGACCGCATCTGCGGCATCTGCGGCTGCGCCCACTCGGTGGCCTATGCCGAGGCCGTCGAGCGCGCCCAGGGCATTCATGTCCCGCCGCGCGCCCAGTACATCCGTGCCATCATGCTCGAGGTCGAGCGTCTGCACTCGCATCTGCTCAACATTGGCCTGGCGTCGCACTACACGGGCTTCGACTCCGGCTTCCAGCAGTTCTTCCGCGTCCGCGAGAAGTCCATGGACCTGGCCGAGAAGCTCTCCGGTCACCGCAAGACCTACGGCCTCAACGTGATCGGCGGCGTGCGTCGCGACATTTTGGCCGAGCAGAAGCTCTCCACGCTCACGACCATCCACCAGCTGCGCTCCGAGGTTCAGGAACTCGTCGACATGCTGCTCTCCACGCCCAACTTTATTGAGCGTACGAGCGGTATCGGCATCTTGGACCGCAAGATAGCACGCGACTTCTCGCCGGTCGGCCCGCTCATGCGTGGCTCGGGCTATGCCCGCGACGTGCGTTTTGACCATCCCTTCGACGGCTACGCCGATCCGGATGTTCAGAAGATGCATGCTGCCACGGCCGACACCTGCGATGCCTTCGGCCGTACCGCCGTTCGCATCCAGGAGGTCTACGATTCGATCGACATGATCGAGACCATGCTCGAGAACTGCCCGTCGGGCCCCATCCTCACCACGGATTGGGAGTACACCCCGCACAAGTACGCCATCGGCGCCACCGAGGCGCCGCGCGGCGAGGACGTGCACTGGGCCATGCTCGGCAACAACCAGAAGTGCTACCGCTGGCGTGCCAAGGCAGCTACGTACAGCAACTGGCCGGTCCTGCGCTACATGTTCCGCGGTAACACCGTGGGCGACGCGGCGCTGATCGTCGGCTCGCTCGACCCGTGCTACTCCTGCACCGACCGCGTGACGGTGACCGATGTCGCCGCCAAGCGCGACCACGTGCTCGACAAGGAGCAGTTCGAGAACGTCTGGCGCGACAAGTCGCCGCTTGCGGGCGAGGGCACCATGGCCGCTCCGCTCGATGAGGAGGCGCTCTAATATGCTGAAGCTTTGGAAGGTTAACGCCAAGGCCGGCGACGCGACGGTCAAGTACCCGTTTGCGCCGTTCCCCATCAATAAGGACATGCGCGGCAAGCCCGAGCACAACGCGGAGCTCTGCATCGCTTGCGGTGCCTGCGGCGTGGCGTGCCCGGCCGATGCCATTCGCATGGACACCGACCTTGCGGCCGATACCATCACCTGGTCGATCGACTACGGCCGCTGCATCTTTTGCGGCCGCTGTGAGGAAGCTTGCCCCATGGAGGCCATCAAGCTCACCGAGGAGTTTGAGCTGGCCGTCATGAGCAAGGACGACCTCACCAGCAAGAGCGTCTACACGCTCGAGCACTGCTCGCGTTGCGGCAAGCCGTTTGCCCCGCACAAGGAAATCGACTACGCCAAGCGCCTGCTGCAAAAGGCCGGCGGCATTGAGGCCGAGCAGGCCGCCCGTACCGTCGGTATGTGCCAGGAGTGCAAGCGCGAGCTCGACGCCCTGCGCGCCGCCTCGGCCGTAAAGACCGGCAACGCGCGCGGCATGGCTGCCAACGAGACGCTTGCGTCCGGTGAGCCCCAGGGCCCCGGCATGGAGTATCTGGGCGGCCACGGCGTGAACCCGGAGTATGTCGACCGCGAGCTCAACCCCGATGCGCCCGAGATTCCCGCCGGTCCGGCGCCGGTCGAGGGCATCATCATGGATTTTGATACGAAGGAGGAGTAACCATGGCCGAACCCACGCTTTTGCCCGAGCGGCTTCAGTACCGCCCGACCAAGATCGAGCTCGACGAGAGCATCGAGAAGGCCAAGGCGACCCTTCTTAAGAAGATCAAGCGCTCGGTGTATGTCTACCGTGTTGACTGCGGCGGCTGCAACGGCTGCGAGATCGAGATCTTCGGTTCCATCACGCCCGTCTTCGACGTCGAGCGTTTTGGCATCAAGGTCGTGCCCTCGCCCCGTCACGCCGATGTGCTGCTGTACACCGGTGCCGTGACGCGTGCCATGCGCATGCCGGCCCTGCGCGCCTTTGAGGCCGCGCCTGATCCCAAGATCGTGGTGTCCTATGGCGCGTGCGGCTGCACCGGTGGCATCTTCTACGACAACTATTGCGTCTGGGGCGGCACGGACAAGATTCTGCCGGTCGATGTCTACATCCCCGGCTGCCCTCCCAGCCCCGCGCAGACCATCTACGGCTTTGCCATGGCGCTCGGTCTGCTGGACCAAAAGCTCCATGCCGAGACCACGGTGGAGGCCGCCGGCGAGCAGGCCGATATCCTGCACCCCGGCGTGCCGTACAAGCTGCGCGTTGCCATTGAGCGCGAGGCTCGCGCCATGAGCGGCTACCGTTACGGCCGCGACCTGGCCAACGAGTTTATGGACACGCTCGAGGGTGCGCCCAAGGGCGATATCCGCGGTGCCATGGCGCTGCTCATCGACAAGCAGGATGATCCGCGCCGCGTCGAGGTGTACTCGGCGCTGCAGGATCTGGTGCTGGCCGGAGGTCGCTAGATGGAGCTCACGGACCGCTCTGGTTACTTTGCGGGCCCCGGCATGCTCGGCGGCTCTTTTGGCGATGCCTCGCGCGCAAGCGACGAGGCCGCCGAGGGCGTCGCCGACCCCTGCCTGGGTCATGCGCCCGACCAGGTGGTCTTTTACGAGCTCACGCGTAAGTTTGTGGAGACTGAGGAAGACGTTCCCCAGGAGGCCTGCGACGTGCTGTACTACACGCTCGCCGTGGGCCACCACACCGGCGTGCTCGACTGCTTTGAGCCGCGCCTGTCGGTGCCGGTGAACGTGTTCTATTCGCTCGTCGACGCGTTGCCGGAGGGGGAGGCCAAAACCAAGTTCGAGGCCATCCGCTCCTTTGGCGAGTGCCAGCTTGACAAGGCAGCGGTGCCGTCGCTGCTCGAGGCCTGCGACACGCTGCTCGACGAGCGCGGTTTTCGCGGGTCGGCCAAGGCCGGCATCTCGGTGTTCGACGACGACTTTGGCCTGCATGCCCAGCAGGTCGCGTTCTTAATGAAGTTCCGCGATCTGGTGGAGCGCGTGCGCGATGTGTCGGGCGTGTATCTGACGGGGAGGTTGCAGTAATGGGTCGCGTTGTGGATGGTCGTGTGAACGGCGCCCCGTTTGCGGGTATCGTGCTCACGGCGGGAAGCGTGCTGCGTGCCGACGATGCCGCCGGCCCCGTGCTCTCCAAAAAGATGGAGGACGCGCCCATCGCCGGTTGGTACACCATCGACGGCGGCCAAACGCCCGAGGATGACATCATCGAGGTCAAGCGCGAGCGTCCGCCTCGCCTGGTCTTGGTCGATGCCGCCGACATGGCGCTGCCCGTCGGGTCCATCCGCTTGCTCGACAAGCACGATGTGGCCCGCAAGTCGATGTTCACCACGCATTCGCTTCCTTTGTCGATTCTGATCGAGGAAATCGAACAATCGTGTGATGATATCGTCTTCGTTGGGATTCAGCCGGGCGACACGGAGTTCTACAACCCCATGTCCCCGGAGGTCTTTGAGGCCGTCGACGCCGTGTACGACGCCGTGGCCGCCAACGACTTTTCCCACTTTGTCCGCTTGGGGCAGGAGCTATAGCAGCGCTTGTCCCTGCTGAATAGGAAAGAAGTGATTGACATGGCAGATTCCAAGGCAGAATATCCCGCTCCCGATTGCCTGGCGCCCGCCGCGATCGAGGCCAAGACCGAGACCGCCGGCGTGACCAAGGCTAACCTGCCGGTCGCTAAGGCCTTTCTGTTGGCAATGTTCGCCGGCGCGTTTATCGCCTTCGGCGGCCTGTTCTTTACGGTGTTTTTGAGCGACGGCACGCTGGGCTGGGGTGCTCAGCGCGTCGTGGGCGGCCTGTGCTTTTGCCTGGGCCTGGTGCTGGTGCTGGTGTGCGGCGCCGAGCTGTTTACCGGCAATTCGCTTATGGTCTGCGCACTCAAGAGCAAAAAGATCACTCTGGTTCAGATGCTTAAGGCCTGGGTCGTCGTGTGGGTCGGCAATTTTGTCGGTGCCCTGTTCATCGTCTTTTTGGTGTACATGGCCGGCATTTACAAGCTCAACGGCGAGGCGGTCGCCAATTCCATGGTGAGCGTCGCCGCCGGCAAGGTGACGATCGACTGGGTGACGATCTTCTTCCGCGGCATCCTGTGCAACATCTTTGTGTGCCTGGCCGTGTGGATCGGTACCGCCGGCAAGACTGTGGTCGATAAGGTTGTGGGCATTCTGCTGCCCATCGCCGCCTTTGTGGCCTGCGGTTTTGAGCACTGCGTCGCCAACATGTACTTTTTGCCCATGGGTGCCGTGATGCACGCGTGCGGCTATGGTGCCGACGTCGCCGGCGCCGATGCGCTCAACGCCGCGGGCATTGCGTTTAACCTGTCCGCCGCCACGCTGGGCAACATCGTGGGCGGTGCGGTTCTGGTCGCGCTCGGCTACTGGTTTATCTACGCTAAGAAGTCCGAGGCGTAAGGTACCGTCTGTTTGACGTTGGGCCTCCCGCGGGGCGTTGCCGTGCGGGAGGCTTTTTGGGTCCGGGGCTCGTTGCCGGGCTTTTGGCCTGTTGTGTTTGGCTGATGAAAGGGGTAATCGAGATGGCATCTGCTGTGAAGCGTGACGGTCGCGCCGTGGTGACCACATGCGGGGGATGCTATGCCGATTGCGCCTTTGCGGCACGCGTTGAGGACGGTCGCGTGGTGGCCGAGTTGCCGGTTGTGGGGCATCCGTGCGCGGCGCGTGCCCTGTGCGCCCGCGGACGGCATCGCCTGGCAATGCCGTTTGACGAGCGCGACCGGATTTTGCACCCCATGCGACGCCGCCGGGATGGCTTGGGGTTTGATGCGATTACCTGGGACGAGGCGTTTGCTCAGATTGCCGAGCGCCTTTTGGGGATTGTTGACGAGCGCAGGCCCCGTGCGCTGGGCATGACACTTGGTGTGCCCTCGTTCGACCGCTACTGGGCCTATCGCTTTATGCATGCGCTGGGCTCGCCCAACGTGTACGGTGCCGACGGTGCCTGCGAGGTAAGCCGACTTACCGGTTGGGAGCACAGCCTGGGCTACAGCCCCGCCTCCGACCTTGCGCATACCGACTGCATCATGTACCTGGGGCGTTCCATTGTCGATTCGTCGACGATGGGGGCCGTTGACGCGCTCAACGATGCGCGCCGGCGCGGGGCGAATATCATCGTGGTTGACCCCCGGCGCAGCGGCTCGGCTGCTATTGCCGATCGCTGGCTGCGCGTGCGCCCGGGCTGTGACTTGGCACTGCTGTTGGGTATTGCCCACGTGTTGATTGCCGAGGGCCTGTACGACCACGAGTTCGTGGACCGCTATACCACGGGTTTTGACGAGTTGGCGCAGGCGGCCCGTGCTTGGACGCCCGAGTGGGCCGAGTCGATGTGCGACGTGCCGGCCGCAGAGATTGTCGCCACGGCGCGCGATCTCGCTGCCGCCGCGCCTGCCGCTGTGGTGGATGCAGGCTTTCATGGTGGCATCGGCATCGCGTATGCCAATAGCACCCAGACCGCGCGCGCTATCTGCTTGGTCGATGTGCTGTTGGGCTGCATCGGTCATGCGGGCGGCGCGCTCAATCCGCCCACGCCGCTTGTGTTGGGCGACCTCGATCCCGCACGCTTTGCGACGCCGTCGGTGCCGCGCAGGCCCAAGCTGGGGTCCGAGCGCTATCCACTGGTCGATCCGGTGCGCGGCCTGTGCACGACCATCGGTCAGTCGATTCTTGCCGGGGACCTGCGCGGGCTGATCGTTTACGCCAGTAATCCCGGCGCGGGCTATGGCAACGCGCAGGCTTGGTTGGGTATTTTGCAGCAGCTCGACTTGCTCGTGACGATTGATATTCGCTGGTCCGAGACGGCGCGTGCTTCGGACTTCGTGCTGCCCGACGTGACGTATCTGGAGGCCGACCGTGGCGTGGGAACGGTGACAGGCGCCAACGAGGCGCGCGTGTTCTACCGCAATGCCGTGCTGCCCGTGCAGCATGACGACACGCGTCCCGGTCGGGAGATTTTTGCCGGTCTGGCGCGGGCGTGTGGCGTGGGCGAGTACTTCCAGTTTACGTCTGACGATCTGGCGGCTGCCCAGGTGGCGCCTTTTGGGATCAATCTGGACGAGCTCAAGGAGCGCGGCTGGGCCGACACGGGTGTTGCGTTGTCGTCGCGTACGGGCGAGCCGGCGATTCCCTTGAATGGCGGCAAAATCGCGCTGGCAAGCGACGTATGGGAACGAGCCGGCCTGGGTCGTGTGCCCAACTGGATCGCGCCCATGGTGGAACCCGGTCCGGGGATGTTTCGCCTCATTAGCGGCAACCGTCCCTTTGAGTCGCACACTTCGCGCAGGCTCGCGGCGGCTGGCGCCGCCGAGGTTGGATCGGACCTGGATGCCGTGCAGATGAATGCCGATGTTGCTGCGCACATGGGCATCGTCGACGGCGAGATCGTCGAACTCGTGAGCGATATGGGCCGCGACCGCGTGCGCGTGGAGACGACGCCGTATCTGCATCCGGCGTGCATCTTTACGTCGGCCGCCCCCGGTGGGCGTTCGTTTGGCGCCGATGCCGGTGGCGCTCAAGCCTTGGGCGTGGGCCCGCTCGACCATACGCCGTTGCGTTGGGACCCGTTGACGGGCGCTGCGCTCACCCAGGAAAACGCCGTTTGCGTGGAAAAGATCGCGGCACGCGAGGATAATAGCGATTGATTGACTCAGCCGATCGAATTGGCTGATAGTTTGACGTTCGAACGATTGATTCACCTTTGGTTTTGAAAGGTCGCACATGAGCGATAGCCAGAACATGTCCGATGAGGTACGCGCCCGCCTTCGCGCTATTCCTTCCGTCAACGAGCTGCTCGCAGAGTGGCCGGTTGTGAAGGCGGCGGGGGAGACCTGCGACGCGGTGGTGCATGCCGCCGTCACGGCCGAGCTCGATGAGGAGCGCGCCGCGATTCGTGCCGGCGCCGCCCCGCGTTCCAAGCGCGAGCTGGCCTCGGCCATCGAGTGGCGTGCGCATCGCTCCGCGCTGCCGAGCCTGCGTCCCGCCGTCAACGCCACGGGTGTGGTTATCCATACCAACTTGGGTCGCGCCCCGCTCGCGGAATCAGCTGCCAAAGCCGTGGCCGAGGTCGCGCGCGGGTATAGCACGCTCGAGTACAGCGTCGACACCTGTTCGCGCGGGTCGCGCAAGGAGCACGCCGCGCAGCTGATCCGCTCACTCACCGGTGCCGAGGACGCGCTCGTGGTCAACAACAATGCCGCCGCGGTGCTGCTGGTGCTTGCCACCCATGCCGCGGGTAAAGAGGTCATCGTCAGCCGCGGCGAGCTTGTCGAGATTGGCGGCAGCTTCCGCATCCCCGATGTCATGGCGGCTTCGGGCGCCAAACTCGTTGAGGTCGGGGCCACCAACCGCACGCATTTGGGCGACTACGAACGCGCCATCACGCCCAACACGGCGATGATCCTCAAGGTCCATCCTTCCAACTATCGCATCGAGGGCTTTCACGAGGAGGTAGGCTCTCGGGAGCTTGCTGCTCTGGCCCATAAGCATGGCCTGCTGTTCTACGAGGACCAGGGGTCGGGCGCGCTGTTGCCCGACGACATCTTGGTGCGCGGCGGCGAAGAAACCACGCCGGCTTCGGTTTCGGCAGGGCTCGATTTGGTGTCGTGCTCGGGCGATAAACTTCTCGGTGCAGCACAGGCGGGCATTATCATGGGCCGTCGTGACCTGGTTCAGGCCTGTGGGTCACATCCGCTTATGCGCGCCCTGCGCCCGGGCAAACTGGCCCTGTCGGCGCTTGAGGCCACGCTGCGTATCTACATGGATGGCGCCGATGTTGCCCATCGCGATATTCCGGTGCTCAGCATGCTTACGCTTCCGCAGGCCCATTTGGAGCGACGTGCCCGCAAGCTGCGCGATCGTATGGTCGCCGGGCTCGACAAGGCCGGTTGCCTGTGCGCCGTTCAGGTGGAGATCGTCGAGGAGTCGTCGACTCCCGGCGGCGGTTCGCTGCCTACCGTCGAGCTGCCCACGATGTGCGTGGCCGTCTGCCCGGCCGACGGGCGCCTGACGGTCGACGCGCTCAAGCGCTCGCTTGTCCAAGATTTCGACACGCCCGTCGTCACGCGCGCCTCGCACGACCGCATTTTGTTTGATGTGCGCACACTCGTGGGCGACCGCGATATCGAGACGGCGGCATCGACGCTCGCCGCGTGCGTTGAGAAGGCGGTTGCACGATGAGTGAGGTTCAAGCGCTGGTGGAGTGTCCCGTTATCGTTGGCACGGCGGGACACGTCGACCACGGTAAGTCGGCACTGATCGAGGCGTTGACCGGCAAGAATCCCGACCGTCTGGAGGTTGAGCGCCGTCGTGGTATGACCGTGGAGCTGGGCTTTGGCGAGCTGGCGCTGCCGAGTGGCAAGATCGTCGGCCTGGTCGACGTGCCGGGCCACGCGCATTACTTGCGCGCCATGGTGCAGGGTGCCACGGGTATCGACGTGGCCGTGCTGGTGGTTTCGGCCGTCGAGGGCGTGATGCCGCAGACCCGCGAGCACGTGCATGCGCTAGAGCTGCTGGGCGTTACGCATATGGTGGTCGCGCTGACGATGTGCGACCTGGCCGATAGCGAAATGATTGAGTTGGCCGAGCTCGACGTGGACGATTTTCTTTCGGATACCGTGTTTGCCGACGCACCGACGGTGCCGGTGTCGTCCAAGACCGGCGCGGGGATCGATGACCTGCTGGCTGCGCTCGACGAGCAGGTTGCCGCTTGCTGGGATGCCTGCCGCGACCGTGCTGAGTGCACCGATGCCGCGCCGCGCTTGCCGATTGACCGCTGCTTTACGATCAAGGGCGCCGGTACCGTGGTGACGGGAACGTTGCACGATGCGCCCGTCGCGGTGGGGGATGAGCTCGTCGCGCTGCCGTCGCGTACGGTCTGTCGCGTGCGCGGGATTCAGGTACATGGCGATACGCCGCGGGCGTTGCCCGGTCAGCGTGTGGCGCTCAACTTGGTGGGCGATGCCGTCGCCACGCTCGATCGCGGTGAGATGCTCGGCGTGGCGGGCCGCTTTGGCCAAACGATGCGCTTTATGATGACGTTTACGTATTTGGGTCGCGAGGGAGCCAAGCCGCGTGTGCTCGAGTCGGGTGCGCGTGTGCACGTGATGGCGGGTACGGCCGAGGTCGTCGGTCGCATCATGTTCATGGAGGGTGAGGCCCCCATGGCGGTGGGCGAGACCCGTAATGTTCAGGTGCGCTTGGAAAACTCGCTGCCGCTACGTGCCGGGGACCATGTCGTGGTGCTGTCCTATTCGCCCGTGATGCTCATTGGCGGCGGGCGCGTGCTGCTTTCGCGCTGCCGTCGCTCGCGCGAGCTTGCCGAAGGAGAGCGTGCGCTGTATGCGGCGCTCGAGTCCGGCGATATCGCGGGCGGTGTGGGCGCTTGGCTGGTGCTGCAGACGCTGCCGGTTACGGCGGTTGATGTTGCCGCGGCTTTGGATCTTGGCGTCGGCGAGGTCGATACCGCACTGCGCGGGTTGGTGGCGCAGGGCGCTGCTTGCGCGCTTGGTGGCTCGGATGGCTCGCTGTATGCAGATTCTTCCTCGCTCGACGCCGCGATGGATGCACTGGCGGCGACCCTGTCAGCCATGCATGCGGCGGCTCCCAAGGAGACGGGCTTTACGCCCGGCGCCGTTGCCCATGCTGCGTGGCCTGCCGCTGATGAAGGCGTTGCCGCAGCTCTGATTGCCGAGGGCTGCTCGCGTGGCGTGTGCGCCGCCGAGGGCGCCGAGGTATTCGATCCGCATTCGGCCGCCGCGGCGGCACGCGTGGTACGAGAGGCTTGTGAGCGGATCGTCGCGCTGCTTGACGAGGCTGGCCTGGATGCACCGGCGCTTCCCGAGGTGGGCGAACAGCTGCAGCTCGGCCGCGACACCATGACGCGTGCCCTGCGCGAACTTTCGCTCAACCGCTCGAT
>OLOS01001081.1_pt1 | contig 24312 bp, 18 predicted proteins | sample 1672631 | NCBI WGS metagenome assembly OLOS01 (sample SAMEA3136707, study PRJEB25190) | human gut metagenome | biome: human gut; feature: human-associated habitat; material: faeces | place: Austria | collected 2013 | reverse complement strand
TGCAGTAGTGGTTGAAACAAGAATCCCCCTGCTTTAGCTGTGGGGAGTGTCAAGATGAACTTATTACTAGAAAATATTGGGATGGACCAATAGGACTTAAACTATATATGGAGACAAAAAGGGATGTAATAGAAGAGCGTTCAAAAGAGGTAGGGGATGTCCATTTACAAAACTATGATGATGATGGGGCTTATATCCATTTGGTATATAGTACAAAAATTTATACCGATGATATGATTGAGTTGCTGAGTAATATGGAACAGATATATGGTGAAATAGAAGGTGCAATTTTTATCTGCCATTGATGAAATGGAAGCAAAACTCTTGGTAGAAGATGAAGAACAGAGACAGTATCAGAACGCATTTGAAATAAAGAAGTATATTCATTTGGAAAAATACGATATTATGGCAGCATTGATTTTAAAGGCTGAGGTTGTGGATGAAAACCGGCTGAATGTGGTATGGAAGCATCAGGATATTTATGAGAAGATTTTTTCCATTCTGTAAACAGGTTATGGTATAATAAGGGTGCTTGTTTTACAGGCACCCGGAAAGGATGAAACTATGATATATATTACAGGTGATACACATGGAAGATTTGAACGGATTGAGGCATTTTGCAGGCGTTTTCAGACTTCGCATGACGATATACTTATTATTTTAGGGGATGCAGGTATCAATTTCAGTGGGGCAAGATATGACAGCCTGAAAAAGGGAATGCTGGAGTCTCTGCCAATCACGATATTTGCCATTCATGGAAACCATGAACAGCGACCATATACGTTAGACAGCTACAAGGAAAAGCTGTGGCATGGTGGAACGGTATATTATGAAGAAGAATATCCTGGTCTTTTGTTTGCAAAGGACGGTGAGATATTCGACCTGAATGGAAAGCAGACGGTTGTCATGGGCGGTGCATACAGCATTGACAAAGAAATTCACAAATGACTTTACCTGCTGAGAAAAGGAGGAAGAGAAGTGACGGGAGAACAGAAGAAGGATTTACGGTTATGGTACACCTCTCCGGCAGAGGATACCTATGAGGGATGGGAACAGTGGAGCCTTCCCATTGGAAACAGCTCCATAGGAGCCAGTGTGTTTGGGGGCATCACAGCAGAGCGGATCCAGTTAAATGAAAAGTCCCTCTGGTCGGGAGGTCCGGCAGCAGGACGCGACTATCAGGGTGGAAATCTGCCGGAAAAAGGAAGAAACGGACAGACTATGAAAGAAATCCAGGAATGCTTCCGGAAAGGAGATCGGGAGACCGGAGGCAGACTTTGCGATGAGCTGACAGGACTGAGTGACGAGGATGGAACCAGAGGCTACGGGTATTTTCTAAGCTACGGAAATCTGTATCTGGAGTTTGAAGGAGTCGATGAGGCAGAGGTTACCGGATATGAGAGGGAGCTGAATCTGTATACAGCAGAGGCCGGCTTTTCTTTCATCTGCGGCGGCACACACTATACCAGAACCTGTTTTGTCAGCTATCCGGATAATGTGCTGGCAGTCCGGCTGTGTACAGACCGTGCGGCGGCACTCAGCCTTCGGGTCAGAGTGATTCCGGATGAGGGAGGAAATGCATCCGGTGCCAGAACCTTTACCAGAGAGGCACAGGGAGGCATGATTTCCATTGCCGGACAGTTGTCGGACAATCAGCTTCAGTTTCATTCCACTACGAAGATCGTGTCGGAAGGCGGAGAGCTTCTGGACCGGGGCGACGGAAGCGTGCAGGTAAAAGGCGCCACGGCGGTGACGATCTACACATCCATTGTCACGGATTATAAAAATGAATATCCTGCGTACCGTACCGGGGAGACGGCTGACCGGCTCAGAGAAAAGGCGGAAGGCTATGTGGATGGGGCCATGCAGAAGGGATATGTGCAGACAGAGGCGGATCACCTGGCCGACTATCAGAGAATCTTCGGAAGGACAGAGCTGGATCTGGGGCAGGAGGCTTCTGCGTATCCCACCGATCAGCTGCTGGACAGGTATCATAAAGAGATCGCTTCGGAAGGAGAGAAGAGACAGCTGGAGACCCTGCTGTTCCAGTATGGGCGTTATCTGACGATCCAGTCCTCGAGAGAGGCGAGAAAGGGGGAAGCAGTGACACTTCCTTCCAATCTCCAGGGCATATGGGCAGGAAAGAATGATTCCTGCTGGCATTCCGACTACCATCTGAATGTGAACCTGCAGATGAACTACTGGCCGGTCTATCTGACAAACCTGACAGAGTGTGCAGATCCACTGATCGCATATGTGGATTCCTTAAGAGAGCCGGGGCGAGTGACGGCGAAGATCTATGCCGGGATCGAGAGTACAAAAGAGAAGCCGGAAAACGGGTTCATGGCACACACCCAGAACAATCCCTACGGCTGGACCTGTCCGGGATGGAACTTTGAGTGGGGATGGTCTCCGGCAGGAGTGCCGTGGATCCTGCAGAACTGCTGGGAGCACTATGAGTATACCGGCGACCTGAATTACCTGAAAGAAAATATTTATCCTGTGATGAAGGAGGCTGCCGTACTGTATGATCAGATGCTGGTTAAGGATGCGGATGGAAAGTATGTGTCTTCACCGGCCTACTCGCCAGAGCATGGTCCGAGAACCGATGGGAATACCTATGAGCAGACGCTGATCTGGCAGCTCTATAACGATACGATCACAGCCGGGAAGCTCTGCGGGGAGTCTCCACAGCTGCTGGAAAGCTGGCAGGAGAAGCTGGATCATCTGAAGGGACCTGTGGAAATCGGAGAGAGCGGACAGATCAAAGAGTGGTTCGAAGAAACGACGTTCAATCAGGATGCAAATGGAAACCGGATGGGAGAAGGCTTTGAGCACAGACACATGTCCCATCTGCTGGGGCTGTACCCGGGGGATCTGATCTCGGAGGATACAAAGGAGCTTCGGGATGCCGCAGAGTATTCCCTGTATCACCGTACCGAACATACGACACCCTGGGGGCGGGTTCAGCGCATCAGCTCCTGGGCGAGGATCGGCAGAGGAGACTGCGCGTATCATGTGATCGGGGATCTGCTTTGCGCAGGGCTCCTGCCAAACCTGTGGAGCTTCCATCCGCCTTATCAGATCGACGGAAACTTTGGATATACAGCCAGTGTGGCGGAGCTTCTGATGCAGAGCAACCAGGGTTACATCAGCATCCTCCCGGCACTGCCTCCGGCATGGAAAGACGGAGAAGTGAAGGGTCTGCTTGCCAGAGGAAACTTTGAGGTCGGTATCCGATGGAAGGACATGCAGCCGGAAGAAATCACGATTCGCTCGAATCTGGGGCAGACGGCCACCGTGCGTTCTGAGAATATCAGCCGGGCAATGGTGCGTGATGAAGAGGGACAACCGGTCCGTGTTTCCATCGATAGGGAGAATCAGATTTCCTTCCGGACAGAAGCAGGAAAAAGCTATCATATTACCGGGGAATAATATCTTTTATCCCCGACATCCTGCCAGGCAGGATGTTCAGATCCCCCTGAGTTCCACCAGGGGGATCTTTCTGCGCAGGATCTCACAGAAGCCCTCCAGCTCCTCCCGGGAATAGCTTGAGAAACCGGGATGGATCACACTGTCGGAATCCCGGTAAGCCTGAAGATAATACGCACGGCATCCGCCGATCCACTCAGCAATGTCTGAGAAATCAGAAGCATCATGCAGCTCTTTTACAACGGTAGTGCGAAATTCGTACTCCAGTGTGCCGGACATCAGGTATTCGACGGATTCCATGACAGCATCCAGATTGGGATGTTCCCATCCGGAGACTCTCGGATAGTTTTGCCTGGAGGACTTGATATCCATTGCCACATAGTCGATCAGATGATCGGTATGAAGCTGCCGGATCACATCCGGACGGCTGCCATTGGTATCCAGCTTGACCAGAAAGCCCAGAGACTTTATCCGCCCGATCAGATCAGGCAGTTCCCGGTGAAGCGTCGGCTCTCCGCCGCTGATGCAGACGCCATCCAGGATGCCCTGTCTCTTTTTCAGATAAGCCAGCACTTCATCCTCCGGAAGAAAAGACTCCTGCTCCGGATGGAGTACCAGGTTTTTATTCTGGCAGAACGGGCAGCGAAAGTTGCATCCGCCAAGAAAGAGGGTAGCCCCCACCTTTCCGGGGTAATCGAGGAGTGTCAATGTTTGAAAGCCGTGAATCTTCATTTTATAATCCTTTCGTAACGATTTCGAAGGCATCATGGGGTCAAATACTTTTGACCCCAACATCATTTTTCAACGAATGGTTAAGTAAAGGATACACCTGAGTGGATGAGAAATCAACCGCTGAAAAATGCAATCAAAAATTGTAATTCAGAAGAAAAACCGTTATACTAATAGTATCGGGGAAAAATATTTATAAATCCGCATGACTCTGAACATTTACAGTATTTTGTAACTGCAGGGGCTATGGAGGTGTGGTATGGCAAAAACAGTTGGAATCGGAATGCAGAGTTTTGATAAGATCATAGAAGGAAACTATTTCTATATTGACAAAACAGACTTTATACAGGAGTGGTGGGAAAGCGGAGATGATGTAACACTCATCACCCGTCCGCGACGCTTTGGAAAAACACTGAATCTGAGCATGTTAGAGCAGTTTTTCTCTGTAAACTACGCAGACAGGGGAGACCTGTTTGAGGGGCTTGTTATCTGGGAAGAGGAGAAGTACCGGAATCTGCAGGGAACCTATCCGGTCATCAGCCTGTCCTTTGCAAGCGTAAAAGAAGAGGATTATGTCACGACCCGGGAAAAAATCTGCCAGATCATCAGGAATCTGTATATCAAATATGCCTTTTTAAAAGAAAGCGATGTGCTGATCGATGCGGACAGGGAATACTTTGACCGGATTTTGTCTGTAGATGTACGCAATAGTGATGTCACTTCAGCACTGTACCAGTTGTCGGATTATCTGCACCGTTACTATGGGAAAAAGGTCATTATCCTGTTGGATGAATATGATACACCGGTGCAGGAGGCTTATGTTAATGGATTCTGGGATGAACTGGTTTCATTTACAAGAAGCCTGTTTAACTCCACCTTTAAGACCAATCCGTATCTGGAAAGAGGAATTATGACCGGAATCACAAGAGTCAGTAAGGAATCCATTTTCTCAGACCTGAACAACCTGAAAGTGATCACCACTACTTCTGCCGAATATGCTGCTGTTTTCGGTTTTACGGAAGAAGAGGTTTTTGCTGCATTGGAAGACTACGGATATGGAGACAGGAAGAAGGAGATCAAGTGGTGGTATGATGGATTTATTTTCGGGGAACAGAAGGATATTTATAATCCATGGTCGATTCTAAATTTTCTGGATACAGGGGAGATAGGAACCTACTGGGCGAATACCAGCAGCAACAGCCTTGCGGGAAAGCTGATCCGGGAAGGAAGCAAAAGGGTAAAGATTCAATTTGAAGACCTGCTGGAGGGAAAGATCATCCGCTGTCCCATAGATGAACAGATTGTATATGATCAGTTAGACAGAGGGGAAGAAGCAATCTGGAGCCTGCTGCTTGCCAGTGGGTACTTAAAGGTGATGAAGAAAGAAGAAAAGAAGGTGGCAGGCCGGAAAGTGCTCTATGACCTGAAGCTTACAAATGCAGAAGTAGAAGATATGTTTTGTGATATTGTTCAGGGGTGGTTTGATGAACCGAACGGGAGCTATAACGATTTTGTGGAGGCTTTCCTGCTGGGAGATACAGATGCCATGAATGAATATATGAATCTGATCACACTGCAGATGTTCAGCAGCTTTGACACTGGAACGATACCTTCCAAATCACAGCCGGAACGCTTTTACCATGGTTTTGTTCTCGGATTAATCGTAGACCTTGCAGATCGATATATAATCACCTCCAATCGGGAAAGCGGGTTTGGGAGATATGATGTGATGTTAGAGCCACGGGATAAAGAAGAGGATGCTATGATTCTGGAGTTTAAAGTATTTAACGCAAGGAAAGAGGTATCCCTGGAAGATACCGTACAATCTGCCCTTGCCCAGATAGAAGAAAAGAAGTATGAAGCGGCTCTTATTGCAAAAGGAATTCCGGCAGGGCATATCCATAAATACGGTTTTGCCTTTGAGGGAAAGAACGTGTTAGTCGGAACATCGGGAGAATCAGTATGAATGAAGATGAAAAATATATGAAAGAGGCCATCCGCCAGGCAAAGAAGGCCTATGCCTTAGATGAGGTTCCCATCGGCTGTGTGATCGTTTATGAGGGGAAGATCATCGCCCGGGGATACAACAGGAGGAACACAGATAAAAATACGCTCTCCCATGCGGAGCTTATCGCGATTAAGAAAGCCAGCAAAAAGCTGGGAGACTGGCGTCTGGAGGGATGTACTATGTACGTCACGCTGGAGCCGTGCCAGATGTGTGCAGGTGCGATCGTCCAGGCGCGTGTAACGGAGGTGGTCATCGGGAGTATGAATCCGAAGGCGGGCTGCGCCGGATCAGTGCTGAATATCCTGGAGATGGAAGGCTTCAATCACCAGGTGATCGTACGTCGCAATGTGATGCAGGAAGCCTGCAGCCGGATGCTGAGTGACTTTTTCCGGGAGCTGAGGGAGAAAAAGAAGGCGCAAAAAGCGAAGGAAATGAATTGACAAATATCCGGATTCGGGTTATAGTAAGAAAGCACATCAAGGCATGTGCCGTGGTAATGTCATAACATTTCCGCGCAGCCGGGGAGTTAGCGGTGCCCTGTACCTGCAATCCGCTACAGCAGGGGTGATACTAAACAGAGGGTCTTTTGTTGTGGAGCTGCCCTCTATAAGTGGCGTTGACGTCTGGGTCTCGCGCAACAGAACTCTATGAACCGTGTCAGGGCAGGAATGCAGCAGCACTAAGTAGAATCTTCTGTGTGCCGTGAGGCAGCCTGGGCCGAGTTAACTGTAGAGGTAACGTCTGGGGCGGAGATTCGAAGGGCAGTGCGCGGATTATTATATAGAAAAGTGTGCGTGGGACCTTGAAATTCTGAGAAGTTCCGCGTATTTTTGTATATAGGAAATCCTTCGAATTTCCTGTATCACAAAAAGACATAAGATAAAATCTCTGGCAGATTGCAGAGGTGCATATAAGAAGTATAAGAATGAGAGAGGAGCGATTACGATGGCAATGAAATTAACCGGTGATAATTTTAAAACAGAAGTGCTGGAGTCTGACGTGCCGGTACTGGTAGATTTCTGGGCAGAATGGTGCGGTCCCTGTAAGATGGTACTCCCCATCATTGAGGAGCTGTCACAGGAGCTGACAGATGCGAAAGTCGGAAAAGTGAATGTGGACGAGCAGCCTGAGCTGGCGGCAGAGTACAGAATCATGACGATTCCGACTCTGATGGTCTTCAAAAATGGACAGGTGGTCAACAAGGCCAGCGGTGCCATGTCAAAGGCAGCGATCCTGGAACTGATGAAGTAAAAAGATGGATAGAAAAAGGAACTTCTATAATGGAAGTTCCTTTTTGATTACGCGGGATAAGATGCGCAGTTTACTGTTTCAGTATGCTTACCAGCTCCCGGATATATTCCGGAGAGGTGCCGCAGCAGCCGCCTATGAGATCAGCACCTGCCTCCACGAGGCGCTTCATATGTGCGGCGAATTCAGCGGGTTCCATATGATAGTGCGCTTCTCCCTTTTCATCGATGGTGGGCATTCCTGCATTTGGCTTTGCGATGACGGGGATGTCAAGGCTCTCCTTCAGGGAGAAAATGATGGATTCGAACTGCTCAGGACCGGCAGAGCAGTTGATGCCCACGGCGTCCGCTCCGATTTCCTGTAATGCAAGAGCTGTCTCGAAAATATTTCCTCCAAAGAAAAGGCTTCCATCGGACTCTACCGTCATCGTGCAGAGGATCGGCAGGTCACAGACCGCATGGGCCGCGTCCACAGCTGCCATGGTCTCGTCCAGTGTCAGCATGGTCTCAGCCACCAGCAGATCCACTCCCGCATCCCGCAGACAGGAAATCTGTTCCTGGTATACGGTGTAAAGTGTTTCGTAGGGCATGTCGGTCTTTCCTGTAGTCGTCAGGTCACCGGCTACATAAGTGCCTGCCTTTACGCAGGATTTTGAGAGATTTACGAGGCGGGGAATCATGGATTCCATTTCTCCTTCCAGTCCGTGCTCTGCAAGTGAGATCCGGTTGGCGGCGAAGGTGGGGGCGTAGATGATGCGGGAGCCTGCGTCAATATATTCCTTCTGAAGCTTTGTCAGCACCTCCGGATGATCCAGCACCCACTGTTCTGTGCACACGCCCTTTGGCATTCCGGTTTTCATCAGGTTCGATCCGGTCGCTCCGTCCAGAATCAGAGGCCCCTGGTTTACGAGTTTCTGAAATTCCTGTCTTGTCATAAATGTGTCCTTTCCATAGTAACTGTAATGCATGATGTCAGAGTCAAAAGGTCATGATTTTCATGCTTGCATGAAAATCATGACGCCCTGACCCGCTTTCCTTTTTTCGCAGCGCGACAAATCAGGACTCCTCTGGAGCCTCCGCAGTTTCTGATTGTCAGGAATAACAGTAGCATGGATTAAAAATGCTGTCAATGACTGAAAAACAGACACAGAAGTAACGGATGTTGTTTTGCCAGATATGTTATGTTATACTGTAACTGTTTACAGGTCGAAAACATGATGACAATAAAGTTTAAGAGCGGTGGTGACAGAATGTATACTATTTTAACAGATATGTCGGGGGCCTATATCGAGCATTCAGCTGTGATAACAAATTTTGTTGCAGAGGTTCACAGTCAGGTGAAACGAAGCACATGTAAAGTGTTTCCGGATAATGTTCAGTATAAATGGCTGGTAGATGGGGAAGAGAAAACAGTGATTCCGGATGCAACAATTAATTGCCGTGTACATGCCAAAAAAGGAAACTCTTTTTACGATATCCCGCGATTTGTGATGGAGGTAGTTTCAAAATCGACGGAAAAATATGACCGCGGTGAAAAGATGGAAATCTACAGGAAGATGGAGATTGACGAGTACTGGATCGTTGACTGGAGCAGCCGGAAAGTCGAGATCTATATCCTGGATTATGATGAAAAGCAGGAACCGGTATATGATCTGTATAAGGTAATTACAGAGAAAAACAAGGATGAGTTAAGAATCGTTCACTTCCCGAATGTAAAAATTGAATTCGATGAGATGTTTGATATAGGATAGACAAAAACCGCTGCAAGATGCGCACTTCAGGTCTTGATTTCTTTACCGTGTTAGTGTAGAATAGACAGCAATATGGCATTATGTGGATGAAAGCACCGATTACGAAGACGTATCGCGATGGGTGTTTTTTCTATATATTTTGAAGTAGAGGAGGACGCATTATGGAAAATGAAATGTTAAATCTGGACGATCTGGGAACGTTGAAGCCTGACATGCTCCGTCTGGAGAAGGAACTGATGATGAATCACCGTATCAATCCCAACCTGTATCTCGAGTATGATGTAAAGAGAGGGCTGCGTGATTCGGCAGGAAAGGGCGTGCTCACAGGCCTGACAGAAATTTCGGATGTCTGTGCCTACAATCTGGTAAACGGCCGCATGATCCCGGCAGACGGTTCCCTTTATTATCAGGGAATTAATGTAAAGGATCTGGTCGGCGGGCTGAACGGAAGAAAATTTGGATTTGAGGAGACGATCTATCTGCTTATGTTCGGAAAGCTGCCGAACCGGTCGGAGCTGGATCATTTTGTTGAACTGATGGCAGAGTTTGGAACACTGGGAGGGCGCTTCGTACGTGATGTTGTCATGAAGGCTTCCAATGCCAACATCATGAACTCCATGCAGCGCTGTGTTCTGACACTTTATACCTACGATTCAAACCCGGAAGATATTTCCGCACAGAATGTACTGCGCCAGTGTCTGGAACTGATTGCAAAGCTTCCGCTGATCGCGGTCTATTCCTATCATTCCTACCGTCATTTCCGCAGGGATGAGACACTGTTTATCCGAAACCCGCAGAAGGACAGATCCATGGCAGAGAATATTCTGAGTATGCTGCGTCCGGATGGTGTTTATACAGAGCTGGAAGCGAAGGTGCTGGATATTGCACTGATCCTCCATGCGGAGCACGGCGGTGGAAATAACTCCACGTTTACGACGCATGTGGTAAGCTCTTCCGGTACGGATACCTATTCTTCGGTCTCAGCGTCGATCGGTTCACTGAAAGGACCGCGTCACGGTGGAGCGAATCTGAAGGCCCAGCATATGTTCGATGATATCAAGGCAAATGTCAGTGACTGGACCAGTGAGGATGAGGTGGCAGCATATCTGAAGAAAATCCTGAACAAAGAGGTGTTCGACCATGCGGGACTGATCTACGGAATGGGGCATGCCGTATACACCCTGTCGGATCCGCGTGAGGTGATATTGAAGGAATTTGCCAGAAGACTGGCGGAGGAAAAGGGCAGGATGGAAGAGTTTGCGCTCTATGATATGGTAGAGCGGCTTGCCGGACAGCTGATTATGGAACATAGAAAGATGTTTAAGAATGTGTGTGCGAATGTGGACTTTTACAGTGGATTTGTTTACACGATGCTTGGTATTCCACAGGAGCTGTTTACCCCGATCTTTGCGATCGCACGTATGCCGGGCTGGAGCGCACATCGTCTGGAGGAACTGATGAATGCCAGCAAGATCATCCGTCCGGCATACAAATATGTAGGACAGCATGTGGAATTCACGCCTATGGAGGAACGATAAGTAAAAAAATATAGCGGAAGTCTGTCGAATATGGTAAAATAGGGCTATATCAGTCCCGGATGAGTATCGGGAATATGGAGGAGGCGAGCGCATGAAGAAAAAATTGTCATGGTTTCTGGTGATTTTTATGCTGCTCGCCTTTTTGCAGTATACTGTGAAGGCACAGGAGCTGGCAGCATCTGTCACGGCACGGCTGGAGGCAAATGATGAGTGGCTGCTTACGAACCGTATGGATCAGGTCAGGAGCGTGGAGGGCAGAACCGGAACACGTTTTACGAATCTTCTTGACAGTAGAATCACGGGAGCCGGATACAGATCACGTATAGTGTGTGAACTGCAGATATTGTCAGGGGCGATATTCCTGTATCTTGCGGCAGCAGCCGGAAAGGAGATTCGCAGGAGGATACGGAACAAACCCGGAGAACCGGTACGGATGAGAGCCGTCCGTCATATCCATTTCCTGTACAGCCTCTGATATCCACCATCATGTTATGAAAATAATATGACGGAGGTGGAAAGGATGGATGTGATTTCAGTTGTACTGGTGATCGCCATTGCAGGCTGCTTTGCAGCTGCGGTTATTTCGGAACATAAAAAGTAAATGGTAACTGTTCAGAGTCATGCAGATTTATAAATATTTGCCTTGGGGAGGCCTCTCCCCGGAGGCAAATTTTATAAATCTATAGGGCGAGAGCCCTACATGAGCAAAAGGAAAGCCTCGCAGAGGCAATTTTGCGAATGGACTTGGAATAGTTACAGTAAATGTAGCAAAAAGTCAATATCAGGGAATTTTCTCTTGACATTGACTTTTTTTTTTGATACCATGAACAATGCACTATTGTGAAGGATTATGCCCAATAGGATAAGTCCGCCCAAAAGTAGCCAAGCGAAACAATCATATTGATATAGAAAGAACAGGGGTGAAATGTCAATGGAGAAAAACAGAATCCGTCCAATCAAAAGCGGCAAAAGCTTCCGTATGAGCTACTCAAGACAGAAAGAAGTTCTCGAGATGCCGAACCTTATTGAGGTTCAGAAAGACTCATACCAGTGGTTTCTCGATGAGGGACTGAAAGAAGTTTTTGACGATATCTCTCCGATTGCAGATTACAGCGGAAAACTGAGTCTGGAATTCGTAGACTTTACTTTGTGTGAAGACGATGTAAAGTATTCAATTGAAGAATGCAAAGAGCGGGATGCCACTTTCGCTGCACCTTTAAAAGTAAGGGTAAGACTCCATAACAAGGAAAATGACGAGATTAACGAGCATGAGATCTTCATGGGTGATCTGCCGCTGATGACGGCAACGGGAACCTTCGTGATCAATGGAGCTGAGCGTGTTATCGTCAGTCAGCTTGTACGTTCACCTGGAATCTACTATGCAATTGCACATGATAAATTAGGTAAAAAGCTGTTTTCATCCACTGTCATTCCGAATCGTGGCGCATGGCTGGAATACGAGACGGATTCCAATGATATTTTCTATGTTCGTGTAGACAGAACCAGAAAGGTGCCGATCACTGTGCTCATCCGTGCACTGGGATTCGGAAGCAATGCTGAGATCACCGAGCTGTTTGGGGAGGAGCCGAAGATTTTAGCCAGCCTTACCAAGGACACTTCCACCAGTTATCAGGAAGGTCTGCTGGAGCTGTACAAGAAGATCCGCCCGGGCGAGCCTCTGGCTGTGGAGAGTGCAGAGAGCCTGATCATGAGCATGTTCTTCGATCCGAGAAGATATGATCTGGCGAAGGTCGGACGTTATAAATTTAATAAGAAGCTGATGCTTCGCAACCGCATCGCAGGCCATGTGCTGGCTGAGGATGTGGTCGATACCACGACCGGAGAGATTCTGGCAGAGGCAGGCACAGAAATGACCAGGGAGCTGGCAGATACGATTCAGAACGCAGCAGTTCCTTTCGTATGGATCCGCACCGAGGAGAGAAATGTAAAAGTGCTCTCCAGTATGATGGTGGATATCACGAATTTTGTTGACCTGGATGCGGCAGAGCTCAAAGCGCTTGGTGTCACAGAGTTAGTATACTACCCCGTACTTGAAAAAATACTGGAAGAAAATAGTGATATGGAGGATATCAGAGCAGCGATCAAGAGAGATATCCATGACCTGATTCCGAAGCATATTACAAAAGAGGACATTCTCGCTTCCATTAACTATAATATTCATCTGGAATACGGCATCGGAAACGATGACGATATCGACCACCTTGGAAACAGACGTATCCGTGCGGTGGGCGAGCTGTTACAGAACCAGTACCGCATCGGTCTTTCCAGACTGGAGCGTGTGGTTCGTGAGAGAATGACAACACAGGATCTGGAGGGGATTTCCCCGCAGTCCCTGATCAATATCAAACCGGTAACTGCGGCAGTAAAAGAGTTCTTCGGTTCTTCCCAGCTGTCACAGTTCATGGATCAGAACAATCCTCTGGGTGAGCTGACACACAAGAGACGTCTTTCCGCCCTGGGTCCCGGCGGTCTGTCCAGAGACAGGGCCGGATTCGAGGTTCGAGATGTACATTACTCCCACTATGGAAGAATGTGTCCGATCGAGACCCCTGAGGGACCGAATATCGGTCTGATCAACTCACTGGCTACGTATGCCAGAATCAATGAATACGGATTTGTAGAGGCTCCGTACCGCAAGATCGACAAGACTGATCCGAAGAACCCGAGGGTAACGGATGAGGTCGTGTATATGACAGCGGACGAAGAGGATAATTACCACGTGGCACAGGCGAATGAGCCGCTGGACGGGGACGGACATTTCATACACAGGAATGTATCCGGTCGATACAGAGAAGAGACACAGGAATATGAGAGACGTATGTTCGATTACATGGATGTGTCCCCGAAGATGGTGTTCTCTGTAGCTACGGCTCTGATTCCTTTCCTGGAGAACGACGATGCCAACCGTGCGCTGATGGGATCCAACATGCAGCGTCAGGCAGTGCCGCTTCTGACTACAGAAGCTCCTGTGGTAGGAACAGGTATGGAGGTTAAGACAGCTGTGGACTCCGGCGTCTGCGTTGTGGCGAAGAAGAACGGTACGATCGAGCGTTCTACCTCCAAAGAGATTATTGTGAAAAATGATGACGGTACGAAGGATGTCTACCATCTGACCAAGTTTGCGAGAAGTAACCAGAGCAACTGCTACAACCAGAGACCGATCGTATTCAAGGGCGATCGTGTGGCGGCAGGTCAGGTAATCGCAGACGGACCGTCTACATCGAACGGCGAGATCGCTCTCGGAAAGAACCCTCTGATCGGATTCATGACCTGGGAGGGATATAACTACGAGGATGCCGTTCTGTTAAGTGAAAGACTGGTTATGAACGATGTCTACACATCGGTTCATATTGAAGAATACGAGGCTGAGGCCAGAGATACCAAGCTGGGACCGGAAGAAATCACAAGAGACGTTCCGGGCGTAGGTGATGATGCCCTGAAGGATCTGGATGAGAGAGGTATCATCCGGATTGGTGCGGAGGTTCGTGCCGGTGATATCCTGGTTGGTAAGGTGACTCCGAAGGGAGAGACAGAGCTGACAGCTGAGGAGCGTCTGCTTCGGGCAATCTTTGGTGAAAAGGCACGTGAGGTAAGGGATACTTCCCTGAAGGTGCCGCACGGTGAATACGGTATTGTCGTAGATGCCCGTGTATTTACCAGAGAGAACGGAGATGAGCTGGCTCCGGGTGTCAATCAGGCAGTTCGTATTTATATTGCGCAGAAGAGAAAGATTTCTGTAGGTGATAAGATGGCCGGACGTCACGGTAACAAGGGTGTTGTTTCCCGTGTGCTTCCGGTGGAGGATATGCCGTTCCTGCCAAACGGCCGTCCGCTGGATATCGTCCTGAATCCTCTGGGTGTGCCTTCCCGTATGAATATCGGACAGGTGCTTGAAATTCATCTGAGTCTGGCGGCAAAGGCGCTTGGATTCAACATCGCCACCCCTGTCTTTGACGGCGCGAATGAGGTTGATATTATGGACACTCTGGATCTGGCAAATGATTATGTCAATCTTGAGTGGAATGAGTTTAAGGCAAAGCATGAGGAAGAGCTGCTTCCGGAAGTTCTGGATTATCTGTATGAAAACAGAGATCACAGAAAGCTGTGGAAGGGCGTTCCGATTTCAAGAGATGGTAAGGTAAGGCTGCGAGACGGTCGTACCGGAGAATACTTCGACAGTCCGGTAACGATCGGTCACATGCATTACCTGAAGCTGCATCACCTGGTGGATGATAAGATTCATGCACGTTCCACAGGTCCGTACTCTCTGGTAACACAGCAGCCGCTGGGCGGTAAAGCACAGTTCGGCGGGCAGCGTTTCGGAGAGATGGAGGTCTGGGCACTGGAGGCTTATGGTGCAAGCTACACGCTGCAGGAGATTCTGACGGTGAAGTCGGATGATGTCATCGGACGTGTGAAGACCTATGAGGCCATCATCAAGGGTGACAACATTCCTGAGCCTGGTATTCCGGAATCCTTTAAGGTATTGCTCAAAGAGCTTCAGTCTCTGGGACTGGATGTGAAAGTGCTCCGGGAGGAGAACGGTGAACAGAAGGAAGTAGAGATTATGGAGACCGTAGATTACGGTGATACAGACCTCAATCACATCATGGATGAGGACAGAAGATATAATGACAATCAGGAGTCCTTTGGCAGCCATGGATACACACAGCAGGAGTTTGATGGTGAAGAGCTGGTAGATGTGGAAGAAGAGGATGACACAGTACTCTCACTGGATGAAGTCTTTGGAGACGAATCCTTTGAGGGTGACGAGGAATAAACAGGGGGCTTTTTTGTTTGAAAGGAGAACGATCAATGCCAGAAAAAACGAACAATGAAGTGTATCAGCCAATGACTTTTGATGCAATTAAGATCGGTTTGGCATCTCCGGATAAGATCAGAGAATGGTCAAGGGGTGAGGTGAAGAAACCGGAAACCATAAATTACAGGACCTTGAAGCCTGAAAAGGAAGGTTTGTTCTGCGAGCGCATCTTCGGGCCGAGTAAAGACTGGGAGTGCCACTGTGGAAAGTATAAGAAAATCCGCTATAAGGGTGTCATCTGTGACCGTTGTGGCGTAGAGGTTACCAAATCCAGTGTACGCCGTGAGCGTATGGGACACATCGAGCTGGCTGCTCCGGTGTCCCACATCTGGTACTTTAAGGGAATCCCTTCCAGAATGGGACTGATCCTGGATCTGTCACCGAGAACACTGGAGAAGGTTCTGTATTTTGCAAACTATATCGTACTGGATAAGGGAGAATCAGACCTGCAGTACAAACAGGTACTGACCGAGAGAGAGTTTCAGGAGGCGCGCGAGAAGTACGGCTATACCTTCCGTGTGGGAATGGGTGCCGAGGCGATTAAGGAGATTCTGGAGGCGATCGATCTGGAGAAGGATTCTGCTGAGCTGAAGAGAGGACTGAAGGAGTCTTCCGGACAGAAACGTGCCAGAATCATCAAACGTCTGGAGGTCGTTGAGGCATTCCGTGAGTCAGGAAACCGTCCGGAGTGGATGATCATGACGGTGATTCCGGTCATTCCGCCGGATCTGCGTCCGATGGTTCAGCTGGATGGAGGTCGCTTTGCAACCTCTGACCTGAATGATCTGTACCGCAGGATTATTAATAGAAATAACCGTTTGAAGAGACTGCTGGAGCTGGGTGCTCCTGAGATCATTGTGCGTAATGAAAAGCGTATGCTTCAGGAGGCAGTGGATGCCCTGATCGACAATGGACGCCGCGGCCGTCCGGTTACCGGACCTGGAAACAGAGCACTGAAGTCTCTGTCTGATATGTTAAAGGGTAAATCGGGACGTTTCCGTCAGAACCTGTTAGGTAAGCGTGTGGATTATTCCGGACGTTCCGTTATTGTCGTTGGACCGGAGCTGAAGATTTATCAGTGCGGTCTTCCAAAAGAAATGGCAATCGAGCTGTTTAAGCCGTTTGTTATGAAGGAACTGGTGGCGAAAGGAATTTCCCACAATATCAAGAGCGCAAAGAAGATGGTAGAGCGTCTGGAGACAGAGGTATGGGATGTGCTTGAGGAGGTTATCAAGGAGCATCCGGTGATGCTGAACCGTGCCCCCACACTGCACAGACTGGGTATCCAGGCATTCGAGCCGATCCTGGTAGAAGGAAAGGCGATCAAACTTCATCCGCTGGTATGTACCGCATTCAATGCGGACTTCGATGGTGACCAGATGGCGGTTCATCTCCCATTGTCGGTAGAGGCGCAGGCTGAGTGCCGTTTCCTCCTGCTTTCTCCAAACAACCTGCTGAAGCCGTCGGATGGCGGTCCTGTGGCCGTACCTTCTCAGGATATGGTCCTGGGTATTTATTACCTGACACAGGAAAGGCCGGGAAATCCGGGCGAAGGCAAGTTCTTTAAGAATGTCAATGAGGCGATTCTTGCTTATGAGAATAAGGTTCTGACGCTGCAGACAAGAATTAAGGTTCGTGTTTCGAAAAAGAATGCACAGGGTGAAACGGTAACAGGTACGGTTGAGTCTACACTGGGACGTTTTATCTTTAATGAGATCCTGCCGCAGGATCTGGGCTTTGTCAATCGTGAGATTCCGGAAAACTTCCTGAAGCTGGAGGTTGATTTCCTGGTAGGAAAGAAGGGCCTGAAACAGATTCTGGAGAAGGTCATCAATACACATGGTGCGACAAAGACGGCAGAGGTTCTCGACGATATCAAGGCGATGGGTTACAAGTACTCCACAAGAGCGGCGATGACCGTATCCATTTCCGATATGACAGTGCCGCCTGAGAAGCCGGAGCTGATCCAGAAGGCTCAGGATACGGTTGACCGTATCACAAAGAACTATAAGAGAGGTCTGATTACAGAGGAAGAGCGTTATAAGGAAGTCGTAGAAACCTGGAAGACGACTGACGATATACTGACGAAAGCTCTGCTGGACGGACTGGATAAATATAATAACATCTTCATGATGGCGGATTCCGGTGCCCGTGGTTCCGATAAGCAGATTAAACAGCTTGCCGGAATGCGTGGACTGATGGCAGATACAACAGGACATACCATCGAGTTGCCGATTAAGTCGAATTTCCGTGAAGGTCTGGACGTACTGGAGTACTTCATGTCTGCACATGGAGCGCGTAAGGGTCTGTCTGATACCGCACTGCGTACCGCTGACTCTGGTTACCTGACAAGACGTCTGGTCGATGTATCACAGGATCTGATCATCCGCGAGACGGACTGCCGTGCAAACCGGGAGGGTGCTGAGATTCCAGGTATGTACGTGAAAGCGTTTGCCGATGGAAAAGAAGAAATTGAGAGCCTGCAGGAGCGTATCACAGGACGATTCTCCTGTGAGACGATTAAGAATAAAGATGGTGAGGTTATCGTCAAGGCGAACCATATGATCACACCAAAGCGTGCCGCAAGGATCATGTCGGAAGGTGTCGATGAAAACGGAAAGCCGTTTGACAAGATTAAGATCCGTACCATCCTGACCTGTAAATCCCATATTGGTATCTGTGCAAAATGTTATGGTGCGAACCTGGCGACGGGTGAGCCGGTACAGGTAGGTGAATCCGTAGGTATCATCGCGGCACAGTCGATTGGTGAGCCGGGTACACAGCTTACCATGCGTACCTTCCATACCGGTGGTGTGGCCGGTGGAGATATCACACAGGGTCTTCCGCGTGTCGAGGAGCTTTTTGAGGCACGTAAGCCGAAGGGTCTTGCCATCATCACAGAGATTGCAGGTATTGCAACGATTAAAGATACAAAGAAGAAACGAGAGATCGTGGTGACCAACAATGAAACAGGAGATTCAAAGACCTACCTGATTCCGTATGGTTCCCGTATCAAAGCCCAGGACGGTGCATATCTGGAAGCCGGCGATGAGCTGACAGAGGGTAGTGTAAACCCGCATGACATTCTGAAGATCAAGGGTGTCCGTGCAGTTCAGGATTACATGATCCAGGAGGTACAGCGTGTATACCGTCTGCAGGGTGTAGAAATCAACGATAAGCATATCGAGGTCATTGTACGCCAGATGCTGAAGAAGATCCGCATCGAGAACAATGGTGATACTGAGCTGCTGCCGGGAACCCTTGTAGATATCCTTGACTTTGAGGATGAGAATGAGAGAGTTCTGGCAGAGGGCGGGGAGCCGGCAGAAGGAAAGCAGGTAATGCTTGGTATTACCAAGGCATCTCTGGCTACGAATTCCTTCCTGTCAGCCGCATCCTTCCAGGAGACCACAAAGGTTCTGACAGAGGCTGCGATTAAGGGTAAGGTAGATCCGCTGATCGGTCTGAAAGAGAATGTCATTATCGGTAAGCTGATTCCGGCCGGAACCGGTATGAAGCGTTACAGAAATGTCAAGATCGACAGTGGAATCGAAGAAGAGGTTTCCTATGATGATTCTCTTCTTGGAATTTCTGAAATGGATTCTGAGGAAATCATGCCGGATGAGATCATGGCGGATGAGATTACACCGGAGGAGGATATCCCGGTAATGGAAGATGTGCTTTCTCTGACAGAAGAGTAGAAGCTTTCAGAAGCTGCTGCGGATGCAGCAGCTTCTTTTTTCATTTAAAAAGCAAACAGGAAGGAAACAGAAATGGAAGCAAGATGCAGTGACAGGAAAAGAAGGAAAGGGCATGTGATCAAAAAGGTTCTGCCGGATTCGATTGCGGAGGAGATGGAGATCGAGCCGGGAGATCAGCTGCTTGAGATCAATGGGGAGATGATCGAGGATGTGTTTGATTACCGGTTTGACATGAAGGATGAACTGGTGAATGTACTGATCCGGAAGGCGGACGGAGAAGAGTGGCTGCTGGAGATTGAGAAGGATTACGATGAGGATCTGGGGGTGGAGTTTGAGACGGATCTGATGAGTGATTACCGCTCCTGCTGTAATAAGTGCATTTTCTGCTTTATAGACCAGATGCCGGAAGGGATGAGAGAGACCCTTTATTTTAAGGATGATGATTCGAGACTTTCTTTTATGCAGGGAAATTATATCACCCTGACAAATATGAAGGAGAAGGATATCGACCGTATCATCCGCTATCATCTGGCACCGATCAATATTTCGGTGCAGACGACCAATCCGGCGCTTCGATGCCGGATGCTGAATAACCGGTTTGCCGGAAAGGTGCTGGGTTATATGGACAGGCTTGCGGAGCATGGCATCGAGATGAATGGACAGGTGGTGCTGTGCCAGGGTGTCAATGACGGTGCAGAGCTTGTGCGTACCCTCAATGATCTGGAGAAGTATATTCCTTCCATGCAGAGCGTTTCAGTGGTTCCGTCCGGACTGACAAAATTCCGGGAAGGACTCTTTCCGCTGGAAATGATCGGAAGAGAGAAGGCCAGAGAAACCATTCGTATCATTGAGGAGAAGCAGAGATACTGTATGGAGAAGTATGGAATTCATTTTATCCATGCCAGCGATGAGCTGTATTATCTGGCGGGATGGGAGATGCCGGAGGAGGAAAGGTATGACGGCTACCTGCAGCTGGAAAACGGTGTGGGTATGATCCGGCTGCTTCAGACGGAGGTGCGGGAGAGATTACGGGAGCTGAGAGAGGATGAAAGGGCGGACAGGGACGTGAGGCGAAAGCTAACGATCGCAACGGGAATGATGATTTCAGAGGTGATCCGGCAACTTGCCAGGGAAGTGATGGAACTGTTTCCGGGAATTGAAGTGCAGGTGATACCGATCCGAAACCGCTTTTTTGGTGAGACCATCACAGTTACCGGTCTGATCACCGGACAGGATCTGACAGAACAGCTTATGGAAATGCAGCAGAATGGTATGGAACTGGGGGATGCACTGCTGGTTTCCTCCAATATGTTCCGTACGGGTGAGAAGGTATTTCTGGATGACATGACGCAGGAGGAAGTGGAAGAGAAGCTTGGCGTAAGACTGTGTCCGGTAGATGCACCGGGAGCAGACTTCGTAGAAGCGATCATAAATAAAGACTATGCGATGCATCGGGTGAATGATGCATTCGTGTATCTGGGAGGGCGGGAGTGATCCCGCCCTTCTTTGTGATATAGGAAATTCGTCCGAATTTCCTATATCACAAAACACTCCGGGGGAATGCAAAAATCCCCCGATTTTTTCATGTTAGAAAAACTTCAGGGGATGTGCACTTGCTGTACATTTATCTTTACAATTTTTTTATAATTTCTTCTTATAATTGGTTCGACCGACAAGGTAATCAAGATTCGTTCCGTAATAATCAGCGAGTTCAATCAGCATTTCAACCGGGATTGTCCGGGTGCCTTTTTCATAGCGGCGGTAAACTTCTCTTTGAATATGCAGATAGTCGGCGATTTTTTGCTGTGTCAGATCGTGGTCTACGCGTAAATCTTCGAGTCTGCGGAAATACATAATCTCACCTCTTGACAAATAATGGTATAAGTCACATGAAACAGGAAGTTGTTTTATGTGACTTATACTAGCATAGGGATGAATCAAGAGATTCAAAATGCTACTATATAGTAGTGCTAAAACAGAGGTGAATTTATTCAAATGAAAAAAAGAAGCTTTTAGCAAATAATGCAAAAGATCTTATGCTCCTGGTATCATCATGACAGGATGAAACAGACCGCTTCCGCGATGATCTTTCCAGTCTGAATGATCAGGGTCGGGATCACTGCCAGCAGAAAAATCATCCCGATCTGTCCTGCGGCAAGCGGTGTGACCTCAAAGAGACTCTGAAGGGGCGGGATAAAGAGTACCAGACACAGCAGCAGGATTCCTGCGGCAAATGCGCCCAGACTGTACCAGTTTCCGGAAAAGCCGATGCGAAGAAGGGAATGCTCGCTGCGGCAGTTAAAGCCGTGGAAGAGCCTTGCTGCTGTAAGAGTAGCAAATGCCATGGTACTTGCGGTTTCAGCATCACCGGATCGCAGTCCCAGGTGATAGGCGGTCATTGTGGCGATGGCAATCAGGCTGCCCTGTACAAAAAGCTTTTGCATAAATTTTCCGGAAAGGATGGATTCCTTTGGATTTCGGGGCTTCTGTGAGAGCAGTCCCTCTTCTGCAGGCTCCATGCCGATGGCAATCGCAGGGAGGGAGTCAGTCAGCAGGTTGATGAACAGCAGATGTACCGGTGCAAAAGGCATGGGCAGTGCAGTCAGGGATGCATAGAGTACTGCCAGGATCCCGGCCATATTTCCGGAGAGAAGAAACTGTATCGCATGTTTGATGTTGCGGTACACATTCCGGCCGTTTGCCACAGCCTTGATAATGGTGGCAAAATTGTCATCCGTCAGGATCATGGAGGAGGCATCCTTGGAGACTTCCGTCCCTGTGATACCCATAGCTACACCGATGTCGGCTTTTTTCAGTGCAGGTGCGTCATTGACACCGTCACCCGTCATAGATACTACCTTTCCCTTTCGCTGCCATGCATCCACGATGCGGATCTTGTTTTCCGGTGAGACGCGGGCATAGACAGAGATTTTCTCAATTCTTTGATCCAGCTCCCGGTCACTCAGGCCATCTAACTCGGCTCCGGTCAGAGCCAGATCTCCGTCTTCATAGATTCCAATCTGCCGTGCGATAGCGGTTGCTGTGATCTTGTGGTCACCGGTGATCATGACCGGACGGATACCGGCTCTGCGGGCATCAGCTACAGCAGCCTTTGATTCCTCCCGTGGCGGATCCATCATGGAGATCAGGCCCAGGAAAATATAATCCGACTCATCCTCAAGAGTCAGCACATCGTCATAAGTGACTTCTTTGTAACCAAAAGCGAGTACGCGCAGACCATTTTCCGAAAAATGCAGGTTGGCCGCCAGGATCGCAGTCCTGTCCTCATCTGTCAGCGGACAGACACCCTCTGAGGTACGCAGATAACCGGTACGCTCCAGCAGTACGTCAGGAGCTCCTTTCGTGAGAATAGTCGGTACACCGTGCAGACGGTATTTTGCACTCATCAGTTTCCGGTCAGAATCAAAGGGAATTTCTTCCAGACGGGGCATCAGCTCCCGGAGAAGTTCATCCTTTAAGTCTATCGTACGTGCCATTTCCACCAGAGAAAACTCCGTGGGGTCACCAATTCCCTTGCCATCCACAATGGAGGAATCATTGGCAAGAACAGCATCGTAGAGCAGATAGCGGTGCAGCTGATTTTTCAGATCCAGATCTTCCGGTCTTATTATCTGGCGGTCGATATAAATGTTCTGCACCGTCATCTTATTCTGAGTAAGTGTTCCGGTCTTGTCGGAGCAGATGACAGAAACGCAGCCAAGGCTTTCCACAGCCTTCAGTTCCTTTATGATCGCGTGTTCTCTGGCCATTTTCTGTGTTCCCATGGCCTGAACGATGGTGACAATGGAGCTTAAGGCTTCCGGGATCGCCGCGACTGCCAGCGCCACAGCAAACATCAGGGAATCCAGAACAGGCATCCTGCGGTACAGGCTCAGCAGGAAGACCAGTCCGCAGATGATCAGGATCACCATTGCCAGGCGGCTGCTGAACTGATCCAGGCTGACCTGAAGAGGAGTTTTCTTTTCTTTTGTGTCGTTCATTAAAGCGGCGATCCTGCCGATTTCCGTGTTCATACCTGTGGATGTGACTGCCACGATGGCACGTCCGTAGGTCACCAGACTGCCGGAATAGACCATATTTGTCCGGTCGGCCAGAGGAGCTTCTTCTACAATTAACGTATCCTGTTTCTCTACGTTTGTGGATTCACCGGTGAGGGCGCTTTCATTCACCTGAAGAGAATAGTTTTCCAGGATTCTTCCATCCGCAGACACCAGATCACCGGCTTCCAGAAGAAGAATATCTCCGGGGACGAGTTCACGGGCTGAGATCTCCACTTTCTGCCCGTCACGCAGGACTTTGGCATTAGGCGCGGACAGAGATTTCAGACTGTCCAGAGATTTTTCCGCCTTCTTGTGCTGGACAGTTCCGAGGAAGGCGTTTAAGAGGATCACCGCCACGATGACGATCGTGCTTTCCACATTTCCCGACAACATGGAAATCACAGCGGCGGTGATGAGGATGATGACCAGAAGATCCGCAAATTGTGAGAGAAATACCTGGAGCGTGCTTTTCTTCTTTCCCTCTGTCAGCACATTTTCTCCATGTTCGTTCAAAAGCTGTGAAGCCTTTTCGGAAGACAGCCCGCTTTTGAGCGTACCGAGTGCGTCCAGGACATCATCAGGTGTTTGTTGATACCATTTCTTCATAAAATAGTTCCTCCTTTTTTGAGATTGTGTTTGAGAGGCAAAAGTTACTGTTAACACCTCGGTGTGGATAGTAACATACAAAGCAGCATCGTATGTATGGAAGTAATAAAAAAGAGACTTTTAATGCATTCATTTATAAGAATCCGCAGATTCTCAAAATAAATACATTAAAAGTCTCGTAACCGGCTAAGGTATGCATCACCAGGCCACAGGCCGCGATTGTTGAGGATGCATTAAAACTACTCCCCTTTAATGGAAAACGGTATGCTGTTGTAAGCGCCTATAGTATAAGTGAAACGGAGTAAAAATGTCAACACTTTTCTGTAAGCTTCGCAAACTCGTATAAGCCATTTATGATAATGTCCTAGTATACCACATATGAAAATGTCTCAGATG
>OLOS01001080.1_pt1 | contig 24317 bp, 24 predicted proteins | sample 1672631 | NCBI WGS metagenome assembly OLOS01 (sample SAMEA3136707, study PRJEB25190) | human gut metagenome | biome: human gut; feature: human-associated habitat; material: faeces | place: Austria | collected 2013 | reverse complement strand
CGAGTTATATCCTACTCATAATATGGATGGGGCTATGATGCCTTTCAATTATGAGAACGATTATCGTTTTTGGATGAACGTGGACAATCTTGACCATCGTACCATCACTTTGAGTCAGATGATTTCCAATCAGTTTAGTGCTATGCACTGGTATGTAGAATTACCATCTCGCTCATTGGAGAAGAGTTTCAACCGTTTGCGTTTTGGCGAAAGCTACGCTTCTTTGTATCTAAGATACCAAGGATATTTTGCTCCTGGTATTGATACTAAGCGACTGGTGAGCCAAGCCATAGATATGCGCATAGATAGAGGTTCGATAGTTCCTAATTATGTGCGCCATCAGTCGAGTGCATCCGATTATTGGACAAGGTTGTTTAGGTCTGGTGAAAATGAGGATTACGATAAAGACCAACTTCTGCGTACCGTCTTGCATGTTTTCCAAACCTACTGCGATAAAAGAAAAGGAAACATCATTCCTCTTGTGGATATGCAGCTAATCTTGGGTATGATAGCCATAATGGGGGAATATACAAAGGAAGATGATAATCTCATATTTGGCCGTAAGTTGTCAGTAGGTTATGACCATAGATACCAAGTGATAGCCTCTTTGGAAGATTCAGAAGCAGACTTGATAGATTTTGCCATCGACAATAAGGTGCTGATATTGGAAGATGAGGCATTCTTGCGTTTGGCAGACACAACTTATGCCCATGAGTTGACTCATGGGGTAGCTATGTCTGAAGATGATGAGAAATCACTGGATTCATATATTGAGTATGTCTATCAGTTGCGAGAGGAAGGTTATGAACGTTTTGACATACGAGAGGTGTTGAATTATCTCATGTATACCGCAACTCATTTGGAGAACGACGTGAAGTCGTATATAGCTTCCTTGCATGAACTTTTGCGTTCAGGCGAAGTGTTTGATTTCTCAGAAAAGGAGGCTGCTTTTATGCAGTTGTATATGCGTATGCCAGAACCCAATCTTTCTATACCTAAAATGGAAATTGAAGACGTTTCAGAAACAATAAATAAGGCATTTGAAGAGGTAATGATACCTTTGCAAGAATACTTGCAATCACAGAGAAGCTTTGATAGGCTTATGGTGGCATATTATGTCTTGAATGTTTGGAGCCTGATTAATACCCACGTTTCTTCTCCTAGCTTTACGCTTACTGGCATAGGTGATAGGCTGACTTATTTCTCTGACATGCATGTATGCTTCAAGGATGGTGTTTCTGTGTCTGAATGGATAAAAGAAAATGATAGCTATTCAAAACTGGATAGTATTTCTACTGATAGTTTGAAAGAGCGTCTTTCAGAATTACTCATGTTCATAGAATGAATACATTTCAATTAAGATTAATCAAAAAGGCTCTTGGAAATTCTGACAGCTTTGCTCAGAATCTCCGAGGTGCCTTGGAACTGGTACAAGGTGAGTATGTCCTCTCTGCTACCGAAAAGAAAACCTTGCTCGGCTTTTTCGATCAAATAGATTCTGTCAAAGAAGTTATAGGGGAAAGTACGGCGTTTAAGGATTTTACCTTTCATGCTTTGCTAGTTCAGAATTTCAGAAAGTATGGTATGCCCAATAATGGGCAGTATTTCGGGCTATCCTTTGTTGACAACCGACATCGTGATGCCCATAAGTTTTTCCATGTTCTTTTGGGAGACAATGGATCGGGTAAGAGCTCTTTGTTTGATGCAATGGAATATGCCTGTACGGGTATAATTAGTGAGGCAGTTTATCGCAAGATTAGCCAAGACTGGTTCTCCGCTTTTCAAGAACCGCTCAGTCGTAATGTAATCATCAAGACACCTCGGTGTGACATCAGCACGGATTCCGACATGTTTAGAAAGGAAAATATAGATGTGCGACGATTTTTCTTCTCGGAAAATAGCATTGTGGAGTCAAGTGATTTCCGTTATGATATAAGTTCGAAAGGGAGTGATAATAACAGTTTGAATTGGTACGCATTCTTCTTGTATGCCTTAGGGCTTGATAAGGATTTTGTGGATTTTGTAATCGAACGTCCAGAAGCTCGACTTTTTAATAAAACCTGTAATACTTTGGGGTATTTAAAAAAACTGCTTTCCCGTGATGGAACTTTCGAACAAAAATCGTTGCGTGAGTTATTGGTTGACAAAGCAACGTTGTTGTCTGATGACATAAAAACGAATTTAGAACATTTCCTTATGTTGTTGGATGATGTGCAGGTTAACTGGAATACAACGAAGTATCTTGAAATGTCGGTTGAGGATATTGCCTCAAAAATCATATTGTCATTTGGTTTGGATAGATATGTAGGCTCTATCTCCGCTTTTGCAGATTATGTTAGACAACTGAATGATATTAAGTCGAAGATTCCAAAGGAAGACGATGCGGAAGCTTCTTCTTTCATGAAGCAGGAAACAATGTTTGCAAAAGAGATTGCTGAGAGAAAGAATAAAGCGAGGCAGGAATTGAGAGAACAGTTGTTTCAAATGATTTCTGCATATAAGGCTCGCTTTAATATTCTTTTATCTGATGATGAAGCGCACTTTGATTTGACGGATGTCATCAAGAAAAACTCGGATATCAAAGCCTGGAAATTTGCGCAAAGCCAACCTTTTGTTAACGAGATTTCTAGTGAAAGCATAGATGCTCTTCTCGCCCAACTCGTAGATGTACGAAAACAAGTGAGAGAGGATATCAAACATATTGTCAAGAAAATAATCAACGATGATTTTCGTAAGCTCATACAAGATTTGTTTGAGGGTACATTCTTGTCTGATAAAGAGAAATTTGAATTTGACATATCTCATATAGATGAAGAACGTATTTCTATTTCTGTAAATGGAATACCTGTACATAAATATTTTAATACCTTCCGCTATCGTTTGTTTTATCTTGCCATTCAGGCAGCTATCAATCTTGTGATGATGCAAAGAGAGCATTTCTCATTCCCAATGGTCTTGGACGATGTGTTTTATGCAAACGATTACAAGAACAAGCGACAGCTCTTCAAGTTTTTCAATTTGTTAGAGGGACAAGCGGACAAAATGTTGGGTGGTCACCCATTTCAAGTTATCTTTTTCACCCATGATGAGCAGTTGGTGTCAACCTTGAATAGTAAAAAGCAAAATCAAGGGTCTGCTTTATGGAAATTCGCTAGAATTATCGAATATGAAGAGTTCCACAATATTTTAACCTATGAAAGTTTGGATGAAAATACAAAGTATTTTAAAATAAGTGTACCTATTTATGAGTAAGCATTATTATGTGGCTACATTTTTCGTGGCATTAATCTGTATCTCTATGGTCTTAGGGGTGGGTAGTTGTACTACAAGTAATTTGGCAGAAGTCCAGCAAATAGATACCTCGTTCATGGTAAAGGTACGTTTGTATCAAGATTCTGTACGAAATGACACTCTTGTGACTCAAGCAATGAAGGCAAGATTGGACACATTGTTTGATAAATGGGATGAGGCTTTTGTGCGACAACAGAAATCTGTATATAAGGCTCAGGAAACTCTGAATTTGAATCTTACCATCTGGCTTTCTATTATTGCGGCAATATGCACAATACTTCCTATAGTTCTGGCTATGAATCAAAGCAATAATTTAAGAGAGCAATTAGATTCGTATAGTGACGAATTTGATCGAAAGAAAACAAAATTTCAAGAAGGAATGGACGAGAGTTTGGAAAAAATCAAAGGGCAGAAAGGCGAAGTGGAGCGACAAGTGAGGAATTATCAATCTGAGATATGTCACACGGAAGTCATCACGTTGCTAAACATGTTGTCGCAGAACTTGGCACTTCTATGCAATCTTCAAGAGATAGAAAACAAAGAGAATCCGATATTGACCAGTCCTGAGCTTGTTAAAACCATTATAGCATCCTTTAAGGAGAATGTAGTGAAATGTCAGGCGAAGTTTAACGATAAAAAAGATTATCTGGAGGGAACGTCAATTAATTCTATTCAGAATGCTCTGATGAGTACGCTTTGCTCCATAAGGGATATGGCTTATCTTTATGAGAATATTTTCAATGGGGCAAATCTATTGAAGATACAAAGGCTTAGAGACAATATAAGCTTTTATATCATTGAGAGAATTCCAACGTTCCAATCTTCTACTGTTGATGATGTAGAGGAAACCTTTGGGCTGATTTTAGAGTCCTCTAAGGCTTTGGATAAAATATTTAGCATATTAGAAAATTAGAGAAATGAAAACAGTTATCACTAGAGTCTATTAAAAAATATAAATCAAGCAATGTGCTTTCAAATTATTACCGACTTTGCTAGAGACATGCAATGACAACCATAAAAACAGCCCAAAAGTTAGGTGTTTAGCATTCGATACTGAACGTTAGGTTACAATCTATAAGTTTCAATATTTTCGCTCATTTCAAATGTGCGTCAAGTTTTTCGGCTTTAGCAAAGTTGAATATCAGTAAGTTACAACGCTATTTCACATAATTTGATAGACACTAGTAGCGAAAGAATATTGTATAGCCTTTTGAGAAGGTTACTTCTGCGCCCAATTAGGCGAGAAACTTAACGATGGCAAAGTGACAGAACATACACTGGACTTAGCTAAGGAAACGGCTCAGACCTGTATGGAGCAACAGATTGCCTATTCTAGTTTTGATGAAAAGCAAAAGCAGGTGATGAATGAAAACCTTCATGAATGGGCTGATAAAGTGATGCAAGGTTTCAAGAAGCGCTTGCGTGAGAGCGGCAGATTGATAGAATCTTGATGATGCGTTAGCCGACAAAAAAATCGCAACTCTGTTGCGTAGGCACCCATCGACAGCCCCTTGCGGGCACAGGCTCTGCTGACGATACCAGAACTCTGGCGAAGGCTATAGCGTAGCCAGCTACATCCTCTCGTCCCTGAGGGAAGAGAGGCTTGGTGAGAAAGTAGGAGCCTTCCTTAACGGTAAGGAAGGACGGGTAGGTTTTCGAAAAAACTATTATGATGTTACAAATCAAAGATTTAGCATTCGCTTACCTTGATGGATATATCCATGCGAAGGTAACAGAGCATTTGCTTCAAGGCAAAGTGCTCAGTTCTGATCTTGATAAAGTCAAGAAGATAGCTGTGGAATGTATGAAAGACTATATTTCTCAGTTGAATCTCACTGATAAGGAAAAGGAGGAACTGAAACAAAATCGTGAGCAGTGGGCAGACTTGGCTTTGAAAGGCATTAAACAACGGTTAAAGGAATCAGGTAAGATTTAAGAGGAAATCTTAAGATTCGAGAACAAAGATAATAAGCTTGTGTACAATGGAAAATCCAAAAGTTTTTATATCATATAGCTGGCATCCTGAGAAAAATAAGATTTGGGTGCAGAGATTGGCTGAGCGTTTAATGCAAGATGGAGTGAATGTCAAACTTGATGTCTGGGATTTAAAACATGGCCATGACAAATATGTGTTCATGGAACAGATGGTGAAAGATCCAGATATAAAGAAAGTACTCGTAATTTGCAATGAAGATTATGCTCGTAAAGCGGATGATAGGACAGGAGGTGTAGGAACGGAAAGCACTATAATGTCTAGTGATATCTATTCGCTTGCAGAACAGACTAAGTTCATTCCTATTTTAGTGGAGAAGAAGAATGGTGAACCATGTTTGCCTACTTTCTTGAAGTCTCGTATGTATATTGATATGAGTAGCAATGATATCTATGAGTTAGGATACGATCAGTTGCTCAGAGATATTTATGAAAAGCCTCTTCTTCGAAAGCCTGCTTTAGGCAAGATGCCTTCTTATTTGGCTGCCGATGAGCCAGTTTTGTTAAGTACTGCACAAGAGCAACGAATGCTTAAAGAAAAGGTCGCTGAGAGTACCAATCTGCAGACTTTGATAGCTAGATATTGTGATAAGCTTATAGAGTCTTTAGATCAGTTCAAGGTTACATTCAGAGGTGGCAAGACCAGCGATTTGATAGAGATGATAGAAAAGAGCATCGCTTCTATGCAAGTTGTTAACAACGACTTTATGACTTTTGTTGAAACCGTGGCTCCTAATTCTGAATGTAATGGCAAGCAATTTGTCGATTTCTTTGAGAAACTCCTTCAGTATTACGAAGATAAAGATATAGAGTTGGCTTCCTCTACAGATTCATGGCATTTATGCAATGATAATTATCGTTTCTTTAATTATGAGCTCTTCTTGTCATTTACGGCAATTATGTTGAAGCATGAGCGCTTTGATATAATAAAGGAAGTGATAGATACTGATTACTGCATCTTATCGAATAGGTTGGGCAGACAGATTAAAGCATTGAACTTTGCTGAATTTCAAAAACATAATTACACATTGGATTACTATAAGAATAAAGGGTATTCGTCATCCAGTCAAGTAGCTATTCTTATGAATAATTATGGAGGCGACAAATTCGCTTCTTGGGTAGAAGTCGATATTTTGTTGTATTACTTATCCTTGATATATGGAAAACCTGGAGATAGAATGTCTATGTGGTATCCTACATTAAGTATATATAATAGAGCATTTGAAATACTCCCAAAGATGGCTTCTATGCGATATTTTGAAAAAGCTAAGGTCATATTTGGCGTTGCTGATAAAGATAGTTTCAAGACTTTGATTGCAAGAACAAAGGATGAACTTCAACGTGATGCCTATCACAGAATTCCTAATTTGAAAGAGGGACTTAGCTATGATAAAGTCTGTTCTTTACGATGAATAAGGCGGTCCCATCTAGTACAATCTGGTGTAGCCCGTTCTTGTAGAATAGCGGTTTGGACCCCTGGAGGATAGGGAAGCTGAAAGGGTGTAAAGACCATTGAACGAAAAGAAAGGAGAGAAAGGTGAAGCTTTTCTTAAAGGTAAGTAAGAACTGGGAGGTTTCGAAATTCTTATTTAAGAATAATATATGTTAGAAAGATGAATATAATTAAAATAGAACTTAATGGCATCCTCATGATAGAGTCATGTTTATTACGAAATGCTCGAAGATATTTCTCCGAGAGTTTTATTTATAGGGAGTATGATAAGAAATATTATCGTATTGATTAAACGGTATTTCCTTTTGCTTTGCAAAGATTTTAATTTATCCATTGCATACTTCATAATTGACCTCTCCTTATTATATCGTTTTTACTTATCATAGTTTTCATTTAATATGGTTTTCATTGTTGGTATAGATGTTTATATTTTATTGATTATGTTAGATTCGGTTGAAAATAATAAACGATTAGCAAAGAATACTATAATTCTTTATTTCCGCATGGGATTTCTGGTTTTAATTAATCTCTACATCTCACGGTTAATCCTTGATACGCTAGGTGTTGAGGACTATGGTATATATAATGTTGTTGGCGGGTTTGTCATGATGTTTTCTTTGTTGTCTGCTTCTTTGTCTAATTCAATTAGTAGATTTATAACATTTGAAATAGGTCGTGATAATTTGGAAAAACTTAAAGTCGTTTTTTCAAATTCCGTTACTGTACAGCTAATACTTGCGATAATTATTGGGGGTTTAATAGAGATAATAGGTGTTTGGTTTCTTAATTTTAAAATGCAAATTCCTAATGAGCGATTAGTTGCCGCTAATTGGACATTGCAATGCTCAATTATAACGTTTATGTTAAATCTTATTAGTGTTCCTTATAATGGTTGTATTATCGCCCACGAAAGAATGACTGCTTTTGCTTATATAAGTATCTTTGATGTTCTGTTAAAATTGGGGTCAGTTCTACTTTTATATATTGCTTTTATAGATAATTTAATTCTTTATTCTATAGCTGTAGCATTATCTGCATTAGTGATAAGAGTCATTTATGGTATTTATTGCAAACGTAATTTTTCAGAGTGTACCTATCGCTTTATGTGGAATAAAAAACTTGTTAAAGAAATGCTTTCATTGGCTTCTTGGAATATGTTAGGATCCGGGGCAGGCATTCTTAATGATCAAGGTGTTAATGTTGTTATGAATTTATATTTTGGAGTAACCGTTAATGCTGCTAGAGGGTTAGCAAATCAAGTAAATACAGCTGTACAGCAATTTGCTGCAAGTTTTGTTACGGCTCTAAACCCGCAAATTACTAAACTATATGCACAAAACAACTATGATGATATGCAGACTCTATTACATAAGGGTATTAAATATTCATTTTTTTTAATGTATATAATTGCTTTACCTCTTTTCTTAGAAACTCCTGCAATTTTAGAGATTTGGTTGAAGAACGTCCCACCTTATACAGTTTCTTTTGTCCGTATTACGATTTGTACTTCATTAATTGCTGCTTCAGGAAATCTCTTATTTACTACGATTATGGCAACGGGTCATATACGTAAATATCAACTTGTTGTAGGATGCTTAGCAATTTCAGTATTTATTTGTTCTTCAATAAGTTTTTATTTGGGAGCTCCACCTATATCAACTTATGTAATTAATTTTGTGTTTAATGTGCTCATTCTTTTTGCTAGACTTGTAGTTATAAATAATGAAGTTAATATTGGCTTAAATAAAATAATCAAAGACGTTTTTGTACGTATTTTGTATGTTGTTTTTTTGTCTTTATTTTTACCGTTGATTATATATGTATGTGTTGACGGAATGCTTAGAACAATGCTTGTGACTTTATTGTCACCTATTTGTACTACAATTGTAATATGGATTATAGGATTGACGAATAAAGAAAGAACTGTTGTGAGAAAGTTTTTGCATTGTAAGTTGGGACGTTTGTTCCTTTCAAATAATAAATATAAGAATAATTTTAATTAATATATAACAATGAATATAGTTGTCGTTTTGTCAGGTGGGATTGGTTCGCGTATGGGACTTGATATTCCAAAGCAATATTTTTTAGTTAATCATCAGCCTGTTATTAATTATTGTCTTAAAACATTTTTAGACAATAAAAAAACTGATTCTATAGTAATAGGAGTAGCGGATGAATGGAAAGGTTTTGTTGAAGAGCATTTATCTAAACTCTGTCCGAAGAAACCGATTTTTTTTGCAAAACCAGGTGAAACTCGTCAGTATTCTATATACAATGCTCTAAAAGTTATTAAAGAGAACGGATATAATGACGATGATATTGTGCTCATACATGATGCTGCCCGCCCTTTGGTTAGTCAGGATTTGATAAACCGTTGTTTTGATGGGTGTTTGGAGTCTGAGGGTATTATGCCAGTAGTACCTGTAAAAGACACAGTCTATCTAAGTCATGACGGTAAACATATTCAGTCACTTCTTAATCGGAACAAATTATGGTGTGGACAGGCACCCGAAGCTTTTGTTTTTGGCAAATATTATCATATACATGAGCGATTATCAAGAGAAGAGCTTCTAAAAATTAATGGTAGTACTGAAATCGCATTTAAGTTAGGTCTTGATTGTCAAATGATAGAAGGTGATCCTATGAATTTCAAAATCAGTACACCTGAAGATTTGTTAAATTTTGAATCAATAATTAAAATAAAGAAATAATGAAAGCTTATGTACTTTATGCGGTTAATGATTTCCGCTATGAAGATGTCCGATTCCCCGATTGTCCAAGTGGATGGGCAATTGTAAAAGTAAGAGCTGCGGGAATTTGTAGCTCTGATATTGCAAGGGTCTTTACAAAAGGGACATATCATTTTCCAACAATTCCTGGTCATGAATTTGCAGGTGAGGTTTATTGTGTAGCAGATGAAGAATATTTTTCTTTAGTAGGAAAGAAAGTTGGAGTCTTTCCTTTAATTCCTTGTCGAGAATGTCCGCAATGCCAAAATAAACATTATGAAATGTGCGAGCATTATGATTATGTTGGTTCTCGTAGAGATGGAGGTTTCGCTGAATATGTAGCAGTCCCTGTTTGGAATTTAGTTGAGCTTCCTGATTCCATTCCATTTACCTCTGCAGCGATGTTGGAACCTTTGTCTGTTGCACTTCATGCTGTAAAAGTGGGAGGTGTTAAGAAAGGAGATAGGGTTGCAATCATAGGAACTGGAATGATTGGCATCAGTGCTGGTCAATGGGCATATAAGAAAGGAGCTTCAGATGTTACGGTATTGGGACGTAATGAAAATAAACGTGCCATAGTAGAAAAGTGTGGATTAAATTATGAAGTTTGTACCAAATTAGAGGATCTGAAACAATATGATTTTGTATTAGAGGCTGTTGGGTCGCCACAAGCAATAGAAATGGCAATAAGTGCAACAGTGCCTGGTGGTACAGTGCTTCTTATGGGAAATCCATCTGGTGACATTCAATTGAAACAAGAGATTTATTGGAGAATTTTGCGTAAGCAATTAACGCTTAAGGGTACTTGGAATTCTAAATATGATGGAATAAATCCTTCTGATTGGACTGATGCTGTTAAGGCGATTGTTGATTGCGAGATAAATGTGGAAGCATTAATTTCACATTGTTATCCGCAGGAGAAATTGAAAGATGGACTGAAATTAATGTTCGAACATAAAGATCCTTATTGTAAGGTTATGACGGTTTGGAAATGATTAAAGATGAAAAGTATTAGAGATTTACGTTTAGATGGGTTAAAGTATTTTCTTATCTGCTTAGTTGTACTGATGCATTGTGCTCAAGGAGGTAGGTATAATGATTCTGTTTCAACTGCAATTTATAGTACAATATACGGCTTCCATATGCCATTATTTGTTATGTTAAGTGGTTACTTTTTCCATTCGACTTCATTTGGGCAGGTTAATAAGTCTAATTTGAAAATTTTAGAACCACTTTTGGTTTACCATTTATTCTCAATTATTTATCTAAGCCCTATTAATTGGCTAATTTTTGAACCAGATCCTTTGTGGTATTTGGTGAGTTTAATATGTTGGCGTTATTTAGCTGTAATAAGTTTCAATATTTTTGAAAGAACTAATTATGATAAATTACAATGTAAGATAGCTAACTTTATTTTTTCATTGATACTCTCACTTATGGCATTTGTTCTGATAAATAAATATGAAACTGTTTTGTCAGTTATGAGAACTTTTCAATTTTTTCCATTTTTTATGATGGGACTATTATTAAAGGATGAAACTATACACAAAATTTTTAATAAGCCTTTTCTTAAAATTATCTTGGTGGTGCTAGGTATTGCTTCAATATGTATATTTGTTAAATTTTCAGGTTCATTGTTATGTGCTATAAATTTTAATAAATATGGAATATATACACTTTCAAGTATGTTACACACAACATATGGGGGGGCTATATGGCTTAAATATGCAGTAAATTTGCTATCATTATTAATTTGTTTTGCTATATTTACGCTATTTAAATCTCCAAGAATTTTCTCAGAAAATGGAAGTTCTACACTCTTTATATTATGTGCTCACATTCCTTTTTATTATGTTATTAAAATGTTTAGTAATTTTTATTTAGGAATGTTTTTGGGGGTACTAGTTATTTTGTTTTTAACTTTTGTTTCTAATACGAAATATAAGTTGTTTTTGTTAAATCCGTTAACTACATTATATAATAAATATGCTAAAAAAAAGTGAAATATCCGCTTCTTTAATGTGTTCAGATTTGGTTGATTTGAAAGAAACAATTCGTATCTTTGAGGAAGAAGGAATAGAATATCTTCACATTGATATGATGGATGGCACATTTGTACCAAATTTTGGCTTGGGAGTAGATTATGTTCGTGGTCTTCGTAAACTAACAAAGATTCCATTGGATCTTCATCTTATGATAAAAGACCCCGAATTTAAATTTTCTTGGATAGGAATTAAGTCAACGGACACGGTAAGTATCCATTGTGAAAGTACTTTTCAGATTCAGCGAGCTTTGGATTATCTGCAACCTTTTGGCTGTAAGCGATTCATGGCAATCAATCCAGCTACGCCTGTTAGTGCATTGGAAGAAGTGCTAGATTATATTGACGGTATTAATCTTCTGATGGTTAACCCTGGATTCGCAGGCCAGAAAATTGTTCCTTCAACTTTGAAAAAAGCACAAAAAGTTGTCGATTTATTGAAACGTGAAGGGCGGGAAGATATTATTATTGAAGTGGATGGCAACATTACGCCAGAAAATGGAAAAATACTTCGAGAGATTGGCGCAAGTATGTTTGTTGCAGGTACAAGTGCTATTTTTAAAGAAGGTTTAGAGAATTATAAAAATAATATTTGTAATTTCAGAAATGCTATAAAATAATGGGAACTATTGAAAAGTTTGTTTGGGGTTTTTGTGCTCGTCTGTTGAATGTTTTTTTACCTATTAAAAAAAATATGTGGGTATTTGGGGCTGATTATGGAAGATCCTATAAGGAAGGTGCCAAATATCTATTTGAATATATACTGAAAAATCATTCTAATATTGAATGTTTTTTTATAACACAAGATAAGGAAACGTATATTGAATTAAAGCAACGAAATTTGCCAGTATTATTAAATAATACTTTTAGAGGTCTAATTGCCGTTACTAGAGCCGAATGTGTATTTACATGTCAGTACTTACATGATATTCTTTATACATATAAAAAGAAGAACAGAAAATTTTATTATCTTTTGCATGGTATGCCATATAAGCTTGCTATGCATTCCTTGCCTTCAAATAAAAGGACTGCTTTTCAATATGCTAATGATAATATTATAACTAAAATTAGAGGAAGACTTGCTAGTTATTTTGTCTTAGATTATGAAATGCGAGATGTTGAATTTATTTCAGTTACATCATCGTTTTTTATACCTTATGCTCAAAAAGATTTTGCTCATGAAGTCAATATTCGAATTTTAGGTATGCCTCGTAACGATGGACTTTTTAATACTGAAGAGATGATAAAGCAAAAATGGGTGAAAGGAATCGATGGTAAGTTTGTTATTACATATATGCCAACGCATCGAGCATATGGTGCTGGAGAATTATCTCCAAAGCTTTTCCAAAATAAGCCGCATATACAAAAATGGTTGAAAGAAAATAATATTGTTATATTAGTTAAGCAGCATCCAAACATGATACCTAAGTTACAAAACTCTAAGGATACTGATACTATTATTGATATAACTAAGGCAAAATTAGATCCTCAAGTGTGTTTATTTCATTCAGATGTTCTTATTACTGATTTTTCCTCAGTATGGATTGATTATTTGTTACTAATGCGTCCTTTGATATTTTATTATTATGATAATTTTGAAGAATGCGATGCAGGGGTTCATTATTCTATTGCAGATAAAGGATTAGGTATTTCTTGCTATAATGAAGATGAATTGTTTGAGTCAATAAGAAATGTTTATGAAGATTATGAGCATTTTAGACCTGGAAAAGATAAAATTAATTTATTTCATAAATACATAGATAATAAGTCCTGTGAACGGTACTTTAAGGAAATTATTCGCTCAAGATGAAACAAAAAATTAACAATATATTATTTTTGATAATGGGCATTCTTGTCTTTTCGACATTGTGCTCTACTATTTCGAGTTCAGTATTACATGCACCCTTTACTGTTCCCGAAGTTTTGATTATTCCTTTTTTGATATTAAGGAGAAAAAAATTTTGTTCATTAACTCTAAACATTAAATTGTTTTTAAAGTTTTTATGGATTACATTTTTCTTAGTATTAATAGCCTTATTATATGGTATTTTTGACTTTAGTTCAATTGTATCATGTGCTAGATGCTATATTTATATATTTTTGGGTATATGTTTGTTTGATTCTAAAAACTTATTTACGGATGACGATTTGATGTATTTAAGTCTTGGCAGTATTATTGGGTGGGCTATTGGTGCCTATTCAAATTTAAAATACTTAATGGTTGAAAGAAGTGATGCGTTTATCTCATATGGATTGTTATTGGCAATTCCTATTTTTATATGCTTAACATTGTCCAGAAAGAAATATCTTCTTTTTGGGATAGGTTTAGCTTTTTTGATTGTAGTTTTTATGTTTGCAGGAATACGTAGAGTTATTGCTGTATTCATAATGTCTCTAGTTTTTTATATTTTGGTGAATTCTATAAAGAGTCCTAAAAAAATCTTTCCTTTATTGTTGTTTACAATAATTTTAATTGGATTTTTTTACTTAATACTTCCTTTGATGGAGTCTACTGTAATGAATTTGTCTCCCCATTTGTATTATAGAATTTTTGCTCGTTCTCAAGGTGCTTTATCCAGTAATGCGGATTCATCTGATTTAACAAGATTGAGCAATTTAACTTTGTTGTCATCAACAAATGAAAATTTATTTCTTCCACATGGATTCAACACAATAAGATATGATAAAGTTGTCGGGTCAGGAGTTTTTAATGATGTTCCTGTTTTTTCTATAGCTTGGATAATTGGATTGCCTTTAACGGTTATATTGCTTTTATATTATGTTAAAATAGCGTTAAAAGCTTTTCGCGTTTATTTATCGGCAGAGGAACCAATGGTTTTATCTATGATTGTATCTTTGTTGTGTATGTTCTGTTTGTTATATTTGGATGGAACATTTATGACTTATGTTTATGCTGCACCAATTACTGGTTTCTGTTTAGGAAAGTTAAAATATTATACTTCAAAAAAATATAAAATATGAACTATTTAGTTTTTTTTTCAGACATACAAGGACATAATTTAGAGTATTGTCATCATTTGTATAATGTTGCTTTTAATATAACAAATGTAGAATTTGTTTTTATTGTTCCTTGTGAATATAAAAACATTTGTGCAAGATTTGATTGGCCAAACGCTTCTAATATTAAATTTGATTTTATTGATGAGAAAAATGTACGGTTTATTAAGGAAGCTAGTGCTTTAAAAAAAACATTTTTGATATCTAAAGTCTTCCTCTTTTATATAAAAAAATATAGACCAACTGCTTCTTTCGTTTCTACTCTTTTAGAAATTGTTCCCGCATTACCATTTATGATGTTTAATAAAACTAAAATATCTGGAATAATTTTTAGAATTTATCTATATGATTGGAAAACAAGTAGTTTTTTAAGAAAACTTTTGGATCTTACTAAGATGATCTTTATATCAAAAGCATTCTGTGTTTCTCATGCTTTGATTCTTAATGATAAAATTTCTTCAAGATATTTTAATCAGTTATTTAGTACAAGGAAATTTGAGTTTATTCCAGATCCTTATATACCAATATCTTCAACTAAAGATGAGAATTTTAGAAATAAGTTTAATATCAAAGGTAATACGCTTCTGTTTTCACATATTGGAGCTATGAATTATAGTAAAGGTACTTTGGATTTACTTGATGCAATTGATTGTTTAATTCAAAAACAAGGTATCTCCAATGTTACTTTTGCCTTCTTTGGTAAAGTTAATGAGGATATTAAAGAAGATTTTTATAGAAGATTGACTGAGATTGAGAAGAAAGCTAACATTATAGTTTATGATACTTTCTGTGAATATCATACGATTGCTACTTTGTGTATTGAATCTAATTTGTTAATTTTACCATATAAAAGATGTGCTCAGAGTAGCGGAATTATTGGTTATGCTTCTCAGTTTAGTGTACCTGTATTAGTTCCAAATAGAGGCCTTCTTGCAAGGCTTGTTTCTAATTATGGACTTGGCTATCTTTATGATATTAATGAAAAAAATGCATTAGCAAACTCTATTTATAAATTTATCCAAGAACCAGTTCACCAGAAACCGTCTAGAGAATATTGTATTGCTAATTCACTTAGTAGTTTTCTTAATAAAATTAACGATGTTATTTATGAAGATATTTACTAGTTGTATTTTTCACGCATTATTAAATTTGATTATGTGCATTCCAATTCATATATTACGCAGAATTGTTTTGATTTTTATTTTGAAAAAATCAGGTAAACATAATGTGTTTTGTCGTCATGTAGAAATCAGAAGTCCATATAGAGTGTCTGTTGGTGATTATTCTGTAATTAATAAACGTGTATTGTTAGATGGACGAGGTGGTCAGTTAATTATTGGTGCTAATGTAGATATAGCACAGGAAGTTAATATTTGGACAGAACAACATGATTATGATGACCCTATGTATGGCAATAAGGGGGGGAATGTCATAATTGATGATTATGTTTGGATTGCTAGTAGGGCAACTATTCTTCCCGGTGTCCATATCGGTAGAGGAGCTGTTGTAGCTTCTGGTGCAGTCGTTACAAAAGATGTTCCGCCACTTGCTATTGTTGGTGGAGTTCCTGCCAAAATTCTAAAGTACCGAAAAGATTGTATGAAATATAAATTGGGTTTTCATTATCCATTAACTTAGTAAATTATGATAATTACAAAGACTCCTTTCCGTATGTCCTTCTTTGGAGGAGGAACGGATATACCTGCGTTCTTTAATGAACATGGTGGAGCGGTTATTTCCACTACATTTGACAAGTTTTGCTATGTAAATGTTCGATATATGCCGCCATTTCATCCTTATATCTCAGAGTTGGTGCACAATCGCTTTGAGAGAGTGAACAATATTGATGAAATTGAGCATCCATTAATTCGTGAATGTATGCGCTTGCATGATATTCATGAGATTCGCCTTACTTACGAAGGTGATCTTCCTGCTCGCACAGGACTAGGAACTAGTTCTACATTTGCTGTTGGAATGCTCAATGCATTTTGTGCCCTAAAAGGCAAGATGATGAGCCATCGTAATTTGGCAAAGGAAGCAATATATGTTGAACGTGAAGTCTTGAAAGAGCATGGTGGATGGCAGGATCAGGTTGCCGCCGCTTATGGTGGATTTAATCGTATTGATTTCAGTAATAATGAATTCAAGGTTCATCCTATTATCATTCATCCAGAGCGTAAACGTGAGTTGGATGAGAACTTGTTGCTGTTTTATACAGGTGTACAGAGATTCTCTTCTGATATTCAGGCTGATACATTCGCTAAACCTGTTGACAAGACGAAACAGCTGTTAGATATGTTAGCTCTTGTTGATGAAGCAGAGAAAGTTTTAACAGATAAAAATGCCAGTCTTAATGAGTTTGGTAAATTGCTTGATACAACATGGAAATTGAAAAGAGGAACAGGTTCAAAGGTAAGTAATGGTTCAATAGATGAACTTTATGACATTGCCATTAAAGCTGGTGCTTTAGGTGGTAAATTGTTAGGTGCTGGAGGTGGTGGCTTTTTGTTGTTTTATTGTGAAAAAGAAAAACAACCTTCCCTCATTAAGGCCCTTGAGTCGTTAATGATTGTGCCTTTTCATTTTGAGAGTGAAGGTGCGCAAGTATTGTACTATGCGCCAGCAGAATATTCTCCAAGAAAAGAAATATTACTTAAATAAATGTAAGTATGGAAAATAGTCTTATGAGATATGTGGATTCGTTAGTTGAACGTTATCCATTGCTTTCAGAATGCAAAAATGATATTATAAAATCTTATGATTATTTGGAAAAATCTTATGCTAACAATCATAAGTTGTTAGTTTGTGGAAATGGTGGATCTGCATCTGATTCCGAACACATCGTGGGTGAATTAATGAAAGAGTTTAAACTGAAACGTAAAGTCTATTCTGAGCAGGCAGATGCATTGATGGCTATAGATTCAGAACTTGGGAAAACTCTTGCTCAACATCTTCAGGGAGCTTTACCTGCAATAACATTAACAGCACATTCTTCGCTTACAACAGCCTTTATGAATGATAGTGAGCCTGTGCTGGTTTTTGCTCAACAGGTTAATGGCTATGGAAAGAAAGGTGATGTGTTCCTTGGTATTTCTACGTCAGGTAACAGTATGAACGTTCTTTATGCTGCTGTAACTGCTAAGTCAAAAGGAATCGCTGTTATTGGACTTACAGGCTATAAGGAAAGTAAGTTGTCAAAGCTTGCTGATGTCTGTATTCAGGTTCCAGAAACTGAAACATATAAAATTCAAGAACTTCACCTTCCTGTATATCATTGCCTGTGCATGATGCTGGAAGAACATTTTTTTAGCAATGAAAATTAACGAAGTAGATATAAGAAAATATGAAACGCTTCTGCTTGATCGAGATGGAACAATCAATGTTCATATAATTGGTGATTATGTTCGCAGTTGGGATGATTTTGAGTTTATACCTAATGTTGTAGAAACAATTGCAAAATGGAGTTCTCAGCTTAAGCATATTTTTATTGTAACCAACCAGCGAGGTATAGGAAAAGGTAAATATACTGAAAATGATCTTGATGTTATTCATTCTCATATGGTAGAAGAAATAGAGAAGAGTGGTGGCAGAATTGATCATATTTATTTCTGTTCATCTCTGACCAATGAAGATATACGAAGGAAACCGGGAAGGGGTATGTTTGACGATATACTTCATGATTATCCTGATGTGGAAATCTCTAAGACTCTTATGATTGGAGATAGTGATGTAGATCGGGATTTTGCAAAAAATATCGGTGTTGATTTTGTTTGTGTTGATTCTTTGAAGAAGCAAGGAAATAAAAAATATTGGGTTTTGGCTTAATTTTTTAATAAATTGAAATACATAATAATATGGAAGTAATTATTCTCGCAGGTGGGTTAGGAACACGTTTGCGTTCTGTAGTTAAAGAGGTGCCAAAATGTATGGCTCCTATAGCAGGAAAACCTTTTCTTTGGTATCTTCTCAAGTACTTAACAAAGTACGATGTAAACAGAGTAATACTCTCTGTAGGATATCTTCGTCAGATAATCGAAGAGTGGATTGACAAAGTAAGGGATGAATTTCCTTTTGAGTTTGATTATGCTGTAGAGGAGCATCCTCTCGGAACTGGTGGTGGTATCAAATTGGCATTGAAAAAAACTACGACATGTGATGTTGTCGTTCTTAATGGAGATACATTTTTCGACGTAAATCTCAATGAACTTATGGATTGTCATAGACTTTATCCTTCTACTGTAACATTAGCCTTAAAGCCAATGTATAAGTTTGAACGATATGGGCGTGTAATCATAGACCAAGTTGATAACCGTATAGTTGAGTTCAAAGAGAAAGAGTTTTGTCAGGAGGGGCTTATCAACGGAGGTGTGTATATAATCAATAAGTTGGATCCTGTTTTTGATGAACTTCCTGAGAAATTCTCATTTGAGAAGGAAGTCTTGCAAACTCAATGTGAGTTGGGTAAGTTGTTCGGAGTAATCCAAAATGGATATTTTATCGATATAGGTATTCCTGAGGATTACAGAAGAGCAAATGAAGAGTTAACTGATAAAATAGGATAATATGAAGAAAGTATTATATGTTACTATTGTCTCTAATCAAGTTGGAGGCGGTATGTCTGGTCTTAATCGAAATTTAAAATTGATTAAGGGCGTTCCTAATATAGATTTACATATCTGTCAAGTTCAGATGCAATCGAAAATGAGTGCTTTGTATTCTGCATTGACTGGTGGTAATCTTATACTAAGCTATAAAGATGAAAAAAAAATAATTGATCAGATTATAGCTGGTCAGTATGATTTTGTTTTCCAGGAAGGAACAACAAGTGGGCATTTGGCAGAGTCCATAGCAAAAACTGGGACGAAACTAATTGTTTTTGGACATAACGTAGAAACAGTTTTGTATCAAGAAAGAGCAAAGACCTATAAATATAACCTTCTTGAGCAACTGAAGTATCTTTGTGTTAAAAGAAATGAAAAGAAATCCGTTTATTATTCATCAACATTGGTAGGATTAACCCAAAGAGATTCTAGTACTTTTAGAAAGTTTTTCGGCAAATGTGCTGATGTTATCATACCAGTTTCTTCTCCATCGGTTACTTTAAAGAATATTGAAAAGAAAGAAGAGTATGGCTTGTTTGTAGGTTCAAACTTCTTTCCAAATAATGAGGGTATAGAATGGTTTGTTAAGCATGTAGCACCTTATATTAATAAAAAAATCAAGGTCGTTGGTTCATGTTGCAAAACAATTACATATCTCCCAGATGAACTGAAAGATAAAGTTGAGGTGCTAGGACTCGTTGATGATTTATCTTCCGTATATGAAGGTGCTTCTTTTGTGATAGTGCCTTTATTCAAGGGAAGTGGTATGAAGACCAAAACCATTGAAGCAATGAGTTACGGAAAGACTATCTTTGGAACTGATGAATGCTTCCAAGGTATTGACTGCAACTATGAGAAGATAGGTGGACTCTGTAATACAGATAAACAGTTTATAGAGAAAATAAATAGTTTTAAAGGGGATTTAATCAACGATTATGTATTAAAACTCTTTAAAGAAAATTACAGCAATGAAGCTGTGCAAGAGAAATTTAATAAGTTATTTGAATAATATGAATGAAACAAAGAAAAGAGTTATAATCTGGGGTGTTGATGACTACAATGTCCTGGGGTTGTGCAGACAATTTGCCAAATCTGACTTTGAGTTATTATTTATTGCCTATCGTGGAAATGCAAATTGTGCCACAATGAGTAAGTATTGCACAAACTTTGTGGAAGCACTTACGATTGAAGATGGGTATAATTATCTTATGACGCATTGTGCAAATACCGAAGATAAGGCAGTTTTGATAAATTCAAATGATTTGATAGCAGAGTTTATTGATGAGCATAGCATCGAACTTAAGAAGTATTTTACAATTACAGGAACAACTAAGCCTGGCACAGTTAAGAAATATGATGATAAAGGTGCTATGGGAAAATTAGCTGAAGATATTGGTTTTTTAGTTCCTCAGACAAAAATATGCAATTGGAATACAAATATTTCAGATGTGAAATTTCCATGCATTCTTAAACCTTGTCATCAAACTGTTGGTAAATATAATGAATTTAAATTTAAGGTTTGCACAACGCCTACGCAGCTTAAAAATACATTAAGATTTGTTCGCCATGATTCTGAATTCTTGCTACAACAATATATTCCCAAAGAAAAGGACATATTAATTTATGGTGCAAGAATGATGGATGGTAAAACATGCTTGGCTGGTGCTTTAATACGTGATCGTTTTTGTGGTACAGGCGAAAGTTCACATGGCATTATTACTGCAAATATTCCAAAGTGTGTGAATACTGAACATATTGCTCAATTTCTTGAAAGAATCGACTATTATGGTCTTTTTAGCGTAGAGTATGGAATGGTTAATGATGAGGCTTATTTCTTTGAGGTAAATCTCAGAAATGATGGTACATCTCATTTCTTTTTCCAAGCAGGTGCCAATATTCCTCTAGCTTGGGCTTATAGTTCACTCGGTCTTGATTATTCCAAAATTAAAACTGTAGTTGATGGTGATTCTTACTATATGGATGAAATTTATGATATCCAAAATGTGAAAGAAGGCAAGATTTCTAAAGAACAGTGGGAAAAAGAAAAGTCTGAGGCAACGGTCTTTAAGTATTATGATAAGGAAGATTTGGCTCCATATGAAGCTATGCTGAAAATTAAAAACAGAAAGTTGTTTATGGGGTCATTTGTTGCTAAATATAGATTGTATATTGTTTGGTTCCTTGATAAAATTGGTTTTAAGAGAAAATAAGATGATAATAAATTTAATGTATCATGATGTTTTTGTTCATGATACAAATGAATCTGGATTTCAAAGAGGACGTGACTTGCCATACAAAATGAATGCAAGTATGTTTGAGAAGCATGTTAAATCAATTTCAGATTATTGTGAATTTACACATCTGTCAAAGAATCATGTCGTGTTCACATTTGATGACGGAGGAAAATCGTTTCATCAGGTAATAGCTCCTATACTTGAAAAATATGGTTTTAAAGGATTGTTCTTTATAACAACTAAGTATGTAGGAACAAACACCTTCTTAAATGAAGAGGAAATCCGAGATCTTCATTCAAGAGGTCACATTATAGGTTCACATGCTCATACTCACAAACATCTTTATACTTTGACCGATGAACAGGTGGAGGACGAATGGAAGTGTTCAACTGAAATTCTTAGTCGTATTCTTGGAGAGCCAATAAAGTATGCTTCAATTCCTAATGGAGATACTTCTAAACGGGTATTAGCCAATGCATATAAATACGGTATAAGGTATATCTATACATCAGAACCTATTACTAAAGTGTCTTATTTTAATGATATGCAGGTGAATGGACGATATGTTTTGCTCTCAGATAGTTCTACTGAATATGTTATGTCTATCATAACTAGTTCAAAGAAGAGAATCCTACTTCGCTGTAAACGTGCTGTCTTAAAGATAATAAAGACTATTCTCGGTAGTAATTATGTAAAATTAAAAAATCTATTGTTTAGATAAGATGGAAGTTTCTATAGTGATGCCGTATTATAATGCGGATAAATATATTAGAGAAACGGTAAAGGCAATTATAGCCCAAACTTATACAGAGTGGGAATTGATAATTGTTGATGACTGTAGTCCTGCACCAGAAACAGCTTCTGTTCTTCAGAATGTGAAATCAATGGATAATCGCATAAAAGTGATGAAAACAGAGAGGAATGGAGGAGCTGGTCTTGCCCGTAATGTTGGAATTAGGGTTGCAGAAGGGCGCTATTTGGCATTTTGCGATTCTGATGATTGGTGGTATCCTACCAAATTAGAGGAGCAAATTCGTTTTATGGAGGAAAATAACTATCCGTTTACATGTACATGGTATGAGGATGCCAATGAAAAATTGGTGCCATATTACGTTATGAAACAGAAAGAAAAACAGACGTATAATAGTATGATTTCTGGCTGCAACGTAGGTACTCCAGGTGTGATGATTGATACTCAGATACTTGGTAAGAAATTGATGCCGAACCTTCGACGAGCAGAGGATTGGGGATTGTGGATGATGTATCTCAGGGATACTGATTGTTTGGTGACCTATCCGAAGGCTTTATGGAAATATCGCCATGTTGCCGGCTCAGAAACTTCTAATAAATTGAAGCAGATGAAGTCTGTCGTAGCGATGTATAAGCTGGTGCTTGGAATGAATGTGTTTACAGCTTGGTTCACTTGTCTGTTTATCTTCCTGCCTAAGAACATTTGGAAAAAGTTAAGAAAGAAACTTTAATAACTCCACCGATAAACTTTACATATAGCTATGACTACATATATCATTATTTTCGTTCTGCTTCTTATAGCAGAACTTGTTTATTTCCGTATTGCGGATAAGTGTAATATCATTGATAAGCCGAATGAGCGTTCATCACACTCTTCTATCGTGTTGAGGGGTGGTGGTATCATCTTCCTGATAGGGGCTTGGGTATGGAGTGGATTCTTCGGATTCCCTTATCCTTGGTTCCTGGCTGGTCTTACATTGATTGCGAGTGTTAGCTTTGTGGATGATATCCGCTCGCTGCCTGATTGTGTGAGATTGGTGGCGCAGTTTGCTTCTGCTGCCCTGGCTTTCTTTCAACTGGATATCTTGCATTGGTCTATGTGGTGGGTGGTTATCCTGGCACTCATTGTATATGTGGGTGCTACGAATGTCATCAACTTCATGGATGGTATCAATGGTATCACGGCTGGTTATTCGCTGGCGGTATTGGTACCTTTGGCATTGGTGAATATGAATGAGGAGTATATGGCGCAGAGCTTGGTTATCTCTACCATCCTCGCATCATTGGTATTCTGTATCTTCAACTTCCGACCAAAGGGTAAGGCGAAATGCTTTGCTGGTGATGTGGGATCTATCGGTATCGCCTTTATCATGTTGTTCCTCCTGGGCAACGTCATCATCAAGACTCAGGATGTTACATGGCTTATCTTCCTGTTAGTATATGGTGTGGATGGCTGTCTTACGATTGTTCATCGCATTATGTTGCATGAAAATCTGGGTGAGGCTCATCGCAAGCATGCTTATCAGTTGATGGCAAATGAGTTGAAGATAGGTCACGTGAAGGTGTCTTCCTTGTATATGGTTATGCAGTTGGTGATTTCATTGGGATTTATCTATCTGTGTCCTGATAATGTAGCGTGCCACTGGATGTATCTTGTTGGCGCATTGCTTGTGTTGTCACTTTCTTATGTACTTTTCAAGAAGAAGTATTATCATCTTCACGAGGAGTATCTTGCTTCTCTTAAGAAATAAGAATCATGAATACATTGGAAATAAATAAAGATTTCCTGGATTCTCTTTTTGCCAAGGCAAAGGAGAATCCTCGCTTGCGCCAGAACTATGATCTTCGTACAAGTGCTGAGGATCAAAGTCAGAGAATGCTCAATGCTCTGCTGCCTGGTACTGAAGTGGTAATACATCGTCATCCGAACTCATCAGAGAGTGTCATCTGCCTTTGTGGCAGAATGGATGAAGTGATATACGAGGAGGTGGTATCGTATCTACAGGATGGTGGGGATACCATAAGAAAGGTCTCTTATCAAGAGATTGAGAGAATTCATCTTAATCCCAAGGAGGAAGTTTATGCCTGTCAGGTTCCTAAAGGGGCATGGCATACGGTTGAGGTATATGAACCTAGCGTCATCTTTGAAGCAAAGGATGGGGCGTATGGGAGTGATGGGAGTGAGGCTAATTCTTTCTAAAATTATCC
>OLOS01001071.1_pt1 | contig 24425 bp, 23 predicted proteins | sample 1672631 | NCBI WGS metagenome assembly OLOS01 (sample SAMEA3136707, study PRJEB25190) | human gut metagenome | biome: human gut; feature: human-associated habitat; material: faeces | place: Austria | collected 2013 | reverse complement strand
TTCTAAGAGACTTCCCAACCGCTTGATTAAGAAGTCTTTTAGAGCATACAACACCGGCCGCGAGCTTGTACTTGGCGTACTGGCGAACGGCAAAGTGCCCAGGGTCTTTGGCCTTGAGCTCGTCGAACAGGCAGTCCACGGGGTTCTTGAACTCCTCGTCGTCCTCGCGGACTTCCATCGAGTTGAGCATTTCGAGCATCGTGCCGAAGTTCTGCTCCTCCTCCGGGGCCTCGTAGTGGATGTAGCCGATGAGCGCCATGTAGAGCAATTTTTCAGAATTTAACCAGAACTCGTCGCCGGACTTGCCCTGCCCAGTCGTGTTCGCAATGAGGCAGGTCACGAGCTTGAGGATGTCCTTCTCGCTGTGGATATAGCTGAACGGATTGTAGTGCATGGACTTTTTGAAGTTGATGGTGTTCAGCACGCTTATTTTGTACCCGGCACGCTCCAAAAGGCGGCCGGTCTCAAGCACTAGCTGCCCTTTGGGGTCGGTGACGACGTAGGAGCTGTGCAGCTGCATCAGATTGGGCTTGATGAAAAACCTAGTCTTGCCCGAGCCGGAGCCGCCGACGATGAGGACGTTTTTATTTCGCGCAGTTTTGGGGTTTTTCGGGCGCGAATTCATCGTCAGACGCTCAGTCTGCGTTAAAATAATGTTGTTCTGAAATTTTGGGTCGATGTATGGCCGGATGTCTTCAGCCGTGCCCCAGCGCGCCGCGCCGTACTCTACGTTGTGACGGTACTTCTTCGCGTTCTTGCCGCGAAGATACACAGCAAGCCGCAGCAGCAGCCCGCAAACGAGACCGACGCAGAGGTCAAGGGCGTTGAAGCTTGGTAATGGGTTGCCAAACGCAGCGGGGATCGTACCAATAAGGCTCAGGAGCTTCTCTGAGGCGTTGCCGCCCTCGGCCATGCGCCAGGCCTCGCCGAGATTGGTGCAGGCGAGGCCAATGAGCACATAGGGCAGGTTCGTGAGCACGAGCTTTTTTGCTTTCATCGCTCAAGCTCCTTCCTGCGCTCCTTGGCAGGCTCGGCTTTTGCGGCCTGAGCCGTGAGATCGCGGAGCTTTTTGAGCACCGAGGGGCGGCGCTCCTTTTTGCCCGCGTACTCCTTGAGCGCGGCAGTGAGCGCGTCCGCGTCCCGCGCCTTGAAGAACACGAGGTATCTCGGCTTCTCGGCGGACTTGTCCTTCTTTATGGCGAAGTCCACGCCGTATTTGCGGGCGACGTGCTCGAAGTCCCGGATGCTGCCGTCGGCAAACTCAATGCTGCTGACACCCTGGTTTTGCCCGATGAGCTTCTTCACGCTCTGCTTGCCATGCGGGTGGACGTAGGCTTTCGCGGCCTTCTTGTTTTTGCGGTAGGCCAGCAGTTTAGCTATGGCATTCTTGAGGGTCCTTCCGGTCAGCTTTGCTGTGTTGATCGCCAGTGTCAGCGACCGGCTCTCGACCTCCTCCTGCATTCAGTCACCTCCTGTTCATCGCTCAGCCTCCTGTCTCGCGGGGACGGCGCGGGGTTTGTCCTGCGTGATGACCAGCTTGCCGCCTATTGCAGTGAACTTCTCCGGGTACTTGAACATATCCAGGTACTTGGTTTGCAGCTCCTTTGGGAGCGGGCAGAAGCTCTCCTCGCCGAGCCCGCAGACGAAGAACGGCCCTGCGATGATGTCCTGAACCCTGCCTGCCTCGTCCCGGACGGCTCTGTTGTAGGGCAGGCCGTAGACTTTGCCTTCCTCGTTGCAGATGAGTGCAACAGGGTCGTCGAAGAAATATGCTGCCTCTATGTAACCACCGACAGCGGTCTGCAACGACTTCAGGTCTGCGCCTATCTCGGCAAGTCTGGCCTCCTTGCCCGGTTCGACCATCACCACTTCCATCAGGTCACTTCCTCCACAACGAAAACGACAGAGAGCACCTGCTCGTCGATGCCTACGGAGGTCGCGGAGACGTTTGCATCGTAGTCCAGCGGCATCGTGCTGCCAGCGCCGATGCTCCAGTCGCCGGTAAGGGCGAGGGATTCCGCTTCACCCTCAGTCGCAGAGGCAGCGCCGCCGATGGCGAAGCCTATGAGCTTGGAGTCAACCTTGGCCGCGGCCATGTTGTAGGAAAACGGCACGAGCGTCCAGCCGTTCTCCGTCCTCAGCGTGACGCCGGTGACGCGCACGTCGCAGGTGGAGTTGTTGGCGATGGCGGCGTCGGTGCTTGCCGTGACCTCGCCGTCCTCTGTGACAGCCAGAGGCAGGCCGGCAGGAACGGTGACGGAGAATATTTTTATCTGCGTCCAGTGAGCGTAGAGCGTGTGCGCCGTCTTGCTGCCGACCTCCGTTCCTGCCTCAACCAGCTCGCCGCCGGTCTCAGCCGTGAACCAGCCGTCGAAGATATAGCCCTCTCGCGTCGGCTCTGGCAGCTCGCCGTAGGCGTCGCCATAGATGACGGTGACGGAATCGTCAGCCAGCACGCCGCCGCATGCGTCGAGCGTCACGTCGACGTAGACCGTCAGCTCTTTGGAGCAACTGTCGCAGAGCCCGTCGCTGTTAGTGTCAGAATGAGTCTCGTACTCGTAGATGAAGTAGCCGCAGTCCGAACAGGTCTTGGTTCGCCTGTGCTGGGTCTCGCTGTAGTCCTGCCAGTCGCCGTAAGTAAAGCTGTGGCTCTCATAGGTTGCGGAGCCTATGTAGCTGCCGCAGGTCGAGCAATACTTCTGTACCTTGTGCTGCGTGGAGGTGTAGGTGTTGTACCTCGTAGTCGTGCTGTGGCTGCCGTAGGATGTCGTCGTGCTGCCGCATCTGGTACAGGTGGCCGTGCGGCTGTGCTGGCTGCTGTTGTAGTACGTCCAGCTGCCATAGCTGTAGCTGTGGCTCGTGCCGTAGTCCACAAGCTCACCACAGTCATAGCAGTATTCATACCATGTACAGCCGTCCCACTCTGTGTAGGTGGAGTAATGGTAACATGGTTCCACATAGACATATCCGCAGACGGTGCATACCCCGTCCGCATCAAAAGAGTGCGGCTCCTGCGAGCTCCAGTTGAAGTCTATCTGCCCGCAGCCGGTACACCTGTGAACGTACCAGTGGACTGTGCTGCCATAGGGCTCCCATTCCCACACGCCTCGACACGCTTTCCCTGGAAGGCAGACGCAGTTATCTACGCCGCAGTTATGATCCGCGGCGAAAGCAGAGGGAACGAGCGTAAAGGCGAGAACGAGAACGAGCAGCAGGGATACCAAACGTTTTTTCATCATTTCCTCCTCCTTACACGATGGAGATCGTGAACACGACGTTCAGCGCATTCACATTCTCGCTGTTCGGTGCATCTGCGCTTATCTTGGCGAAGTATTCGAGCGCCATGTCGCTCTGCGGCTGAATGACGGGGAATGCTGTGCTGTTTATGGCTAGCGCTCCCGCGCCAGTCGTGGCGCAGCCGTTGATTTTCAGCGCCACGCGGTGCGCGCCGGAAAAGCTGTTGTAGCTGCCGACCTTGTACGCGCCGTCCGTGACCTCGACGCCGGTCACGCGCACAGCGCCGCTTTTGGAGTTGTTCGTGATCTTGGCGTTGTCCGCGGTCACGACCGTGCCGTTAATGACGTGGATGGGGAGCGACGCGGGGACGGTGACGTTCACGGCGCGGTACTCGTTGTCCACGGTGAGCGTGACCGGCACGGTGGCGGTGGTGCTCGTGTCCGCGAGGGCACCGAGCGAGAGGCAGAGCGCGAGGACAAGCGCCATCGCGCCTATGCGTTTAGCTTTCAAGGCTTGACCTCCTTTAAAAGAGTTGGGGCGGCTTGCGCCGCCCCTTGACTTATACTCACTCGGTCACGTCGTCCCACTCGATGACGAACACGACGTTAGCGACATTCGCGCCCTCGACCGCGCTGGAGAGCGGGGTCACTATGGCGTTGTAGTCGATGGCGACGCTGTTGCGGGAGCTGTCGCCGACGCCGGTCATGTAGCAGCCCTCGATGGGCGCAGTGATGAGGCTCTGGGTGGCCTCGCCGGTGCTGGTGGCGACCTGAGCGCCGCCGCCGATGCTCATGGCAAAGCCGAGCTTGTTGCTGTCGACCTTCTCACCGGCGAGGGAAGCCTTATCGCCAAAAGCGGTGAGGTTCCAGCCCTCAGCGGCGCTGATGCTGACGGAGGCGACGCGGACCGCGCCGTAGGAGTTGTTGGTGATCTTGCAGTCGGTGGCGGTGACAACGGTGCCGTCGTCGCTCATGGCCATGGGCAGGGCGGTCGGGACGGTGACGCTCATGCGGGTCGGGGTGACGGTACCGCCGCCGCCTTCGCCGCCGCCAATGCCGTCATTGGTGGTCGTGAGGTTTACGGGGCTGGTGGCGCTGCCGCCGCTGGCCGTGATGTCGTCGGCGCACGCGCCGACAGCGAGACTGAACACCATGCAGAGCGCGAGCAGCATGGTAACGGGCTTACGAAGAGTTTTAGTCATGTGAGTACCTCCAAAGAATTTTAGATTTGTTGCCCTTATTCAAGGACGGTGAGTTCGATGACGACGCCCGCAGAGCCGAGCTTGTCGCCGGTGTCGGGGTCGAGGTTGAAGAACATAGCGGTGCACTCGTATGTACCGGCGTCAAGGTCGACGTCGAGCTTGTCCGACTCGATCTTGGAGCCTACCGGCACCGCCTTCGAGGTGTAGACGACCTCGCCGGTGTCGTTGCGGGTTATCTCGACGGAGATGGGGTAGCGGTTGATGTCGTCGTTGACGATCATGAGGCTGCCGGCCGATTCGCCGTCAGAAAAGACAGGCGAGGTGTTCATCGAGATGTTGATCATGCCCTCCTCGACTTTCTCGTTGAGCGAGTCGCGGATGGCGTCCATGTCGGCCTCATCCCAGCCGCCCTCGGTGGCAGACGGGTCAAACTCGATGCCGCCGTGGTCGTTCGCGGGTGCGCCGCAGCTCCTGAGCAGGAGCAGGATGATTACGGCGACGACGATGACCAGGCCGACGCCGATGCCGACTTTCTTGTACGTTTCCTTCTTCGAGTTTTTGTTTTTCATGTTTTACCTCCTGAATTTTTGTCCGGGGCGCGAGCAAGCGCCTAAGGCGGAACTACCAAGCGGCGAAGTTTGAGTTTTATCCGGCATCACCTCCCTTGCCGTAGAGATCGTGTTGGACTTGCGCCGTTATGCCGCTGTGTGATGAGAAGTACGAGTTGTACAGGGAAGTAAGCAGGTATGCGCGTATGTTACGGATCTCGGTCGTGTTCTTGCGGAAGCAATCGAGCACATACTCCAGATGATGTCGCTCCAGCTTCAGCAGCCTGGACTTCACCACAGCAGCGGGCTTGTCCTCCTTGCCGACCCTGATGTGCTGCCGCGTCGAGCAGACGGTGTCGACCATCAGCTCAACGATGTCGTCAACTATACCGGGGTCATATCCGCCTTCATTGCGGACGATATCTGACTCAAGATTTTCAGTAATGATCTCACGCCAAATCTCTTCATCTTCGCTTCCTTCGCTTCCTTCGCGCGAAGCGCCGGAAGGAACAGAATCGATACTTGCTTGAGTCAGTTCTTGATTATTTCTTTTCTTGTTTATTTCTTTATTTATTACTGGCGGGTTTTCCGAAGGCGGGTTATCCAGCGACGGGTTTTCCGACTCTGGATAAGCCGAACGCGGTGAGCGCGAAATTGGCTCCTCGTAGATGATGTACTCGATATCCGTGTATCTTCCGCGGCTGTCTCGCACCTTACGGCGCTCAAGGAAGCCGAATTTCTCAAGCTCCTTCAGCGCAGAGCGAATTGCATCGCGCCCTTCTACGCAGAAGGTTTTCATGCCGTTGATCGTGTAGTCCCAGTTGTCCGGCTTGCCGAGCATTTTCATAAGCAGACAGGTGGCCTTCATGGACATGTAGTTGTTCATGAGGATGTCATTGGACACAACGGTGAAGTTGCTTTTCTTCTCGATGCGGAATTTCTCAGACACCTCAGCCACCGCCTGTTTTCAGCACATCCGGGCCGTAGTTGACTATGAGCAGCGCGTTGACGATGAGGCGGAAGGCCTCGTCGTCTATTACCTCGGCGTCGGCAAGAAGCTCGGCGGGCATTGCCTCCTCGAAGCCTTTGACGCCCAAAATGGTCTTTGCAGCAGTAATGAGCGCGTAGTCATGGGGGCTGATGCCATGCAGCCATATGTACTCGGGTATGAACCTTTTCGGCAGGCAGGCGTTCCATGTCCGTTTGAGCAGCGTGCGGTTAGAGCCGAACAGATAAAGGGCAGAAAAATAGCGTGGGTCTCTCCACGCTCCGAAGCCAACGCTTTGCAGCAGCTGGCGGGTATTGAATTCATGCTCCGCGCTCAGCCAGAGCGAACCTCGGAAGTTCAGCACCAGCTGCACGAGCCGCCCGGCAATATCTGCGTTTTTGACGTCCTTGAACAGCTTGAGGATAACAGTGGCATAGCTCACCGTCCCTGCCTCTATGCGCTCTGCCAGCCAAGGACAGCCCGCCGCCTGGCATCGCCTGTGACGCCACTCGGCGCAGTATTTGCAGTCCACGTCCTCTGGTTTGTAGCGGTACATATGATTACCTCCAAACAAAAAAGCCGGGCAGTTCATGTACTGTCCGGCCAAAATATGTAAGACGCTCGTATTTTGCTATGAAAGTATTTTTATCTGTGATATAATTATTAAAACTTTGCTGGAGGATTGAATACCTCATGACAATAAGTATTGAATCGTTGCTCGAAGAAAAAGAGGGAGCTCACTGTCAATTCAAAGAAGCGAAGAGAAACTTTGACTCAGACGAAGCTGTAAAGTGCTGCTGCGCGTTGTCAAACTGTGGTGGCGGTATGCTCGTTTTCGGAATAACAGATAAACGCCCAAGAATAGTGGTTGGTAGTCAGGCTTTTGAGCAGCCAGAGCGAACAAGAGAAAAAATCGCTAATAAGCTCAAAGTCCCAGTCGATTTTGAAATACTCCATTATGGAGGAAAGCGCATTCTTATCTTTAAAGTCGATTGCCATCCAATCGGAGAGCCCGTACAGGTCGATGGTATAGCTTGGTGGTATGACGGCGACAGCCTTGGGCCTATGCCCGAAACAGTAAGGCGGAAAATATATGAAGAAGGAACTGACTTTTCAGCACGTATTTGTAGCGGGGCATCAATCAAAGATCTAGATGCAGAAGCTATCGAATCATTTCGGGCAAAATGGATTAATAAAAGCGGAAACAATAGAATTGCGTCCTTGTCTAAGGAACAGCTCCTCCGAGATTGTGAGGCAATTACTGACGACGGGATTACCTATGCAGCCTTGGTCCTGTTCGGGACAAGATCTTCATTGGGGAAATATCTCCCTCAATCTGAAATCGTTTTTGAATACCGTTCATCTGAGGCATCAGGCCCAGCAAACCAACGGGAGGAATTCAGAGTAGGTTTTTTCAACTGCTATGACCGTCTTTGGGAACTGATCAATCTTCGCAACGACAGACAACACTATCAAGAGGGCTTCTTTTTATATGACATACCTACTTTTAACGAGAGAGCGGTACGTGAAGCCGTTCTAAACGCCGTAAGTCATAGAAATTATCAAGCCGCTGGAAACGTGTTTATTAGACAATATCCAGATCGGCTCACTATTGAAAGCCCAGGGGGACTTCCTAACGGCGTAACACTCGACAACATTCTTGACCGTCAAATCCCAAGAAATAGAAGAATAGCAGAAATATTTGCTCTTTGCGGACTAGTTGAGCGTTCTGGTCAAGGTATGAATATTATTTATGAAGAAAGCATAAAAGAAGCAAAGCAGCTTCCCAATTTTAATGGAACCGATGATAATTTCGTTGTGATTACACTAAATGGCCTTGTTTTAGATTCAAAGATGCTTGCTATGATAAACAGAATAGGAAATGAGCGGCTTGAATCATTGTCAACGGGGGACTTGCTAATAATCCATGCCCTCTATCATGATGATGGGATACCGTCAAATCTCCGTGATCGCCTCAAAAGGCTAGAGAATCTTGGAATTGTAGAGCACATAGGTCGTAGTAAATACATCTTGTCTCGAAGTTTATACAGCGTAGCTGGGAAAGCAGGGGTCCACACTCGAAAAAAAGGATTAGATAGAGAAACAAATAAAGAACTAATTGTAAAACACATCCTCTCGAATGGGGATAAGGGCACGAAATTTAATGAATTGCAACAAGTTTTACCTAATCAGAGCCGTAGCCAACTTCAAGATTTAATGAGTGAGCTTAAGGAGGAAAAACGAATTTATTGCACTGGTAAGACTAACGGCGCGAGATGGTTCGTTGCCGGAAATAGATAATTGCTTACTAATTGCTTATTAATTGCTTGTTACAAGCAATTAATAAGCAATTTGCTTTTATAGCTACCTCTCCGCTGCCCTACGGCGCTTTTGTTGCTTCTGCCACTGTTCCAGCAGCTTGATAATTGTTTCCTCCATCTGCTTCGGCGTGTAGGAGCGCGGGAAATATTTGCGTAGCCTGTCGCCGGTGATGGTGATGCGGTCTATCTCTGGCTTCTTCTCCTCAGACATGATGGCCCGCATGACCTCGGCGGTCAGCTCGCCGCGCTGGGAGAACTGCTTCAATCGCTGCGCCTGCGACAGCGACGGCGTGGCCTGTTCGCTATCCATGGCGTCGAGAAGAAGGCACTGCTCGTCCTTGGCCAGAAACGAAAGCTCATAGGCCGGGTTGAAAGCGATCTTATGCTCGTCCACCATGTCCAGCAGCGGAGGGATTAGCTCGGTGAGGCGGATGTATCGCTGGACTTGCCTTGCACTTTCCCCTACATCCTCTCCAACTCTATCTGCCGCTTTTAACTTGTCGCCAACTTGGCGCGAAGTTAAATCTGTCCGCTCGCCCTGATGCCGCAGCGCATCCAGCTTTAGCTTGTACGCAAATGCGCGCTCGCTCGGAAGCAGCCCTACGCGCTGCAAATTGCTGTCCACGACGAGGATCGCCGCTGCGTCGTCGTCCAGCTCGCGTACGATGACCGGCATGGTCTCCAGCCCCGCCAGCTCACAGGCCCGCTTGCGCCGGTGACCTGAGACAAGCTCGTACCCACCTTCCGGCAGAGGCCGCGCGATGGCTGGGGATAGGACGCCGTATTGCTTAACGCTTTCAGCCATGTCGCGCATCGCTTCATCGTCGCGCACCTTGTACGGGTGCCTGCTGAATGGGTGTAAGTCGGAAATCTGTAAGTCATTTATCTGCACGGAGGCAGAAATACTTTCAATGACGGCAACCTCCTCCTTTTCTCCGATGTTTTGAAACTCCTCCCATCTTGAAATGAGAAAATCCGTAAGCGAGGCTTTTGGAATGTGATTTTTGCCACCCGCATTAAAATTTTCAACGTAGTTCAAGCGGCACCACTTGGTCACGGTCGAAGAACGCCGCCCTGTAAGCTCACTGACCTGGGTGACACTCAATACGTCTGGATATAACGTGAGCGCAGAGCGAATCTTCTCGACTGCCGTTTCGTCCGCTACCGGCTTTGGGGCGCTTTCACGGCGTTGCAGGTAGTCGACCACGTCGGCTGTAGCAATTAGGAAACGATGCGTCTTTCTGCCGCTGTCTATGCATGGGATTTCCCCACTCTCAAGGAGGTTTTGCGCAGATTTTTTGCTGATGTGGCATATCTGGTAGAGCTGCTCCTTGGTGATATATTCAGGATATTCGTCTAGTATCTGCTGATAAGAATTAGAACCGGCCATGTCAGAACCTCCGTATCATTTTGCCGTCAACGGCGGGCAATACGAACTCTGAGCAAGGCCAGTTCTCTCCTAACTCTCTCCGATGTCTCTCCAAATGGAAAAATCGGCTGCATTTTATTTACATCCTGATTGTTCAGCAATGCCGCCCAAAAACGGCTGCACAGCCTGAAATATCAGGGATTTTCACCTGTTGTAGCTTCCTCTGTATTCTGGTAAATTCCAGTACACTCCAATGGAGCTGAACGACTCGAAATCAGTTTGATGGAGACATCACGTGGGTTCGAATCCCACCCGCTGCGCCATAGGCGCCGGGAGCTATGCTCCCGGCGCCTTTTTCTGCCGTTTTTCTCCTGCGGCGGGCGCTTCGGGCCCGCGTCGTTTTAAGGTAAAAAATGTCGATATTGCTTGAAATATCCACGTCGGCATATTATTATAGAGCAGTTAAGATTTACACACGGGGGAAAAGGTGGGTATGAAGAAACTGTTTGAGGCCGCCGCCGTCATCATTGGGGCCGCGGCCGTGTCGGCGCTGTGTGTGGCGGCGTCGATGGGCGTATTCACGCGCAGCACTCTCTCACTGACAGTTGACGGCACTGTCACCGAATTCAAGCTCCTGCCCGGGGAGGCCGCGGAGGTCTCGGCCCTGGAGGCGGCGGGCGATGGGAAGCGCTTTATCTGCTGGCTGGACTCGGAGGGGAATGAGGCCGACCCGGAGACGCCCCTGTTCTCCGACGCGGCCTACACCGCGCTGATAGCCCCGGCGCTTGCGGGCGGGGACATGGAGCCCTGGCTCGAGTGCGATGAAAACGGCTTCGCCCTGCCCGGAGCCCTCATCACCGGCGAGGAAGCCGCGGCGGGAGCCGAGGCTATCTTTGCATCGGACTTCGACGCCGGACTGCTCGGGGAGCTCGAGAGCGTCACCACCTCCGACTTTGCCCAGGCCCTTGAGGGCGCCTTTGCGCCCGGCCTGCTCGCGGAGATAACGGGAGACGAGCCGCTCACGCGCGCCGCTGCTGCGGAGCTGGTATGCAAGCTCGCGGGCGTTGAAGATTTCGGCCCGGCCGCCGCTGCCGCGCCCGACCTCGACCCCGCTTCCGACGGCGCGCAGGCGCTGGCGTTCTGTCTGGAGCCTGAGAGCGCTGTGGAGTATGCCGACGGCTTTGTCAACATAGACGGCTGGCTCTACCTCGTCCGCGACGGACTCTTTGTGACGGACGAGAGCGTAGACGGCTTCGAGTTCGGCCCCGACGGGCGCTTCACCAGCGGGAACGAGGAGCTCGACGAGCTCGTGGCCGAGGCGCTTGAGCCGATATGTGCCGAGGGCGGCACGCGCGACGAGATGCTCCGCGCGGCGTATCTCTACGTCCGCGACAACTTCCAGTACCTGCGCCGCAACTACTACGCCGTCGGCGCCGACGGCTGGCAGACGGACGAGGCCATTACCATGCTCACCACCGGCCGCGGCAACTGCTACTGCTACGCCGCCGCCTTCTGGGCCCTGGCCCGCGGCCTGGGCTATGACGCCACGGCTGTCGCCGGGACCGTCGGCTATGACCGCGACCCCCACGGCTGGGTCATCATGTACGACGAGGACGGCGCGCGCATCACCTATGACGTCGAGCTCGAGATGGCCTATCGCTACAACCGCCACAACTACACCACCGACATGTATGCCATGAGTCCCATCAAGGCCGCTCAGTGGAGCTATGTCTACGGGGAGCAGTTTCGATGAGCTTTGACAGTCCGACCTTTCTGTTCTTTTTTCTGCCGCTGCTGCTCATTCTGGAGGCGGTCATCCGCCCGGTGAGGGCAAAAAACGTCTTTCTCTGCGCCGCGGGGCTGGTGTTTTACGCCTTCGGAGAGCTCTGGGCCATGGCCCTGCTCGTCATCTCGGCGCTTGTCAACTGGCTGCTGGGTCTGCTGGCCCGGCGGCGGGGCAGGCTTGCGGTCGTGCACGCCGCTGTGCTGAACCTGGGGCTGCTGGCCGTGTGCAAGTATCTGGGCTTCTTCGGCGAGGGGCTGGCGCTTCTGGGCGCGGAGCTGAGCCTGCCGAACATCGCCGCCCCGGCGGGCGTGAGCTTCTTCACCTTCAAGGGCATCAGCTACGTCGTGGATGCCTCGAGAAAGCCCGAAGCTGCGACGGGGAATTTCGGCAAGGCACTTTTTTACATCTCCTTCCTGCCCGAGGTAATGAGCGGCCCGCTCTCGCGCTTTTCGGACTTTGAGGCCCAGCTAGGCGGGCGCCGCCGGACCTGGGATGACACGGCCCGGGGCCTCCGGCGCTTCATCATAGGCATGTCGAAAAAGCTCCTCATCTCCGGCGCAGCCGCAGCCGCGGCGGACGCCGCCTTTTCGGCCGGTCCGGCGCTGGACGCCCGGATAGCCTGGCTCGGAGCCGCCACCTACACCCTTCAGCTCTACTTCGACTTCTCCGGTTACAGCGACATGGCGCTCGGTCTGGGCCGGGCACTGGGTTTCGCCTGCCCGGAAAACTTCGACCACCCCTACGCCGCCGTCAGCATCACCGATTTCTGGCGGCGCTGGCATATCTCGCTCTCGCTCTGGTTCCGCGACTATCTCTACATCCCGCTCGGCGGCAGCCGGCGCGGAAAATGGCGCACGGCGCTGAACAAGGCCGTGGTCTTTGTCCTCTGCGGCCTGTGGCACGGCGCAAACCTCACCTTCGTCGTCTGGGGCGCGTGGCACGGGCTGCTCTCCGCGCTCGAGAGCCTCCGGGTGCTCGACGTGCAGCGGTGGCGGCGCAGCGCCGCCGGCAGGCTGCTCTCGCGCGTCTACACGCTGCTCGCCGTATGTCTGGGCTTTGCCATGTTCAGGGCGGAGAGCGTCACGGCCGGGTTCACGCTCATAGCGGCCATGTTCACCGGCTGGGACTTCACGCTGGAGGGCACCGTCCTGCTGCAAACCGCCCTCGGCGGGTGGACGGTGTGCATGCTCGTCCTCGGCGCGGTCTGTTCCGCCCCGGTCCTGGAGCGGGCCCGCGCGCTCCTGAAGGGCAGGGCCATCGCGGCGGCGGACGGGCTCTCTTACGCGGCCTGCGCAGTCCTGCTGGTCTTTAACTGCGCGGCCATGGCGAGCGGCGGCTTTGCACCTTTTATCTACTTTCAATTCTGACGCGGCCTCCTGCCGGGTCCGCAGCAACGGAGCGTAATGCCAATGAAGCGCATAACTGTCATATTCACAGCCGTCATACTCCTGCTCTGCCTGGTGCCGTCCGCGGGTCTGGCGCTCCTGGGCCCGAGCGCGGCACGCGCAAACGAGATCGCCCCGGCGGAGCCGGAGCTCTTCAGCCGCGACGGGGAGTTCAACGCGGAGCTCCTCTCCGACACGGCGGAGTATCTGGACGAGAGCTTTTATCTCCGTCAGGAGCTGATAACCCTCTGGGCCCGCGTCAAGGCGCTGTTCGGCCAGAGTGCCGAGAGCGGAGTTGTGCTCGGCTCGGACGGCTGGCTCTATTACGCCGACGAGCTGGCAGACTTCACCGGCACGGAGCCGCTCTCCGAGCGCGAGCTCTTCGCCGCGGCGCGCAACCTTGCGCTCATGTCCGAGTATGTCGAGGGGCTCGGCTCCCGCTTTGTCTTCACCATCGCCCCGAACAAGAGCTCACTCTACCCGGAACACATGCCGGAACTCGCCCGCTCCGGCGCGGCCACGGACGCCGAGCGCCTGGCCGAGGCGCTGGAGGCCGAGGGCGTTGAATACCTCGACCTGTTCGAGCTCTTCCGCTCCCGCAGCGAGACGCTGTATTTCGAGCACGACTCGCACTGGACCTCCCGCGGAGCCGCCCTCGCGGCCGACGCGATAAACTCCGCCCTCGGCGCCGCAAGCGCCTACGGCGGCGAGTATGAGTACGCGACCCGGCAGCACACCGGCGACCTCTACGAGATGCTCTACCCCGCCGGGACGGACCGCGAGACGGACGACGTGCCCACGGCGCTCGGCTTCAGCCAGGGCGAGGGCATACGCCCCGACAGCATCACCATAGACACGACGGGCTCCGGCAGCGGCAGCCTGCTGATGTTCCGGGACTCCTTCGGCGAGCTGCTGTATCCCTTCATGGCCGCGAGCTGGGCCGAGGCGAGATTTTCCCGCCAGTCGGTCTATGACCTCACGACTGCGGCCGAGCTCGGCAGCGACGCCGTGGTGGTAGAGCTGGTGGAAAGGAACCTCTTCTGGCTCTGCGAGCAGCGCGCGGTGTTCCCCGCGCCTGAGCGCAGTCTGGACGCCGCCGGGGCACAGCCGGGCAGCGCCAGCCTCGCCCTGGACGACGGCCCGGAGGGATATCACCACCTTTACGGCACGGTCGGCGACGGGATAGACGCCGATTCGCCGGTATATATTGCGTATAATGGCACATATTACGAGGCTCTCATAGCCTCCGAGGACTTTTCTGCGACGCTCCCGGGGTCCGGCGGCGGGGAGTACGGTGTCTACTGGTACTCCGACGGCATTTTGACCCGCGCCGGCCTCAGTATATAGATAAAAGGAGAGGGACAAACATGAAAAAAGCGATAATCCTGCTGCTCTGCGCCGCCCTGACGCTGGGGCTTGCCGCCTGCGGTGAAGCCGCCGTTGAGGACTCCGCGGCTCCGTCTGCCGACGTGTCGGCCGAGCCCGCGCCCGTGGAGTCGGCCGCTCCCGGCGAGTCTGCGCCCGAGGAGACCCCGGACGGGGAGGCCGGCCTTCTGGACACGGCGAAAGAGTACGAGGGCAAGCCTGTTGAGGACCTCATCGCCGCCATCGGCGAGCCGGTGAGCAGCGACTACGCCCCCAGCTGCCTCGGCGAAGGTGAGGACGGCAACCTCTATTACGACGGCTTTACCGTCTACACCTACAGGGACGACACCGGCGAGACCGTCAGCTATGTGGAGTGACCTCTCGCCTGAAAGCGAGGACTTTATATGGACAAGGCAAAAAGGGCGCTCGTGATCTTCGCCGTGTTTGCGGCGCTGATCGTGGTCGCGGCGGGGCTGAGCTTTCTGATACCCTGGCTCGGCGCCGCGACGGAGATGCCCGAGCTCGTGGAGCTCTCCGTCCTCTCGGACGGGGCCGGGGAATACACCCTGAGCTGGTCGGAGGCCGAGGGCGTCACGGAGTACAGGATAGGCATAGCCGAAGCCGGGGACGAGGGCGAGCTGCTCTCCGAGTTTGACGTGAGCGGCAGCTCTGCGGAGCTGACCGGTCTGCCCGAGGGGCGGGAGCTCAGCATCACGGTGACCCCCCTGGGCCGCTGGCGCTCCTTCGTGGGCGGGGAATTCCTGCGCCCGGGCAGGAACCCGGCGGCCGGGCATGTGGTGCTCAGTCCGCTCGAGCTCAAGGACGTGGAATACGTCATCGACGACACGGCCCAGACGCTCTCCGTCAGCGCCGAGCCCGGGAGCGGGCGGCAGTATGAGCTGGTGCAGGTCACCGGGGACGGCGAGCAGAGGCTCAGCATCGGCACGGGCACACAGAGCGTCAGCTTCGGCGAGGGCGGGAGCCTGCCCATGCCGGAGTACGGCGAGGAGTACACCTTCACCGTGCGCGCCGTCGAGCACTTCGAGGGCTGCATGCTCATCGGCGAGGCGGGCGAGAGCGTGACCGTGGACCGCGAATCGCTCCTGCCCGGCGTGCTGGAGCTCGAGTGCGAGGACCTGGGCGGCAACAGCTACTCTTTGAGCTGGAACGAGACAAAGGGCGGCGGCTACGAGGTCCAGCAGCTTGTCGGGGACACCTGGGAAACTCTCTCCAGCGTGGAGCGGGACGGTGAGCGGGTATATCTCACCGGAATGCTGCCCTCCTGCCGGGAGCAGGCCTTCCGCGTAGTCACCGTCGGCGGCGCCATACCCGAGGGCGCCGAATACGCCGCGGAACCCGCCGAGGTGAACTTCAGGACCGAGCTCTCAAGCCTCTACTGCACCATCTGGCCGCTGACCGAGCTGACGCTTTACAAGGAGGCAGACTCAGCCTCCGAGTCCCTGGGGGCCATCCCGGCCGGCTCCACGCTCTGCGTGCTGGCCGAGGAGGACGGACTCTTCCGCGTGAGGTACGACGGCCGGTACGGCTATATCGACAGCCGCTACTGTCTCATAAACCTCCCCGAGTACCTGGGCGACCTCATAAGCTATAACATCACGAACAGCTACGCTTCGCTCTACGCCGTGCACGGCTATGAGATACCCGAGGTCACGGGCACGGTCATAGTCGGCTATGAGCACGTGCGGCTGGCCGAGGGCGTATACCTTGCGCCCTACCTCTACCCCTGCTGCGAAAAGCTCTACACTGCGGCCAACTCGGCCATAGAGCAGGGCTACAGGCTGAAGATCTACGACTCCTACCGCCCCAACCGGGCCACCCGCGACATCTACGACAAGGCCGAGGTGCTGGCGAACGAGCCCGTGCCGGAGCTGGACATCTACGGCGAGGTGCCCGAGGACCTGCCTGAGTTGGCGGAGGGCGAGGTGCTGACCTATATCCGGCTCTGGGAAGAGGGCAGCTACGGCCTGCCGAACTTCCTGGCCCAGCACGGCTCGGCGCACAACATGGGCATCGCCCTGGACCTCACCATCGAGACGCTCGAGGGCAAGGAGCTGGAGATGCAGACCGACATGCACGACCTGAGCGTCTACTCCACCATCTGGCACGACAACTCCGAGGCGCTCGTCCTCGAATCCATCATGAAGGACGCGGGCTTCGGCGGGCTCACCAGCGAGTGGTGGCACTTCCAGGACAACGAAACGCGCGACGCGCTCAGCCTCAATATATATATGTATAACGGCGTCTCCGCCGAGGGCTGGATCGCCGACGACACCGGCTGGCGCTACCGCCGCGCGGACGGCTCCTTCGTCACCGGCAGCGCCGAGATCGGCGGGGTCAGCTGCGACTTTGGCGAGGACGGCTACAGCGAGCTCTGGCCGGACCAGTCCGCGCAGGGCTGAACCCGGCGCCGCCGTCCCCTCCTGTGACTGCGGCGTGACCGGGTGGTTCGACTGAAAACCTAAAAAACAGGGAGCGCGGGTTCTCACCCGCGCTCCTTTCGCTTATTTTCAACTCATTCGCACGCCAGCGGCCCGCCTTCGCCGGTACGGAGTCATGCTCCGTGCCGGCGTTTTTGTTTCGGCTCGTTTATCATGTGTGTCTTTCCATGCAAAAAGTCTATTGTTTTAATAGTCGGCGTTTATATTGTCAAAAATTTGGCCTGGCATTTGTAGGTATTCACCAGTTTATTCCGTTCAGGACAAACTGACGGAAACTGCTCACTGCGGGGGGCATATATGTGCGGTCGTCGGTGACCATGTAGAAGTTCCGCTCCCACACGGGGCTGGCGATTTGGATTATCTTTACATTCAGCCGCAGGAGCATGTCCATGTACGGCACCACCGCGATGCCGAAGCCGCGGGCCACGAAGCCCGCGATGACCTGGTCCTCGTCTATTTCGTAGGCGATCTTCGGCTGCTCGCCGGCGCGGGAGAAGAGCTCGTCCACCACGCCGCGCAGGCCGGAGCCCTCTGAGAAGTACACCTGCGGGTAGGGCAGCGTCTCGCCCAGGTCCACGGAGTGCCGGTTCGCCAGCGGGTGGTCGCGCGGGACTATCAGCACCAGGTCCTGCCGCTCCACCGCAACGGAGGTGAAACCCAGCTCAGCAGGCGGTTTTGAGGCAAAAACCATGTCATATTTGCGCTCAGACAGCCCGTCGAGCAGCTGATTTGTCATTCCCGTCTCAAAAGTGAAGCGTATTTTCTTACCGGAGTTCGCCGCCAGGAAGCGCGACACCACGTCCGGGACATAGTCCACGCCCAGGGTGCGCAGCAGCCCGAGGCGGATCAGCCCCTCGCCGCGTGAGACGCGCTTGAGCTCCTCCACGCCCTCGTCCAGCGTTGAGAGCGTCCGCTCCGCGCACTCGAGGAACTGCTCGCCGAAGCGCGTCAGCTCCGTGTTTCGACCCGTCTTTTCAAAAAGCGGCAGCCCCAGCTCATTTTCCAGCTGGGAGATCGCATGGCTCAGGCTCGGCTGCGTTATACACAGCTGCTCCGCCGCGCGCGTGTAGTGCCGCGTATGCGCCAGTTGTACAAAATACCGCAGATGATACAGATTCACGCCTCCGGCGCCCCCTTTCTTCGGGACTATTCTACCATATTTAATAGAGAAAATCTATGCTTTCTTAAGTTTAATTTATTTGTTAATTTTACGTCATGGTGTTATGCTCACGACAGAAACAAGGCCGCGAGGCGGCAAATAAAGAAAGGATGCAGACTCATGAACATTGACGGCAAGACCAAGCTGCTCGGACTTATCGGTACCCCTGTGGAGCACTCCAAATCCCCCGCAATGTACAACTACTGCTTTGACAAATACGGTCTCAACTGTGCTTACCTCGCCTTTGACGTGGACATGGACCACGTTGCGGACGCCATCGCGGCGCTGCGCACCTTCCACGTCATGGGCTGCAACGTGACGATGCCGCTCAAGAACGCGGTCATCCCCTACCTCGACGAGGTCAGCCCCGCTTCCAGGGCCATCGGCAGCGTCAACACCATTGTAAATAAGGACGGCAAGCTCTACGGCTACGTCACCGACGGCATGGGCTACACCGGTGAGCTCCGCCGCGGCGGCGTCGAGGTCGCCGGCAAGGTCATCACCCTCCTGGGCGCGGGCGGCGCTGCGAGCGCCATCGCCATCGAGGCCGCGCTCGAGGGCGCCAAGGAGATCCGCGTGTTCAACAAGCGCGACGGCTTCTGGGAGAGGGCCCTGGCCAACCTCAAGACCATCGGCGACGCCGCTCCCGCCTGCAAGATCACCCTCAGCGACCTGGACGACGCCGAGGCCCTGCGCAAGAGCATTGACACCAGCGACATCCTCACCAACGCGACCCGCGTCGGCATGGCCCCGATGGACGACGCCAGCCTCATCACCGACACCAGCATGTTCCGTCCCGGCCTCATCGTCACCGACGTCGTCTACAACCCCGAGGAGACCAAGCTGCTCCGCGAGGCCAAGGCCGCCGGCTGCACCACCTTCGACGGTCTGGGCATGCTCGTGGGCCAGGGCGCGGCGAGCTTCAAGCTCTACACCGGCCTCGAGATGCCGATAGACGAAGTCTGCGACGCCATTTACAGATAAGTAACGGAGGAGACGGAAAATGAGCATGAAGAAGTATTATCCCACAGCCTTCGCGCTGTACATGACCTACTTTGTCCTCGGCGTGGCCGGCTCCATCATGGGCCAGTACAAGCAGGAGCTCGCGGGCCTCTGGAACGCCCAGCTGCTCACCGACGGCACCTACGACGTCTCCGGCGTCCTCGCCGTCATCGCCGCTCTCGGCCTCGGCCGCCTGATCAGCTACCCCTTCGCCGGACCCATCTCCGACCGCTTCGGACGCCGCGTCCCCGCCCTCGTGGGCTGCGCGCTCTACTTCATCTTCTTCGCGGCCGTCTGCTACACCCACAGCTACGTCCTCGCCTACATACTCGGCATCGTCTCCGGCGCCGCCAACGGCTTCCTCGACGTCAGCATCACCCCGAGCTGCATGGAGATATTCAAGGAAAAGGGCACCATCGCCAACATCTTCACCAAGCTCTCCATCTCCATTGCCCAGTTCCTGCTCCCCTTCGCCATCGGCTTCGTCGCCAGCGAGGCGCTGCCGTTCTCCACGATATTCCTCTTCTGCGCCGCGCTGATCGCCGTCACCGGCATCGCCCTCATCTTCCTGCCCTTTCCGCCGTATGAGCGCGTGGTAAAAGTCAAGGGCGAGAAGAAGGAGCGCATGAAGTTCACCCCCAGCGCCATCATCCTCATCATCCTCGGCTTCACCACCTCCGCCACCTTCATGATCTGGCTCAACTGCTATCAGGAACTCGCCATCTCCTACGGCATCTCCGACCCGAGCCTCGTGCAGAGCTTCTACTCCGTCGGCATCGTTCTCGCGCTCTTCGTGAACGCGGCGCTGCTGGCCAAGGGCCTCAAGCCCAGCAAGATCCTCGTCATCTACCCGAGCGCGGCCGTCATCACCCTCGTCGCCGTGCTGCTCATCGCTCAGCCCTGGATCTGCTATCCTGCCGGCTTCCTGATGGGCTTCTTCGCCGCCGGCGGCGTGCTCCAGCTCGTCACCAGCGTGGCCGTCACCATGTTCCCGAAAAACCGCGCCGTCATGACCAGCATCGTCATGATCTCCAGCTCGATCGCGAACTACGCCGTGCTCTCCATCGCCGGCCTGCTCACCAGCATCGGCGGCGAGAACGGCCCGGTGCTCATCATGATCTTCAACATCGTCATCACCGTCATCGGCATCATCCTCGCAGTCATCCTGAACGCGCGCTTCGACAAGGACTTCCAGAGGCCCGAGGCCGAAGCCAATGCCTGAAAACAATTTAGGGGGGAAACAAAAATGTCCAAAAATCATCCGCTGACCATCAGCTCCTGGACGCTGGGCGACCAGTGCAAGTTTGAAGAGCGCGTCGCCGCCGCCAAGGCCGCCGGCTTCGAGGGCATCGGCCTGCGCGCCGAGACCTATGTCGACGCCCTCGCCGAGGGCCTGCACGACGAGGACATCCTCGCCATCCTCAAGAAGTACGACATCGCCGTCACCGAGGTCGAGTACATCACCCTCTGGGCTGAGGACCACCGCAGCTACGAGCAGATGTACAAGGAGCAGATCTGCTTCCACATGTGCGACCTCTTCGGCGTCAACCACATAAACTGCGGCCTCATGGAGACCTACTCCGTCGAGCACACCGCCCAGAAGCTCCGCGAGCTCTGCCAGCGCGCCGGCAAGTACACCATCGGCGTCGAGCCCATGCCGTACAGCGGCATCCCCGATGTCAAGAAGGGCTGGGCCGTCGTCAAGGGCAGCGGCTGCGAGAACGCCAAGCTCATCCTCGACTCCTGGCACTGGGCCCGCGCCAACCAGCCGTTCGACCTCGAGCTGCTCGCCGACATCCCGGCTGAGAAGATAGTCTCCATCCAGCTCAACGACGTGCTGCCCCGCGCCTACGCCAAGGCCATCCTCCGCGACGAGAGCATGCACGACCGCTGCCCCTCCGGCCAGGGCATCGGCATCACCGCCGACTTCCTCAAGATGATCAAGGCCAAGGGCATCTCCCCGAAGGTCGTCGGCGTCGAGGTCATCAACGACGAGGTCCTCTCCAAGGGCGTCGCCGAGGCCGCCAAGATCAACTTCGAGACCACCCAGGCCGTGCTGAAGGCCGTCTGGCCCGAGATCGCTGCTGAATAATCGCGAGACCCGATAAAAAAACAGGAGGTTATTACGATGAACATAGATGGACACACCAAGATGTACTGCCTGATCGGCAGCCCCGTGGGCCACAGCGGCTCCCCCGCCATGTACAACTACAGCTTTGACCGCCTGGGCATCAACGCCGCCTACCTCGCCTATGAGGTCCCCCTGGAGAAGACCGGCGAGGCGGTCGCCGCCCTCAAGCTGCTCGGCTGCGGCGGCTTCAACGTCACCATGCCCTGCAAGACCGAGGTCACCAAGTACCTCGACCGCCTGAGCCCCGCCTGCGAGCTCATCGGCGCGAGCAACTGCGTCGTCGTGGAAGCCGACGGCACCCTGACCGGCCACAACACCGACGGCCTCGGCTTCGTCGCCAACCTGCGCGTCCACGGCATCGACGTCAAGGGCGCCAAGATGGTCGTTCTGGGCGCCGGCGGCGCCGCCACCGCCGTCACCATGCAGTCCGCCGTCGACGGCGCGAGCGAGATCCACATCTTCAACCGCAAGGGTTACACCTTCTACCCCAACGCCGAGCTCACCGTGAAGAAGATCACCGAGCGCGTGCCCGGCTGCAAGGCCACCGTCACCGACCTCTTCGACAAGGAGGCCCTCGCCGAGGCTGTTAAGAACTGCGACATCCTCGTCAACGCCACCAAGGTCGGCATGGCTCCCCTGGACAAGGAGACGCTCATCGACAAGAGCCTCTTCCGCAGCGACCTGGTCGTCGCCGACACCGTCTACAACCCCAAGGAGACCCGCATGATCCTTGAGGCCAAGGAGGCCGGCGTCAAGGCCGCCATCGGCGGCATCGGCATGCTGCTGCGCCAGGGTGTCGAGGGTTTCCGCCTCTACACGGGCAAGGAGATGCCCGCCGACGAGGTCATGGATAAGTTCTTCGCCTGAGAGAGAGAGAAAGGAGAGAGAAGCAATGAACCACTACTTCCCCAACATGTTCAAGCCCATCCAGATCGGCACCGTCACGGTCCCCAACCGTTTCGTCGTCCCGCCCATGGGCAACAACTTCGCCAACACGGACGGCTCCATGAGCGACCGCTCCGCCGCCTACTATGAGGCCCGCGCCAAGGGCGGCTTCGGCCTCATCACCCTCGAGAGCACCGTCGTTTACAAGGAAGCCAAGGGCGGCCCCCGCAAGCCCTGCCTCTTTGACGACGCCGTCATCCCCAGCTTCAAGGCCGTCGCCGACCGCTGCCACGCCTACGGCGCCAAGGTCAGTATCCAGCTCCAGCACGCCGGCCCCGAGGGCAACAGCAAGCTCACCGGCTACCCCCTGAAGGCCGCCTCCGCCATCGCCCCCAGCGCCGGGCGCGAGATCCCCGAAGCCATGCCCACGGAGGAGGTCTACAGGCTCATCGAGTGCTACGGCGACGCGGCGCGCCGCGCGCAGCTGGCGGGCATCGACATGGTCGAGGTCCACTGCGCCCACGGCTACCTCGTCAGCACCTTCATCTCCGCCCGCACCAACAAGCGTACCGACGAGTTCGGCGGCTGCTTTGAGAACCGCATGCGCCTGCCTAGGCTCATAATCGAGAACATCCGCAAGAAGACCGGCGGCAACATGCCCATCCTCTGCCGCATCAACTGCCGCGACGAGGGCGACGGCGGCGTGGACGTCCATGACGCGGCTGCCATCGCGGCCTACCTCGAGCAGGTCTGCGGCGTCGACGCCATCCACGTCACCCGCTCCATCCACATCCACGACGAGTTCATGTGGGCCCCGAACATCACCCACGGCGGCTTCAACGCCGAGCTCGGCACCGAGATCAAGCGCGCCGTCTCCGTCCCCGTCATCCTTGTCGGCCGCTTCACCGAGCCCCAGTACGCCGAGCTGCTGGTCAAGGAAGGCCGCGCCGACCTGATCGCCTTCGGCCGCCAGAGCATCGCCGACCCCGAGCTGCCCAACAAGGCCCGCAACGGCCAGCTGGAGAAGCTCACCCCCTGCATCGCCTGCCTGCTCGGCTGCGTGCCGAACATGCTGCAGGGCCGTCCCATCACCTGCGCCATGAACCCCTGCGTCGGCCGCGAGAGCGAGCTCAAGCCGGCTGAGGTCAAGAAGAACGTCGTCGTCATCGGCGGCGGCCCCGGCGGCATGTACGCCGCTGAGATGTGCGCCAAGCGCGGCCACAGCGTGACCCTGCTTGAGAAGGCCACCGAGCTCGGCGGACACTTCCTGGTCGCCTCCTATCCTCCCGGAAAGGGCGAGATCTCCGGTGCCATCCGCAGCTTCATCGTCAACTGCCGCGAGGCCGGCGTGGACATCCGCACCAACACCGAGGCCACTCCTGAGCTCGTCGCGTCCCTGAAGCCCGACGCCATCATCATCGCCACCGGCAGCGTGCCGCTGCGTCTGCCCATCCCGGGCCTCGACACCTGCGGCTGCTCCACCGCCGAGGATGTCCTGACCGGCAAGGTCGACACCGGCAAGCGCGTCCTGGTCGTCGGCGGCGGCATGGTCGGCTGCGAGTGCGTCGAGTTCCTCACCGAGCGCGAGCACATAGTCGACATGGTCGAGATGAAGCCGGTCATCGGCGAGGACATAGTCCCCGAGGCCCGCAAGTACATCATGGCCAACCTCGAGAAGCACAAGGTGACCCAGCGCGTCAACGCCCGCGTCAAGCAGTTCTACGCCGACGGCGTGGACTACGTCGACACCGTCACAGGCGAAGAGGCCTCCATGCGCGGCTACGACAGCGTCGTGCTGGCCATGGGCTACAAGTCCAACAACACCCTCGAGGAGAAGCTCAAGGACCTCGCTCCGCAGGTCATCGTGATCGGCGAAGCCCGCCAGGCCCCCGGCAACTCCATGGAAGCCACCGGCGACGCCCTCAACGCCGCCCTGGCCATCTGAGCGTAAACCAAAAAGGCCGCCCCATACGGGGCGGTCTTTTTTTGGTATGGAAAGCTGTTGTCAATCCGCGCGAGCGCGGGAATTTGAGGCGGCGGCCTCTGAGCAGTCGGAAACATACTCCTCCTCGCACCGCTGCTGCGCGGCAATCAAGAGCTCCCTCGCGTGCTCTGCCTCGCCTTGCGACACGGCCTCTACGGCGTCTGTCGCAGCATTGAACATGATATGGTACAGCGCTGAGTAGTCCATGTTGTCACCCCCATACACTGTATTATAGCCAATATGCATTGCGATTGCAATGCATATTTCTCGTGCAAGCTGCAATACAATCCTCTTAGTAAACGTATTGCGAGGTGCGGCATGGGAAAATTTCAGATACCCAGGGTACCGGGGACCACTAACAAGACCATCCGGTTCCCCAACGATGTTATCGAGCAGGTCGAAGCCGAAATAGTCGGCACGGGCTGCACTTTTTCTGCCTTCGTCATCGCCGCCGTCAAGGCCGCCCTGGACGAACTCCACGAGAACGAATAAAGACCCGCGCCACCCCCCACCCCAAGTCGGGCGAGGAACGTATAGTCTACCGACCGGTAGCGCTCACGCGGATGGTGGAGCCGCCGGGGTAAAAAAGCGCTTTTCTTTGGCGG
>OLOS01001058.1_pt1 | contig 24669 bp, 19 predicted proteins | sample 1672631 | NCBI WGS metagenome assembly OLOS01 (sample SAMEA3136707, study PRJEB25190) | human gut metagenome | biome: human gut; feature: human-associated habitat; material: faeces | place: Austria | collected 2013 | reverse complement strand
ATTGTCCAGCTGTGCAATATCATCAAGCAGCTTTGGTTTTATGTTAGAAAAGGATTTCCAAGTGTTTTGCAGCTTTTCATACGACTGAATCTCTTTCAAATGCGCCTCGAGCTTTGAAATATCTGCACTTACAGTTTGCAACTGGCTGGTGAGTGAGGCAAGTAGCTTGATCTGGACTCGATCCTCGCAGGCATCCGGGTATTTCCCGGCAAATGCAGCAGAAGCCATGCCCAGCCGAAGGAGCTTGCCTTTATAGTCGATCCCGGCTTCTTCAAAAACATCCAGTACGCCATACAGTGTCTGCTCTACGGCGTTATTCGTTGGAGCGGCGATCAGAATGCGTTTTCCAGCTTTCAGATATGAAAGGACACAGCGGGAAAGAACGAACTTTGTCTTGCCGGTGCCGGGAGCACCCCAGATATAGGTAAAAGGATTACTGAGCGCACCTTCGATGGCGGTAGACTGGTCAGAAGAAGGTGCCTGCAAACCTGTTTTCATATAAGCCGATACAGCGGGATGTTCTGTTGGAATCCGGACTCGATCGCCATATTGCCGATACCAGTCTTCCACACGCTTGACAAGGAATTTGACATCTGAAATGACCTTGACATCGTTGGGATCAGCGCACAGCAGCTTCGCCTTGGCTGACGCGGATGTGCGGACACGCAGAATGCGCGAAGCCCTTGTCAACTCTACGGCGCGGATATCGTTATATTCAAAAGTATCGTGACAGATTTTTACTTGCAATCCGTCTGGATTAAATGGAATTTGCCCCAACGTGAGATCAAAAAGCGCAGAGTCCTCTACGCATGAAACCTTCAGAACATCAATCGAAACAACGCCCTTGCCGCGTTGATCGAGATACGCATAATATTGTTTGGAGCCTTCGATCGCAAGCGCTTGAAATGCCATAACCCGTGTCACCTTCATTTCATCTGCATATAGGGCATAGAGAAAGCGGAGTGTAGGAAAAATCCCTTGAAATTTTACAATTCCAAGGGATTTTGGTACGCCCGACACGATTCGAACGTGCGACCTACAGAGTCGGAGTCTGTCACTCTATCCAACTGAGCTACGGGCGCATGGGGATGCAGCTTGACTGCCCAAGTATTATAGCAAAGATGCGGTCAAAAGTAAAGCAGAAAAAAGCCGCGTTTTCCGGGAGAAAAGCGCGGCTTTTGCGGAAGCACCGCGCTCCGGAGGGTAAGTGCCCTCCGGAGGAGACTGCGGGTCAGTGCGGCCGTCTGCGGTACAGCAGAGCAAACGCTGCTGCTGCCAGAAGCACTGCCGCGCAGATCGCGGCCGTGACGAGCCAAGACAACGAGCCGGTATTCTCTCGTTTCCGGCTATCCGAAGCGCCCGGGCCACCGCGCGGCTGTGCATCCGCGCTTTCGCCGTCCTGCTCCGCCTGCAAAGCGGCGGACGAGTCCTCGTTCCCGGACTCCGGCTGCTGCGCATCTTCGCCCTCCGGCGCTGCGCCCGTGTCCGCTGCTGCATCTGCATTTGGCCTTTCGAAACGACCGGCCTGTTCGCTGGGGCCGCCGGTGTTCATCGTTCCCATCACGCTCAGATCGAGCGCGGAGGCGTCGATCAGCGCGTCGCTGCTGCGCTGCTCTGCGTCCGTGGAGAGGATCGTCCCGTCCAGCTGTCCCTGGATCGATTCCCCGCGCAGCTTGACGACCTGATAAAGCGTGTCCACCGCGGTCAGATATTCGTCATAGCTGTAAAATGCGGTCGGGTCTGTCTCCACAAGCGTGTCGATCTGGCTGCGGACGCGCGTATAGAATGCGTCGAATGCGCCGCCGGTGATATATTCCTCCACGAGCTGGCGAAGATAGGCGTAATACTGCGCGTGATAGGTCTCGTCCGACATCAGCGTGTCAAAAAAGTCCGTCGCGGAAAAGGCGTCGTCAACGGCACTGTTTACAACGCTGCCGGCCTCGTTGCCGCCCATGCCGCCAAGCGCCAGATTGTAGTCCCACGGGATGAGGTTGAGCTGGCCGCCAGACTCATAGAGATAATAGTTGTGCGCCATGCTGCCGGTCAGACTGTCCTCGTTGACGGAAAAGACATGCACGGCCATATACCGGAGCAGGTTGTCGATGTCCATGCTTTCCTCCGGCTCTGTACCCTCGGAAATGTTTTTCAGCGCCGCAACGACGCGCTTATGATCCTTCTTCGACGTATCCGTGACCTCACCGTCCCAGATCGTCTCATAGCTGTCGAGATCGTCGTCCGTATAGTTCAGATCCGCGCCGCCGGAGGCGCTGCTGAAGCCGCCTCCAAAGCCTTCGCCGAAGTCCGGCATTTCACCGTCCGCCCATTCCGGCGGCTGACCGGGGCGGTCAGAGTCGTCCGTATCCGCATCGGTGCCGGTATCTGACGGCTGCTGCTCCGGAGGCGCGCCCATGCCGCCGCCGAAATCAAAATTTATGAAAGGCCCTTTCCCGTATCCGGCCGAAGACTCCGTTGAGGCTTCACCGCTCGAATCCGGCCTCTGAGATGGGTCAAAGGTATCCGGCATCTGGCCTGGGGCGGCGGGAGAATTTGTCTGATCGGTATTTTCCTGCGTATTCGGCGGCGTCATGCTTCCAAAATCCATGTCGCCGAAATCCATATCGTCGGTATTGAAATCGCCGAAACCTTTTCCACCGCCGATGTTCATGCTGTCCGGCTTATAGAGCGCGCCGTTTTCCGTGCCGTAATTGCGCAGTAGAAAGCTGTCCTCCACGGCCTCCAAGGCCAGATAGACGCCCCAGTATTCGCTGTTTACGCTGACCTTCGCGTAATTGTAGAGCGAGGCATCGGCGCCGAGATATTGATACATGTCGTAGATCAGGGCTTCCTTCATATTGGTCGCGTCGGCGTAGTTGTTGTTCAGAACGAGCTTATCCAGCCCGAAGCAGGTCTGACCCTCCACATAGTGGTCGAATTCCAGCTTGAAGCTGTAGCGGTCGGTTGTGGGATCGTTGGCGATGTTGCTGAGGCTGGTATTGCCCTTCGGGCGGATGCCGACCTGATAGAAGGGCTTTCTGCCGATCTCCACAGTGCAGGAGTAGTATTCCTCCGAGATGGCGTTTTCCAGCATGTCGGCCCAGTCGGCTTCGTCCATGAGAATGTTGACGCTGAGCACCTCGCCGGTATCGAAAAGGGCGGTTTCATATTCCATCGTGACGCCGGAGCCTCCGGCCGCCGCCGTGATGCTCTCGAAAAAGGCCGCCGCGCAGAAGCAGAGGCAGACCGCAATGGCCATCACGGCGGCAACGATTCGGGTAATATGTCCGGATGCGATCATGCTTCTGCCTCCTTATCCCATGTATTCGCCGTTGTAGCTGACCAGCGTGGCGTTTCCGATGCCGGGAAGCCTCGTCAGCTCGTTTACAAAGGCCGTTTCACCGCCCCTGGTGCGCAGCTCCGCCGTCAGCTCGATGCCGGAGGCGTTGACGGTCTTGGCCTTCACGAGGCAGTGCTTCGTGTTTTTGCCGACGATGTCGAGCGCCGCCTTTTCCGCAGCCTCGTCCGCGCAGTTCACGACCAGCAGGTACGGGCTTTCATGGAGCTTGCGGTTTGCAAACAAATGCTTTTGAATACCGAAAATGGGGGAGAGACCCCGCCGGAGAAACCGGACGGTGCGGAGCCGCCTGAAGCGCCGGACGGGACGCAGCTCCCGGCTGCGCTGTCGCCCGACGGCTGGCGGCAGTTTTCCCGCGAGGTGCAGTATTCGTTCCGCTATTTTTCCGTGCGCTATGACGCGGACGGCACACAGGAAGGCGTGAACTGCACCGCAGTTGCGTCCATCACCGAGGAAGAGGCGTCAGCGTATTCCGACACCGTCCTTGCGGGAGGAAAGACCTCCGGCTACTACGCCGGATACCGCTTCCGCGTGCAGAGCACGGCTGACGGCACGACGGTGATCTTCCTCAATTCGGAACGGGAGCTGCAAGCCGTCCGTTCGCTCCTGTTGCTCACCATAGCGATCACCTGCGGGTGCCTGTTGGGTGTGTTTGCGCTCGTGCTGCTCTTCTCCCGGCGCGCCATCGCGCCCTATCTGCGCAATCTGAGCGTTCAGAAGCAGTTTATCACGAACGCCGGACATGAGCTGAAAACGCCGCTGACCGCGATCTCCACCAGCGCGGACGTGCTGGCGATGGAGTATCCCGGCGACGAGTGGGCGGAGAACATTCGAGCGCAGTCGGCAAGGCTGGCGCGGCTGATCGAGAATCTTGTGACGCTCTCGCGTCTGGACGAGGAAAATCCGTTCCCGGAAAAGACGGAATTCTCTCTGAGCGACGCCGTCTGGGAGATCACGGAGCCGTTTTCCTCGCTGGCTGCCGCGAAGGGGAAGCGGTATTCGCAGGAGATCGCGGACGGCGTGCTTCTGACCGGCGAACGGCAGGCCGTGCAGCAGATGGTCTCCATTCTGCTGGACAATGCCGTCAAATACTCCGACGAGGGCGGCGAAATATCGCTCCGCGTCTCCAAGGCAAGAAAAAGGGCACAGATACAGGTGTTCAACACCTGCTCCGGCGCAGAAAAGCTCGATATTTCCCGCCTGTTCGACCGGTTTTACCGCGCGGACGAGTCGCATTCCAACGCCGTCGGCGGCACGGGCATCGGCCTGTCCATCGCCAGAGCGACCGCCGAGGCCCACGGCGGCAGCGTCCGCGCCGAGATCGCGGACGGCGGCATCCGCTTCACGGCGCTTCTGTGAACATGCAAAACGCCCATGCGCGCACATGGACGTTTGCGCGTACCGGGAGCATGATGCATGACCGGAGCGGGCGTATACAGCCGAAAATACGCAGCCTGTGCCGCTGCGGGCGTAATTTTTCCTTGGGAATTCCCGGAGAAGGTGCTATACTATTTCTGAGAGTTCTGCATCGGGAGGTGGGCGCATGGCGGACGGCGAACGCTGCTATCAGATCTTGCGCGGCAGGCTTTATCAGCGCCTGCCGCTGCTGGCGCTGCCGCTGGGCCTGCTCGAATGGCGGGAGGGGGGTGCGCCGGGAACGGACGGAACATTTTTCTATGCGCCGGAAGCGTGGCTGTATGCGGCGGTGAAAACGCCCGGAGACGCGGAAAAGGTGCTGCTGCACAGCGTCCTTCACGCGATGCTGGGCCATCCGTGGCTGCCCCGTCGAAACCGGGACGCGGCGCGCTGGGCGCTGGCGTGCGACATGAGCGCGGAGCTTCTGCGCCTGCGGCTGCTGGGTCTTCCGCTGGAGAGCACCGCCGGAAGGGCGTTTTACGCCTGCAAAAACGGAACGGCATTTTCCGCAGCGGCGGTCTATGACCAGCTGGGGCCGGACTTCCCGGTGCGCGCGGAGGAGCTGACCGCCGCCTTCCAGCGCGACAGCCACGCCTTCTGGGAGAAGACGACAATCCAAAGGCAGGCAAACGCTGGCTCCGGCGAGGGCGAAGGGCTTCCGGCGCTCTGGAAGCGGCAGGGCGAAAGGCTCCGGCCGTATATGCAGCCAGAGCGGCCAAAGATCGGCTCCGGGTCGGCGCATCAGCGCCTGAGCGTGCAGGACATTCCGGAAAATCAGACGCGCTTTGCCGCGCTGCTGCGGGAGTTTTCCGTTGTGCGGGAGAACCGCCATGTGAGCGACGCGGATTTTGCATATTCGTGGTACGCCTACGGCATGGAGCACTACGACGGAATGCCGCTGATCGAGCCGCTGGAATACTCCGAGGAACGGAAGCTTCGGGAGCTTGTCATTGTGCTCGACACGTCGGCCTCCTGTTCACGCGGACTGACGGCGTGGTTTCTGGGCGCAGTTCATGCGATCCTATGCCGGGAGCGGCTGTTTTTTGAGCGCTTCCGGCTGCATATCCTACAGTGCGACTGCGAGGTGCAGCAGGACACGCTGCTGACAGATCTGGATGAATTTCAGTGGTATATGGAGCATCTTGCGCTTTATGGCGGCGGAGGAACGGACTTCCGTCCGGCGTTTGCATACGTTGACCGGCTGGTCGCGCAGGGAGAGCTGCCGCAGCTTGGCGGTGTGCTCTATTTTACGGACGGCTACGGCGTCTTTCCGGCGGAAGCGCCGGAATATCCGGCCGCATTCGTCATGCTGCAATACCGCTACGACGATATCAACATACCGCGCTGGGCACAGACGCTTGTGCTGGACGCGGACAAGCCGGGGAGGGACGAAGGATGGATATAAGGCAGGCCAAGGAGGAGCTGCGGCGGATGGTGCTGGCCTACACGGAACGGACGGAGGACGGCCAGCTGCGCATTCCGATGCTACATCAGCGGCCGGCGCTGCTGATGGGGCCGCCGGGCGTCGGCAAGACGGCAATTTTATCGCAGCTTGCGGACGAACTGCACATCGGACTGGTCGCGTACACCATGACGCACCACACGCGCCAGAGCGCGCTCGGACTGCCGCTCATTCGGGAGAAGCAGTACGGCGGAAAGACCTGCTCCGCGACGGAGTATACCATGAGCGAAATACTCGCCGCCGTCTACGACCGGATGGAGCAGACCGGAACGGATCGCGGGATCCTCTTCCTGGATGAGATCAACTGCGTCTCGGAGACGCTGATGCCTGCCATGCTCCAGCTGCTGCAAAGCAAGCAGTTCGGCACGCATCGCCTGCCGGAGGGCTGGGTGATCGCCGCCGCCGGAAATCCGCCGCAGTACAACCAGTCCGCGCGGCTCTTCGACACGGCCACGATGGATCGTGTGCGGCTGCTGGAGATCGAGGAAAGCTATCCCGTCTGGCGGAGCTATGCGCACGCGCGCGGCCTGCACCCGGCAATTCTTGCCTATCTGGAGCTGAATCCGGAGCATTTTTACTGCGTGGAGCCGCATGCGCACGGGCGGAGCTTTGTGACCGCGCGCGGCTGGGAGGATCTCTCCGAAACGCTTTGCAGCTACGAACGGCTGGGCTTTCCGGTCGAAGAAAGCCTGTTCGGAGAATTCTTGCAGCATCCGCAGATCGCGGCCTCATTCGGAGCGTTTTTTCGCCTGTTTTCCGCCTGCCGGGAGCAGCTGGATGTGACAGCGGTGCTTTCCGGCGCGTCGGCGGAGGCTGCGCCCGCGCTTCGTGCGCTTCGGTTTGACGGGCGGCTGGCCGCAGTGGAATTTTTGCTGCATACGCTCACGCGCGAGCTTGCGCAATGGCGCGCGGACGCTGCGCTCACGCAGAGTCTGGAAAGCTTCCTTGCCGCGCTGCAAGCGGAGGCGGAGCCGCTGGCCACAGCGCGCGGGAACCTTGCCCGAAGGGAACGCGCCGCGCAGATCCGGAAGGAGTGCGGTGCGCTGCCCGCAGAGGAGGCGGCGGCGGAGCGGCGCTTTTCCGCCTGCGTCCACGCGCGGCTCGATGGCGCGCAGGAGCTGTCCGCGCTGACGGAAAAACGCCGCGCCGCCGAGGATGCCGTTGCCGCCGCACGGCAGACTCAGGAGCGTTGGCAGCAGCACCCCCTCTACCCCGCCGCTGAGCCGGAGCTGCGCCAGCGCGCCGCCGCCATCGTGCCGGAGAAAGCCCCCTCCCTTTTCGTGCCGCTTTTCACCGGCTCACTGGTGGTCGCCGCCACGGTGCTGGCGTTCCTCCTCCGCAGCCGCGGGCCGCTCCCCTTCTGTCTCTACCTCGTCACGGCGGGTCTGGGCGTGATCTCCACGCTTCTCGCCGTGAAATTCCGCCGTCAGGCGATCGTCGAGCGGCAGAGGTTTGCCGCTCGCCAGCGCGACGCGCTGGAGGCGCAGATCGCAGAATACCTCCCCCTGTGCCAACAGGCGGCGGACGATGCCGAGACCGCCCGCCGCGCCCAAGCCCTTGCCGACGATGCGGAGGATGCCTGCCGCCGCCGTCTGCGGGAGCTGCTGACGCAGCTGCGCGTCTACGCCCCCGCCGTCACCGACCTGTCCGGTGCCCAGCTGTCCCTGTCTGCCCTGCGCCGCCGCAAGACGGAGTTGGCGGACAGCCAGCGCAAGGCGCGGGAGGCGGCTCTTTACCGGGATGCCCTCCGCCGCCAGCTGACGGAGCAGGAGCTGTCCGCGCCCCCTGTGCCGAACGCACCCCTTCCCACCCAGTCCTATGAGCAGGCCGCCGCGGAGCTTGCACAGGTGCAGTCACTGCTGACGCAGGAGCGCACCCGCTTCGATATGCTGACCGGGCGCATCCGCTCGCTGGATCGCAGCAGCGATCTGGAATCCCAGCTGACCCAGAAGCAGGAGCAGCTCCAAGCCCTCCAGGATGAATACGACGCCATCGCGCTGGCGATGGACGCGCTGACGCAGGCAAACACCGTTCTGCAAAACCGCTTCTCCCCCGCCTTAGGGGCGCGGGCGGCGGAGATATTCTCCGCCATCACCGGCGGGCGGTACGACAAGGTGCTGTTGAGCCGGGATTTCTCCCTGTCCGCCGAGATGGCGGGCGACCCGGTGAGCCGCAGCGTCCGTCTGCTGAGTCAGGGCGCGGCGGATCAGCTGTACCTCGCCGTGCGCCTTGCCATCTGCGACATGGTGCTGCCCGGCGACAAGCGGGTGCCGCTGATCCTCGACGACGCACTGGTGACCTTCGACGACGACCGGCTCCGCGCCGCGCTGGACTATCTCCTTGCGGAGAGCCACCGCCGTCAGATCCTGCTGTTCACCTGCCAGAAGCGGGAGGCGGACTACCTGCAGGGCAGGGAAAATGTCACCGTCACCCGCCTGTGACCTTGCAAAACCCGCGGGAACGTGGTATACCATATAATAGATTGTGTGAAAGGAGCCGCCTATGCCCGATTTTAACTGTCTTCGCTGCGGCACGCCTATGCGCTTCGCCGGACAGAACAAGCTTCAGTTGGGAAAAACCAGCTGGCTTTTCGGCGACCTGCCCAATCTGATGGCAGGAGCACTGGAGGTGTCCATCATGGCTTGTCCCGCCTGCGGAAAGCTGGAATTTTTCACCGGCGGCGCAGTGCGCCACGACGGTAATGACCCCGATCTGCACCAGCGGACGTGCCCCGACTGTGGCTTCCGCCACGACTTCGACTACCCCAAATGCCCCCTCTGCGGTCACACCTATACCGGGGCGGATGAATTGTAAAATTGTAAGTTATATAACGCAAAAGGAGAACCAACTATGAGCGAATGTACCCATGATTGCAGCAGCTGCGGCGAAAGCTGCAGCGAGCGCAAGGAAGCCAGCGTATTCGAGAAAAAACCCCTCCGCCCCGGCTGCCGCGTCGGCAAGGTCTACGGCGTGGTGTCCGGCAAGGGCGGCGTGGGCAAGTCCATGGTCACGTGCCAGCTGGCGGTGTCGCTGCGGCGCGAGGGCTACCGCACCGCCATTCTGGACGCGGACGTCACCGGTCCCTCCATCCCCAAGGCGTTCGGCATCCACGGCCGCGCTGTGGCGCAGGGCGACGCCATCGTTCCCGTCACCACCGCCACCGGCATCCAGCTGATGTCCGTGAACCTGCTGCTGGAGCACGAGACGGACCCCGTCATCTGGCGCGGTCCCGTTATCGGCGGCGTGGTGCAGCAGTTCTGGGGCGATACCCTGTGGAACGACGTGGACTATATGTTCGTGGATATGCCTCCCGGCACCGGCGACGTGGCGTTGAATGTGTTCCAGTCCCTGCCGGTGGACGGCGTCATCATCGTGGCGTCCCCGCAGGAGCTGGTGTCCATGGTGGTGCAGAAGGCGGTAAAGATGGCGCAGATGATGAACATTCCCATCGTCGGTCTCGTGGAGAACATGAGCTACGTCCAGTGCCCCGACTGCGGCAAAAAGCTCTATATCTTCGGCGAGGGCAAGACCGAGGACGCCGCCAGGGAGTATCACATCCCCCTGCTGGCGAAAATGCCCATCGACCCGGCACTGGCAAAGCTGGTGGACGACGGCTGCATCGAGCAGTTTGACGGTCACTGGCTGGACGGCGTAACGGAGACGCTCCTCCGGAAATAAGCAAAAAAAGAAACGGCTTACGCCGTTTCTTTTTTTGCTTATTTCAGCAGCTCCTGCACCAGCGTCACCAGTCCGCTGATGCCTACGCCGATATACACCACCCGGCGCGCCACATCTCCGGACATCCTCCGGCTGAGCAGCGTACCCAGCCACAGCCCCACCATAATGCACACCACGCCGACGCCCGCCACCGGCAGCAGCTCCGCGGAGAAATACCCCCGCACCACCCGCATGGTGAAGTTGATGAGGTTCGTGGTCAGAAACAGAAACTGCATGTTCCCCACGTAGGCGTTCTTATCCCGGGCGATCTCCACGAAGTACAACGCCATCATGGGGCCGCCGATGGTGAACGCCCCGGCGCAACACCCGGAGAACGCGCTGCACACCAGCCCCGCGCCCAAGCCGGGCTTCTCCAGCCGCACTCTCCGCGCAAAGAACAGAAAATACACCGCCAGAGCCATCAAAAACGCCCCGAATAACGCCGTCAGCACGTGCAAATCGAACCGTCCCAGCAGATTGATGATCACAAGGCTGCACACGGTATACAGCCCGATGGGCAGGGCGACCTGCTTCAAGTCGATGTGCTTGCGGTACATCCACGCCATGGTGGCGGACTGCGCCATGCAGACCAACGCCACCACCGTGGGCGCGACGGTCATGTCGTAAAACGCGCTGGCGGCCACCATCATCACCACCGCCGCACCGAAGCCCGTCAGCGGCTGGATGATACCGCCTGCCAGCGACGCCAGTCCCATCATCACATATTCCACCGCGCCCACCGCCCTTTTCCGTCAATTCACAGGGCATTATAACAGGCTTCGCCGGAAAAGGCAACGAAAAAAGAACCGCCGATGGCGGTTCTTTTTTATTCAGCTTTTCCGCTTGCCCAGATACGCTTCCTTGATGGACTCATCCGCCAGCAGCTCCGCGCCGGTGCCGCTCTTGGTGATGTTGCCCGTCTCCAAAACGTAGGCGTAGTCCGCGATCTTCAACGCCATGTTGGCGTTCTGCTCAATGAGCAGCACGGTCACCCCCTGCTCGTTGACGGTGCGGATAATGTCGAAAATGCCCTGCACCACCAGCGGGGCCAGACCCAGCGACGGCTCATCCAGCATCAGCAGCTTGGGGCGGCTCATCAGTGCGCGGCCCACCGCCAGCATCTGCTGCTCACCGCCGGACAGCGTACCGGCAAGCTGCCAGTCCCGCTCCTCCAGCCGGGGGAACAGCTCATACACCCACCGGAGATCCTTCTCGATCTCCGCCTTGTCTTTCCGCAGGTACGCGCCCGCCTTCAGATTTTCCAGCACCGTCAGATTGGCGAACACCCGCCGCCCCTCCGGAGACTGGGCGATACCCGCCTCCAGCACCTTGTTGATGGGCTTGCCCAGCAGCTCCTCGCCGTCGTAGGTGATGGAGCCGCTGTCCGCCTTCACCAGACCGGAGATCGTCCGCAGCGTGGTGGACTTACCGGCGCCGTTGGCACCGATCAGCGTGACGATCTTCCCGTCGGGCACCTCTAAGCTGACGCCCCGGAGGGCTTTGATGCCGCCGTAGGAGACACACAAATTCTCGATCTTAAGCATCCTCTGCCACCCCCAAATAAGCGTCGATGACGCGCTCGTTGTTCTGTATCTCCTCCGGTGTGCCCTGTGCAATGAGCTTGCCGAAATCCAGCACGTAAATGCGGTCGGCGATGCCCATGACCAGATCCATGTGGTGCTCAATGAGCAGTATGGTCTTGTGGAACTGATCCCGGATCTCCTTGATGAACTCCGCCAGCTCCAGCGTCTCCTGGGGGTTCATACCGGCGGCAGGCTCATCCAGCAGCAGCAGCGACGGGTCGGTGGCAAGGGCGCGTGCGATCTCCAGCCGCCGCTGCTTGCCGTAGGGCAGGCTGGTGGCAAGCTCATTCTGCACGTCCTCCAGACCCACCACCCGCAGCAGCTCCAGCACCTCCGCCCGCTGCCGCGCCTCCTCCTTGCTGTTGGCGTGGAACGCGGCGGAGAACATATTGCTGGTGCGCCTCATGTGCTTGGCGATGAGCACGTTGTCGAACACCGTCTGTGTTTTCCACAGCCGGATGTTCTGGAACGTCCGCGCCATGCCCAACGCCGTGATCTTGTCCGGCGTCGGTGCCAGCACGTGCTCATGGCTGTACATCTCGGCGTTTTCGCCCTTGTACATCTTCCTCATCTTCCCGGCGGGGTGATTCCGCACGATGCACTCCTCACCGAAGGACACCCGCCCGTTGGTGGGTGCGTATACGCCGGTAATAACGTTGAACGCCGTGGTCTTTCCCGCGCCGTTGGGGCCGATGAGAGCCACGATCTCGCCCTCGTTGACCGCCAGACTCAGATTGTCCACGGCCACCACGCCGCCGAACTGCATGGTGACATTCTCAACGGAAAGAACACTCTTACTCATGGGACGTCACCTCCTGCTTCGCGGCTTTTCTGGCCTGTATCTTCCGTTTCCAGCCGCCTATCACCTGCGGCAGCTCTCTGTCGCCCATGATACCCTTCCGGAAGAACAGCACCACCACCATGATAACGATGGAGAACACCACCAGCCGGAAGCCGTTCCGGAACACGCCGGGAGCATCGATACCGAGGAACGTACCGGAGTCCAGACCGCGCAGCCACCACTCGGACGTTGCTACGAACAGCAACGAGCCGATAACGGAGCCGGAGATGGAGCCGATACCGCCCAGCACCACCATCAGCAGGATCTCATACGTCATGGCGACCTTATAGTTGTTCGCCTGGGCGATAGACAGCACCATCGCCATGGTGGCGCCGGACACGCCGGCAAAGAACGAGCTGACCACGAAGGAGATCATCTTGTGCTTCGCCAGATTGATGCCCATGGCCTCCGCCGCCACCTCGTCGTCGCGGATGGCCTTGAACGCCCGCCCGTAGGTGGAGTTCACCAGCATGACGATCAGAATAATGGATACCGTGGCGATCAGCACCGGCACAAAGGTGGACAGGCTGAACGTCCCGATCTTGAAGTTGCTGATACGGGTAAAGCTCTTGAGCATATTAGAGCCGTTGGTCACGGGGCCCAGCTTGCCCCACTGGAGGATGGAACGGATGATTTCCGCGAAGCCCAGCGTGGCGATGGCGAGATAGTCGCTCTTCAGCCGCAGCACCGGCAGACCGATGAGATAGGCAAAAAGCGATGCCATCAGTCCCGCCAAGATCACGCAGATGATCACGCCCAGCACCGTGCCGAAGCCGCCCATGGCGTTGCCCAGCACCTCCGGGAAGGAGATACGCACCGCCGCGTCATAGTATTGATACACCGTGTCGCGGGAGGCGGCGGGAATGGAGAATATGGCGTATGTATACGCGCCGATTACCATAAACCCGGCGTGTCCCAGAGAGAACAGCCCGGTAAAGCCGTTCAGCAGGTTCATGGACACCGCCGCCAACGCGTACACAGAGCCCTTCTGCAGCACCGTCAGCAGCATGTACATCTTATTGCTGGGCTTGATGACCTGATCCAGCACCATGACCAGTCCCAGAAACAGCACCACCGCCACCAGCGAAATAAACGTCCCGCGGACGTCCTTCTTCTTTTCCAACATCATGTCCGCACCCCCTTACACCTTATCGGTGGTCTTTTCACCGAACAGGCCGGTGGGCTTGAACACCAGAATGACGATCAGCAGCACGAAGGTAAAGGCGTCGGAGAACGTGGCGAAGCCCACCTGCTCCGTAATGGCGCCGTTCGCCATCAGGATGGTATCCAGACCCTTGATAATGGACTCGCAGATACCGATGATGAACGCGCCCACCACCGCGCCGGGCACGGAGCCGATACCGCCGAACACCGCCGCCACGAACGCCTTCAGTCCGGGCATTGCGCCGGACGTGGGCACCACGCCGGGGAAGTTGGTGAAAAACAGCACCGAGCCGATAGCCGCCAGAAACGTACCGATGATAAACGTGGCGGAGATAACGTTGTTGATCTTAATGCCCATGAGCTGCGCCGTCTCAAAGTCCACGGACACGGCGCGCATCGCCATACCGATCTTGGTGTGGTTAATGAGCATCACCAGCGCGATCACCAGCGCGATGGTCAAAAACGGCGTGATGACCGTCACGCGGGACGTCTCCATACCGAACAGCCGCACCGGATCGGAGATCCACGGGATCGCGGGATAGTTCTTATTCAGACCGCCGGTCACATACAACGCCAGATTCTGGATCAGATAGCTGACGCCGATGGCGGAGATCATTACCGACATGCGGGGCGCGGTACGCAGGGGCTTGTACGCCACCCTCTCGATCAAAAAGCCCAGCAGCACCGTCAGCGCGATCATCAGCGGTATTGCCAGATACAGCGGCATCCACGTGGAAAAATAGACCATCATCAGTCCTGCCACCATGAACACATCGCCGTGGGCGAAGTTGATGAGCCGCAGTATGCCGTACACCATGGTGTAGCCAATGGCGATCAGCGCATATTGCCCGCCCACCGATATGCCGGATATTACATACGGCAGTGCGGTTTTCAAAACTTCCATGCGGGGTTCCTCCCTATTTCATTCTTTCTTCCTTTGCAGACAGCCGTCCCACCGGCCGCCGCGAGACCGTCCCGCCTCAGCGGGACGCCCTCGCCGCCTCCGGTATAGTACAGCAGCTGGCGGGAGCCTCCGCTCCCGCCAGCCCTGTGTACCTCACTTGGCTGTGGTATGTATTCCCTTTTCTCAGTCCACCTTGGCGACGGTGACGAAGTCCCAGTCACCGGTCTCGGTGTTGCACTTCTTGACCACGGCACTGTCGCGGTTAGCGTCGCCGATGTCGTTGAAGGAGATGGCGCCGGTGATGCCCTCAAAGGTCACGCCGGGCAGCGCAGCCAGCACAGCGGCGGGGTCGGCGGAGTCGGCAGCCTTGATCGCCTCCAGAGCCACGCAGTAGACGTCGTAGCCCATGACGGTCACGGCGGACAGCTTGTTGTCGCCGCCGTTGTTGGTCTTGGCGGTAGCGTCGCTGTCGATCCACTCCTTGATGGCGGCGTCGAACTCAGCGTTCACGCCCTCCTGATAGAAGGTGGTCACGCAGATGTCCAGCTTCGTGCCCTTAGCGGCCTCCAGCACCACGTTGGAGTCCCAGGTGTCGCCCGCCAGGATGGGCATACCCAGATTCTGGGTCTCCGCCTTGGCGATGATCTGGGCGGCAGCCTCCAGAGACACGGGGGAGAAGAACACGTCGCAGCCCTGCTGCTGGGCGTTGGTGATGTAGGTGGAGAAGTCAGAGGTGCCCTCGGGGAACTGCTCGTACACGCAGTTCTCCTCGCCGAACGCCTTGATGAAGTAGTTGGCAAGACCACCGGAGTAGTCGTCACCCTGCTTGGCAAGGCAGTACGCCTTGGTGGCCTTCAGCTCGCTCTTGGCGTAGTTCGCCAAAACGGTGCCCTGGAAGGGATCCAGGAAGCAGATGCGGAAGTACACGTCGCAGTCGGAAGTCACCTGGGGGTTGGTGCAGGTCACGCCGATGGCGGGCACCTGCGCGGCGGAGAACGTGTCACCGGCAGCGATGGACACGCCGGAGCCGTAGGAGCCCAGCACCACGGACACACCCTGAGAAATCAAGGTCTGGGCGGCGGTGGGAGCCTTGTCGTTGGAAGAGGCGTTGTCGGCATAGACCAGCTCTACCTGATACTCCTCGCCGCCGACGGTGACGGTGGGGAACATCTTGTTGGCGTACTGCATACCCAAGATCTCCTGCTTACCGCCAGCACCGTTATCGCCGGACTGAGGCTCAAAAACGCCGATTTTGATAACTTTTTTGCCGGAATTGTCGCCGCCCTGATCTCCGCCCTGCTCACCGCAGGCCACCAGAGAGAGTGCCATGACCAATGCCAGCACCATTGCTAAGAACTTTTTCATGGTATTTCCTCCTAAATTTCCCTTGCAGCGATCCGGTGGATCGCTTACAGAATATGAGTATTTTAACGGAAATATGTGGCAAAAACAATTGTAACTACCTCTAAAAATGAGGGCTTCGCGGGCGCGCGAAAATCCTGCCGCGGGACGGTTTTTGCAACTTTTGTCCCCCGGTGGCGGACAGTCGCTTTATGTGTACGCACTTTTGCCCGGTATTGTCTTTCAGCGGAGGACGCGTGTATTCGTCATTGTGCATAAAACGCCGGGGCTTTCCTACACAAAAAACCGACAGCCGCGTGTGCGGCTGCCGGTTTTTTGAGGGGTTGACAGGGGTCAATGTCCACTATATGTCCAGTTGAAATCATTATTGTACAAACAGGGGGTATACGGTCAAGTGTCACTGTTCCCGTCGGGAGCGAAGTAGCTGTTGAATCGCTCCGCGTCCATTGTCTCGTTTTCCAGAAGATATTCCGCTATTTCCGTAAGCTGTTTCTTATATTTCGCCAGTATCTCCCGGCACTTCCCATACGCCTCGTCGATGATGGCGCGGATCTCCGCGTCCATCTCCGCCGCCGTCTGCTCGGAGTAGGGGCGGGTGTGTCCCATGGACTTGCCGATGAACACCTCGTCCGTGCCCGCGTCGAAGGCGACGCTGCCCAGCTTAGCGGACATACCGTAGGTGCCCACCATCTTGCGGGCGATGGCGGTGGCGCGCTTGATGTCGCTGGAGGCACCGGTGGAGATGTCGCCCAGCATCAGCTCCTCGGCGGCGCGGCCGCCCAGCAGCCCCGCCACCTGCTCCAGCATATAGGTGCGGGACAGGTAGGAGCGATCCTCCTCCGGGAGATAGATGGTCATGCCGCCCGCCTGTCCCCGGGGGACAATGGTGATCTGGTGCACCGGGTCCAGATCGGGCAGGGAGTGGATGACCACGGCGTGTCCCGCCTCGTGATAGGCGGTGAGCCTGCGCTCCGACTCCGGCACCACGCGGCTGTGCTTTTCGGGGCCGGCGATGACCTTGATAACGGACTGGTGGATGGATTCCTCGGTGATGAGCTTCCGCCCCAGCCGCCCGGTGAGCAGCGCCGCCTCGTTCAGCAGGTTCTCCAGATCGGCACCGGTGAAGCCGGAGGTGGCGCGCGCCACACGCGCCAGATCCACATCCTCCGCCAGCGGCTTGCCGCGGGCGTGGATCTTCAAAATTTCCTCACGTCCCTTGATGTCGGGCAGACCCACGAACACCTGACGGTCAAACCGTCCGGGACGGAGGAGGGCAGGGTCGAGAATGTCCACGCGGTTGGTGGCCGCCAGCACCACCACGCCCTCGTTGGCGGCAAAGCCGTCCATCTCCACCAGCAGCTGGTTCAGCGTCTGCTCGCGCTCGTCATGGCCGCCGCCCAGACCGCTGCCGCGCTGCCGTCCCACCGCGTCGATCTCGTCGATAAAGACGATGGCGGGAGACTGCTTCTTCGCCTGCTCGAACAGGTCGCGGACGCGGCTGGCACCCACGCCCACGTACATCTCCACAAAGTCGGAGCCGGAGATGGAGAGGAAGGCGGTGTCCGCCTCGCCCGCCACCGCCTTTGCCAGCAGCGTTTTACCGGTGCCCGGAGGCCCCACCAGAAGGACGCCCTTGGGGATATGCGCGCCCAGCTCCGTGTACCGCTGGGGATCCCGGAGGAACTGGACGATCTCCTCCAGCTCCTCCTTCTCCTCGTCGGCTCCCGCCACGTCCTTGAAGGTGACCTTCTTCCCCTGATCGGGGATGTCCTGAATACGCGCCTCGCCGAAGCGCGCCATCTTGTCGTTGACGCCGCTGTTCATGCCGCCGGTGCGGGCGATAAGGTTCATCAGCAGGATGAACGCCATCGCCGCCAGCACGTAGGGCAGCAGCGCGGAGAGCCAGTTGGTGCGCCCCTCGGCGGCATAGTTATAGTCGGTGATGATGCCCTTTTCGCTCTGGGACACCACCAAGTCGTTCAAGTCGTTATAGAATGTGTTGAAGCTTTGCAGCGGGCAGCTGACGGCGGTATCGTCCGCCAGCTTCGCCGTCAGCCGCCTGTCGGTGGCAGTGAAGCTCCGCACCTTTTCTTCCGTGAAGTATTCCCGCATTTCCCCGTAGCTGACATCGCTGCTGCGGGTCATGTTTCCGGCAAGCTGCGCTACCAGCACCACTGCCAGCAGGAGAAGGATAAATACTGCGCCGGTTCTTTTTTTCTCACCCAATCGTTACGCCTCCCTTTCAACCGATCCAGCGGACACCCTGCCAGCTCTGCTCTCTGCCGACGGAGATCGCCACCAGCATACGTCCCTGCACGTTATGGACAGGGATATACGGCTCGCTGAGAAACCGGCTGTCGTTGGAGCCGGTACGGTTGTCGCCCATGACGAAAATGCAGCCCTCCGGCACCTCAAAGATCCGCTCGGCGGTGGTGATGCCCTGGGTGGGCAGGTAGCTCTCGTCCAGCTTCTCCCCATTGATATAGGTGTAGCCGCCCTTGAAGGTGATCTTCTCACCGGGCAGACCCACCACGCGCTTCACCAGCACCTTCTCCAGCTCACCGTCCCAGAAGGTAACGATGTCGCCGCGCTGGGGCACCGGGTCGGCTACGGCGTAGGGCAGCCGCCAGCCGATCAGCAGCGTTTTGGTGGGGATGGTGGTCTCCATGGAGCCGCTGGGGACATACGCCAGCTGCAAAATGACCTTGAAGAGCACGAACACCGCCGCCAGCGTGATCAGCAGGTAGCCGTAGTCGTTCCACAGCTTACGTCCGCGGGAGACGGGCTTCTCCGCCGGGGCGGCGGCTCCCTCCGGGACGGCACCCTCCGGGGCGGAGGGAGGCACGGTCGTTACCGGCGGCTTTTGTGCCCCGCCGGTGGGGGCAAGGCGTTTTCCGCCTTTCTTTTCCATTCTGCTTCACTTCCTATTCTCAGACGCTTAGATAGTGCTTGCGGGGACGGGGGTCACTTGGTGTAGACCTCGGGCTTGAGGACGCCGATGTAGGGGATGTTCCGGTACTGCTGGGCGTAGTCAAGACCGTAGCCCACCACGAACTCGTCGGGCACCTCGAAGCCGGCATAGTCCGCCTTGATGGGCTTTTCGCGGCGGGCGGGCTTATCCAGCAGGGTGGCGATGGTCACGGAGGCGGCTCCCTTGGTTTTCAGATATTCAGTGAGGAAGTACAGCGTGTTGCCGGAGTCCAGAATGTCCTCCACCACGATGATGTCGCGCCCGCTGATGTCGCGCTGGAGATCCCGGGTGATCTGCACCACGCCGGAGGACTTGGTGGCGTTGTTGTAGGACGAGACGCCGATGAACTCCAGCTCGCTTTTCAGCTGGGTGGTGCGGACCAGATCCGCCATGAAGATGAAGCAGCCGTTCAAAACGCCCACGAACATGGGGTTCTTGTTCTGAAAGGCGTCGTAGAGCTGGTCGCCCATCTCCTGTACACGCGCCTTGATCTGCTCCTCGGTCAGAAGTACCTTCAGGATGTCCTGATCCATATTGCTCTTAGACATACGCTTTTGTTCCTCCGTTATCTGTCATTTTTATGGTGATATATATGGTGCTGCCGGGTTCCTCCGGCATGGCTTTCCGGTCAATACCTACGCCGAAAACGGCGGCAGCGGTGCCGCCGAGACATAGGACGGGGAGGGCGTCCCGCTGCTCCGGGGCGACGCCCCGGTCGGCGAAAAGACGCTTGAGGCTGCGGCTGCCGCGGCTGTGCGGCAGGGTGAGCCGGTCGTCCCGCCGCCAGCCGCGGACGGTGTACGCGCCGTCCCGCAGGGACAGTGCGCCGGGGGTGGGGGTGCGGGAGAGGGTGATGTGCCACGTGCCCACGGTGTTCTCCCCCATGCGGAGGGGCGTTTCCTCCGGGGCGGAGGCGGGGACGGTCAGGGAAAGGGTGCCGCTGCGGCAGACCGCCAGCACACCGCCGGGCAGGGACAGGGTGCCGCCGGTGCGGCAGAGCGTCTCCAGCGATTGATAGTGGGCGGCGGTGAAGTCCTTTTTCCCGGTGGGGAGACGATCCGTCAGAAGGCGGAGCATACGGGGACGGAGAGGCTCCGGCGCGGCAAGGAGTGCGGCGCAGGAGAGGGTGGTGCCGTGGGGCGGCAGGAGCGCGGCGGCTTCGCCGTCCAGATAGTCGTTCTCCCGGCGGAGGATGTCCGCCGTGCGGGCGATATGTTCGGCGGCGGCGGAGTTGATGGCGAGAAGGTGGGGCATGATGTCGATGCGGAGACGGTTGCGGGCGTAGTGGGTGTCCAGATTCGTCTCGTCGGTGACGTAGGGGAGGGCGTTCTCCGCGATGTACGCGTCAATGGCGGCGCGGGGCGTGTCCAGCAGGGGGCGGATGACCGTATCCCGCACAGGGGGGATGCCGGTGAGACCCTGCATCCCCGTGCCGCGGAGCAGCTGCAGGAGCACCGTCTCCGCCTGATCCTCCCGGTGGTGGGCGGTGGCGATGAAGTCCGCGCCGGTGCGCTCCGCCGTGCGGCGGAGGAAGTCGTAGCGGGCGCGGCGGCCCGTCTCCTCCACGGTGAGGTGCCAAGCGGCGGCGAGGGCGTAGACCTCCACCCGCTCGGTGTGGAGGGGGATATTGCGGGCGGCGCAGAGGGTGCGGACAAGCTCCTCGTCGCGCTGCGCCGTGGGGCGCATACCGTGGTTCAGGTGCGCCGCCGCCACGCGGAAGTCCCGCTGCTGTCCCAGACGCCAGAGGCAGTCCAGAAGGCAGACGGAGTCCCTGCCGCCGGAGACAGCGCAGAGGATCAGCCCGCCGGGAGGCGGGAACATCTGCCAGCGGGTCATCCACGCCGTTACGTCAAGCATCGTAGTCCTCCTCGTCGTAGCGGGTCTCCAGCGTGCCGAAGGCGGTGTATTCCGGCATCCAGCGAAGCTCCACCTTGCCCGTTTCGCCGTGGCGGTTCTTCGCCACGATGCACTCCGCCACGTTGCGCTTCTCCGTGTCGGCGTTGTAGTAGTCGTCACGGTAGAGGAACATGACGATGTCCGCGTCCTGCTCGATGGCTCCGGATTCGCGGAGGTCGGAGAGCATGGGGCGTTTGTCCTCGCGCTTTTCGTTGGCACGGCTCAGCTGGCTGAGGCAGAGGACGGGGACTTGCAGCTCCTTCGCCATGATCTTCAGCATACGGCTGATGTCGGAGACCGCCTGCTGGCGGTTCTCGCCGGAGTAGCCCTTGCCGCCGGAGGAGGTCATCAGCTGCAAGTAGTCGATGACCACCAGACCGAGATTGTCAAGGCGGCGGCACTTGGCGTTCATATCCGCCACGGTCAGCAGCGGGTTGTCGTCAATGCGGATGTCCATGTGGCTGAGGGAGGACGCCGCCTCGGCAATACGCTGCCAATCGCTCTCCCGGAGGTTGCCGGTGATGAGACGCTGGTTCTCCACCAGTCCCTCGCTGGCGATGAGGCGGGTGACGAGCTGCTCCTTGGACATTTCCAGAGAGAAGATCGCCACGGTCTTGCCGCTCTCCCGGGCGGCGGACAGCGCCACGTTCAGTGCCATACTGGTTTTGCCCATGCCGGGGCGGGCTGCCAGCAGCAGAAGGTCGGATTTGTTCATGCCGTTGATCTTCATATCCACGGCGGAAAGCCCGGTGGACAGGCCGGGCACGGTCTTGCCGCCGTTGGCGGTCAGCTCCGACAGCTGGCTCATAACGTCGCCCAGCACCATGCTGACGGGCACCATGCCCTGCGCGCTGCGGCCGCGGCGGATGGCGTAAATGCGCTGCTCCGCCGCCTCCAGCATATCGCCGGCACTGCCGCTGCCCTCCTGCACCATGGCGGTGATGCTGCCCGCCGCCGTCGCCACCTGACGCATGAGTGCCTTGTCCTGCACGATGCGGACGTACTCCATGACGTTGGCACTGGTGGGCGTGACCTCCATCAGTTGCAGGAGGTAGGCGCGGGTGTTGTCGTTGGAAAGGCCGCTTTTCTCCAGCTCGCCCGCCACGGTGACGCCGTCGATGGGGCGGGAGTAAACGAACATCTGGTAGATGGTCTCGAAGATCTCGCGGTTGGTACGCAGGTAGAAGTCCTGCGCCTGGAGCTTATCCATGACATCCTTGACGCAGTCCGCGTCGATGAGCATGGAGCCGAGCACCGCCTGCTCCGCTTCCGGCGAATGGGGCATCTGGTTGGTCAAGAGGGCATCGGAAACAGACATGAAACGGCCTCCTTTCCCGATGGTGTGTAGTGATTCAGGGGCTTCGCGCCTGCGGCGCGGGGGACGGATCGCCGCACCGGTGTGAGCACCGGTGCGCTGCGGCAGGGGCGGCGCGTTACTTCTCCTCGATGACGTGGACGTAGACGGTGCCGGAGACCTCGTAGCCCAGCTTCGCCTTGACCTCGTAGGTGCCGAAGCTCTTGATGGGCTGCTCCAGCACCAGCTTCTTGCCGTCGATGTCCATGCCGAACTGCTCCTTCAGCGCACCGGAGATCTCCTTGCCGGTGACGGCACCGAACAGCTTGCCGCCCTCGCCGCCCTTGGCGGTGAGCTTCACCTGACTTGCCTTCAGCTTCTCCGCCACAGCCAGAGCCTCCGCCTTCGCCTCGGCGTCCGCCTTTGCCTTCGCCTTGGCCTGTAGGTTCATCGTATTGACGGCATCGGGGGTGGCCTCCACCGCCAGACCCTTGGGGATCAGAAAGTTGCGGGCGTAGCCCTCGGCAGCCTCGATCATCTGCCCCTTCTTGCCCTTGCCCTTTACGTCCTGTTTAAGAATAATTTTCATGGTCATATATCTCCTTTTCGTGGGTTTTCAGTTTTCAAAATAGCGGTCGATGGCCTCCAGCAGCTTCGCTCTTGCCTCCTCCACGGTGATGTTCTCCGCCTGTCCGCCGGCGGTGGTGGAGTTGCCGCCGCCGCCCAGAGCCTCCAAAATCACCTGCACGTTCACCTCGCCCAGAGAGCGGGCGGACATATACACGCCGGTGCCCTTCTTGTAGAGCACGAAGCTGGCGCGGATGCCCTTGAGGGTCAGCAGCTCGTCGGCGGCCTTTGCCGCCGTGACACGGTCACATTCCTCCTCCAGAGCCACCACGGCGATGTCGTCGCGGTACAGCTCCGCCTGCCGGATGATGGCGTAGCGGGCGATCATGGATTGGAGGTCGCCCTGGAACATACGCTGCACGTCCTGGGTGTCGGCTCCCAGACGGCGGAGGTACGCCGCCGCCTCGAAGGTGCGTCCGCCGGTGCGGTTGACAAAGTTCTTCGTATCCAGCACGATGCCGGAGAGGAGCGCCTCCGCCTCGCATTTCAGCACGTCGGACGGCTCCACCAGATACTGCATCAGCTCCGCCACCAGCTCGCTGGCGGAGGAGGCGTAAGGCTCGTGGTAGTTGAGAGCCATTTTCTCGATATAGCTGCTGCCCCGGCGGTGGTGGTCAATGACCGCCACCCGGTTGCACGTCTCCAGCATCTCCTCGGACTCCACGCTCTCGGGGCGGTTGGTATCCACCACCACCAGCAGCGCGCCGGGCTGGCACTTGATGAAGGCATCGCCGCCGGAGATGGTGCAGTTGGCGTATTCCGGCTGCTCCCCAAGGCGGCGGAGGATGGGGTGGGCGGCGTTATTCTCGGTATCAATGACGATCTGGCAGGGCTTGCCGCGCTTGCGGGCGATGCAGCACACGCCCACCGCCGCACCGAGAGAGTCCATGTCGGCGTACTTGTGACCCATGACGTAGACCTGCTTGGCATCGTCGATCAGCTCGCCCAGCGCGTTCGCCATGACGCGGGATTTGACCTTGGTGCGTTTCTCCGTGGACTTGCTGCGCCCGCCGTAGAACTCGAAGTTCACACGATCCTTGACCACCGCCTGATCGCCGCCGCGGGAGAGCGCCATTTCCAGAGCCAGTGAGGCGTTCTTGAACAGCTGCTCGAAGCTGTCGCCGTCGCGCCCCACGCCGATGGACAGCGTGGCGGAGACGCCCTCGCCCGCCTGCACGTGGCGTACCTTTTCCAGCACGTCGAATTTGCTCTCGGTGAAGCCGGTATAGTCCTTTTCTTCAAAGAGGAACAGATAGCGGTCGCGGTCGTAGCTCAGCAGCAGGCCGCCGGTGTCCGCCGCCCATGTGTTCATCTGCTCCTCCAGAGCCGCCAGCAGCGCGGAACGCTTATTCTCCGGGCAGACCTTCATCAGCTCCTCGTAGTTGTCCACCATGAGGATCGCCAGCAGGGGGCGCGTCAGCTCCAGCGTCTGGCGCATCTGCTCCGGCTCGGTGACGTCCATCCAGTAGGTGGTCGCCAGCGTGGGCTGCTCGCCGCCGTCCGGCTCCGGGCGGCTCAGTGCGCCGAACACGCGGTAGATGCGGTCGTTCCAGTGGAGCAGCTCCGGGTACTCGCGCTTGCCCTCCATGAGCCAGCGGGAGGAGAAGTCGGGGATCACCGCGTCCACCGCCGTTTCGAATACCTTCTCCTTCTGGGCGGTGAGCTGCATGAACATATCGTTGCACCACAGGATCTCACCGGTGGTCACGTCGAACACCAGCATGGGCAGCGGTGCATAGAGCATATTGCTGGAGCGGGCGGAGTCCATGCCGCCGGAGACGCGGTCCATGTACTGGCGGACGGACGCCTGCGCCATCTTCGTGCGGCGGCGGCCCACCAGAATGACAAGGATCGCCACCAAGCCCTCCGCCGCCGCCAGCAGCGGCTCGAAGGGCACCGTCACCGCCACAAAGACCACAAGGCACAGGCTGTACAGCGTCATATTGGTGCGGAATCCGTGGATGATCTTCTTACTCAAGTAGTGCGCCTCCCTCCGGTGACAGGAATATGTGTCCATACCATCGATTAACAAGGGCAACCACGCCTGACAGCGTGTCTTTCCGGTGCTTTTTTCCCTTTT
>OLOS01001055.1_pt1 | contig 24730 bp, 19 predicted proteins | sample 1672631 | NCBI WGS metagenome assembly OLOS01 (sample SAMEA3136707, study PRJEB25190) | human gut metagenome | biome: human gut; feature: human-associated habitat; material: faeces | place: Austria | collected 2013 | reverse complement strand
AACTATTCAGAGTCCATTCGCAAAATCGCCTCTACGAGGCTTTCCTTTTGCTCATATCTGTGCATCGCGAAGCGTGTTACTGGTCACGGAGTGAACAGTAACAAATTATGAAAATGTAAGGCTGAAACTCCGGTTGTGAAACTCCCGCCGATATGTTACTATGAACCTGGTAAAGTGTTTCCATCATCATTATGAGTTACCCGACAATTGAGCCTGACGTTGATTTTAGTAAGAGTATAAAGGAGATATCAAACATGAAATTTTCTCAGATGGTTTACAAACGGCCGGATATTGAAGAACTGAAGCAGCAGCTGGCGGGTGTTACCCGGCGGCTTTGGGAGGCGCAGGATTATGCGGCTGCCCGGGAGGTGTTTCTGGAGAAGGAGACACTGGTGAAGCATATCCAGACGCAGCAGACACTGGCGAGGATCCGCTATACGATCAATACAGAGGATACCTTCTACGGAGAGGAGATGGAGTTCTGGGACGGTGCGGATCCTGTGCTGGAGGAGTACGGGCAGGCATGGAACAGGGCCATGATGGAGAGCCGTTTCCGCCCGGATTTTGAAGATGAGTACGGAAATCTGATGTTTCTGAATGCGGAGATGGAGCAGAAGGCCTTCTCACCGGATATCATCGAGGATCTGCAGAAAGAAAACGAGCTGATGACAGCGTATAAGAAGCTGACCGCTTCTGCGCAGATTCCGTTTGAGGGAAATACCTACACGCTTTCCCAGCTTACACCGTTTAAGAATGATGCGGATGATGAAAGGCGGCTGGCGGCCTGGAAGGCAGAGGGACAGTGGTATCAGGAACATCAGCAAAAGCTGGATGACCTGTATGATCAGCTGGTCCAGGTGAGGGATGCCATAGGAAGGAAGCTGGGATATGACGGGTATACGAAGCTGGGATATTACCGGATGCAGAGGAACTGTTATACGAAGGAGGACATCGAGAAATTCCGTGCTGCTGTTGTGAAATATCTGGTTCCTGTGGCGGATGGAATCTACAGAGAGCAGGCGAAGCGTCTGGGAAAAATGTATCCTATGAATTTTGCGGACAATGCGCTGCAGTTCCGCTCAGGAAATCCGAAGCCCTGCGGCACACCGGATGAGATCCTTGCCCAGGGAAGACACTTCTACGATGAGCTGTCACCGGAGACAGGGGAATTCTTCCGTATGATGCTGGACAATGAGCTTCTCGATGTGCTTTCTACGAAGGGAAAGGCAGGGGGAGGCTACTGTACCGATCTTCCGGACTACGAAGTGCCTTTTATTTTCGCAAATTTCAATGGCACCCAGCATGATGTAGAGGTCGTGACACATGAAGCGGGACATGCGTTTGCAGACTGGATGAACCGCAAGAGAGTGCCGTCCAGTTATATATGGCCGGGAATGGAGGCATGTGAGGTGCACTCCATGTCCATGGAATTCTTCGCATGGCCATGGGCGGAGGGATTTTTCGGGGAGGATACCCGGAAGTTCTATTACAGTCATCTGGCAGGAGCCCTGACCTTTATCCCCTATGGAACGATGGTGGATCATTTTCAGCACATCGTATATGAGAAGCCTGAGATGACACCGGAGGAGAGGCACCAGGCATGGAGAGAACTGTCAGAGATCTATATGCCATGGATGAGGATGGACGGGGAGATTCCGTTCTACAGTGACGGGAAGGCATGGCAGCGTCAGCAGCATATTTATCTGAGTCCGTTCTACTACATCGATTACTGTCTGGCTCAGACAGTAGCGCTTCAGTTCTGGGCCATGATTCAGAAGGATACGGAGAATGCATGGGAGCACTACATGGCGTATACCAGACAGGGAGGCAGCCGGGTGTTTACGGAGCTTCTGGAGCATGCGGGACTGAAGAGTCCTTTTGAGGAAAGCTGCCTTCGAGAGGTATGTGAAGCTGCCAGTGAGTGGCTTTCCGGTTATGATATGGAAGGGATCTCTTAAATGGCAGAGAAGAAGAAAAAGGGACGCAGAGCCTATCTGGATGCGTTTCAGAAGGATGAGAAGGGAAACTATGTGTACCGGGGGGAGCTGTATGTCTGGCAGGATGAGGAAAAGAAGCTGAAACAAGAGTTGATCCGGCTCTGGGGACTGTGCATCCTGATGCTGGTTTCTCTGGCGGCGGCAGGATGTGTGGAGGCGCCGGGGGCGGTAAACTGTGCGTATGTTCTGATTCCCTATACGGTGAATTTTGTGAGCGGGATCAGTGTATGTCTGGGACTGTATCATCTCACTGCAGGCGGGAATCCTCTGCGTGCCTATATTTACCAGAAGAGCGTGGCACAGCTCCCGGGACGTGCAGTCCTTACAGCTGTCGCTGCGGCAGCGTGTATTGCCGGTGAGCTGGTGTTTGTGTTCAGAAACGGAATGGAGGGAAAAACAGCAGGTTTTGCTTTCTTCCTTCTTCTGGAGGCGGCAGTCCCCGGCACGGCTTTTGGCATCCGGCTTCGTGTTTGTGAAATGTGCTGGAAAAAGAATCCCTAAATTGACAAAACGTTGGATGAACGATATAATAAGAATCATATGCGTGACACTTCAGATAAGCAGAGAACAGGACAGGAATCTTGCCCTGTTTTTCTGCTGTCTGGACAGGTTGCGGGCTTACTTATCATATCTCAAAAAAGTAAAGGAGGAAAAAATGTTATGAGCAAAAGTAAGAAAATGCTGGCCCTGATCCTGGGACTGGCTCTGTGCGGCAGTACACTTGCAGGCTGCAGCTCAGGAAAAACAACAGAAACAAAGAAACCCGGTGAGGAAGCGGCAGCGGAGACAACGGCTGAAGGGAAAGAAGATGGAGGTACTCTGGTAGTATCTGCCCAGGGATTCGAGAATAAGTTCTCCCCGTTCTTTGCACAGAATGCTGATGATCAGAATGTCGCAGATATGACACAGCTGTACATGATGTATGTAGACCGTGTATCCAACCCTGTCCTGAACGGAATTGAGGGAGAGACGAGAGAATACAACGGCAAAGAGTACACCTACACAGGTCCTGCAGACATTACCGTTACCGAGAATGCAGACGGAACCGTTTTCTATGATCTGAAGATGCGTGACGATCTGGTATTCTCCGATGGAACACCGATTGATATAGATGATTTTATTTTTGGATTGTATGTTTATCTGGATCCGTCCTATGACGGCTCTGTAACGATTTATTCTGCACCGATCCAGGGTGTGAAGGAGTACCGCAGTGGTATGGAGACTCTGTTCAATCTGCTGGTACAGGCCGGACGTGACAATACAGACTTTACCAACTGGGATGAGGCAACACAGACCGCATTCTGGGCAGATCTGGATCAGGCAGGCGCAGCATTCGCACAGACGATCGTTGATTACTGTGTGGAGAATGGAATCGCAGAAGAAGGCGATGTGGCTGGAGCAGCTGCACAGTGGGGATTTGATGGTCTGGCGGCAGATGCTACCACAGCAGATTTCTTCACAGCACTGTGTGAAGCTTATGAGTGGGATCTGACTGCGATGTCTGAGACAGAGGCAGCAGGTGCGAGCCTTTTTGATCTGATGGAGGACTATGCTGCTTATTCGATCGGTGTGAAGACAGGAGATTCTGCTGATTATATTGAGGGTATTCAGCGTATTGATGACTACAGCATGCGTATCGTGACCTCCGAGCTGGATGCGACTATGATCTACAACTTGAATCTGCCGATCGCTCCGCTGCATTATTATGGAGACGAGGCTCAGTATGATTTCGAGAACCATAAGTTCGGTTTCCCGAAAGGTGATCTTTCCCTCATTCGTGAGAAGACAACGAAGCCGATGGGTGCAGGACCTTACATGTTTAATGATGTTTCCAATGGTGTCGTATACATGGAAGCTAACCCGAGCTTCTATCAGGGAGAAGCAAAGACAAAATACCTGAACTTTATCGAGACAAAGGAAGCAGACATGATCAATGGTATCGACGCAGGCACCGTTGATATCGCATCACCGTCCTACTCTACCGAGGTGGCATCCCAGATCGCTGAGCTCAATGGCGGGGATCCTTCTCTTGACGGAAGTGTCATCACAACGAAGCTGATCGACTACCGCGGATACGGCTACATCGGTATCAGTGCAGATAATGTAAAGGTGGGAGATGATCCTGCTTCCGATGCATCAAAGAACCTGAGAAAAGCGATCGGCACACTGATCGCAGCTTACCGTGATGAGGGAATTGATTCCTACTACGGAGATACCGCATCTGTCATCAACTATCCGATCTCCAATACCTCCTGGGCAGCACCTCAGGTAACAGATGACGGATACACCGTTGCATACTCTGTGGATGTAGAAGGCAACCCGGTCTACACAGCAGAGATGAAGGCAGAAGATAAATACGCAGCAGCAAAAGAGGCAGCACTGGGATACTTTGAAGCTGCAGGCTACACCGTAGCAGACGGCAAGCTGACAGCGGCTCCGGAAGGTGCAAAGCTTGAGTACACCGTAAACATCGGCGGCGGCGGACAGGGAGACCATCCGACCTTCCTGATTCTGAAGAATGCGGCAGACGCTTTTGCAAGCATTGGATTTACACTGACAGTAAACGACCTGGCAAATGCAGCTGACCTGTATGCTTCCTATCAGTCAGGTGTGGCTGAGCTCTGGTGTGCCGCATGGCAGTCATCCAGTGACCCGGATATGTTCCAGCTGTACCACAGCGAGGGAACGACCAACTACTACAAGATCAATGACGAGGATCTGGATACTCTGATCATGGATGCACGTCAGTCCACAGATCAGTCCTACCGCAAGGGCCTGTACAAGGCAGCCATGGAGATCATCATGGACTGGGGTGTTGAGATTCCGATCTACCAGCGTTCTGATGCCTATGTGATTTCCACCGAGCGTGTGGATGTTTCTTCTCTGCCGGAAGATATGACGCCATACTGGAACTGGATGAGCGAGATTGAAAAGATTGTTGTGAAATAATGAAACAATTCCGAAGGCCTGTGTCTTTGCTGCACAGGCTTTCCCGTTTCGTTCAACCGGTTTCTGATTTTGTATTGTAGAGAGGAATGATTACCGCATGAGAAAATATATCCTGAAAAGAATAGCTCTGTCAGTGATGATTCTGTTTTGTGTTTCCTTCATTATCTATGCACTGCTCCGCTGTCTTCCTGCTTCTTATGTAGAGAATATGGCAATGCAGCTCGCCATGAAGCCCGGCGCAAAACCCTATGATGAGTGGCTGGCTCAGCTGAATGCGGCATACGGACTGGATAAGAGTATCCTGCCGGGTTACCTTACCTGGCTGGGAGATGCCATCCGTGGTAACTTTGGTGACAGCTGGAAATATACCGTTCCGGTACTTCAGAAATTCAGTGAAGTCATCTGGCTGTCCTTTACGATGGGAGCGATCGCATTTGTTCTGGAGCTGATCATCGCGATCCCCCTTGGTGTAATTGCCGCTACCAAACAGTATTCCCGTGCAGACTATGCCATCACCGCCGGTGCGCTGATCGGTATTTCTCTGCCGACCTTCTTTTTTGCTACGATTCTAAAGCTGATCTTCTCGGTGAAGCTCGGCTGGTTTGACCTCTATGGTCTGGTGGGACGAAATTATGCCCAGCTGGATGCCATGGGGAAATTCCTGGATAAGGCGAATCATCTGGTCCTTCCGATCGCCACCCTGGTCATTGTTTCGGTGGGATCGCTGATGCGTTATACCCGTACCAACATGCTGGAGGTATTGAACGCCGACTACATCCGTACAGCGCGTGCCAAGGGATTGTCTGAGAAAAAGGTAATCTATCAGCACGCCTTCCGGAATACGCTGATCCCGCTGGTAACGATCGTGGGCGGCTCCCTGCCGACCCTGTTCTCCGGTGCGCTGATCACGGAGACGCTGTTTTCCATTCCGGGCATCGGCTATACGTCCTATCATGCCATGGTCATCGGTGATATTCCGTTTTCCATGTTCTATATGACGTTTCTGGCGATTCTGACACTGGCAGGCAACCTGCTTTCCGATATTCTGTATGCCGTGGTTGACCCGCGGGTACGTATTGCATAGGAGGACCTGTTATGAGCGACAAAAAAGATGTAACAATGAAAAATGAAAATACTTCCTACTCTCTGAATGATGACAGGCGTGTCAAGGTGCTCTCACCGGGTGCACTGGTCGTTAAGCGGTTTTTCCGTAACCGGCTGGCGGTGCTCGGCATGATCATGCTGATCTCCATGTTTCTGTTCTCTTTCCTGGGAGGACTGATCAGCCCGTACGGACAGGATCAGCAGTTTTACCGCTACGAGAGCCAGATGAAGGAATTTGCGGGAGTGGTAAAGAATAATGACTTCCGTTATACGGCGGCAGAGGGACAGAAGTTCGACAGTGTCCTGCAGGCAAAGTTCCAGCTGGCTGTCCAGAAGAAGGAAAGCTCTTATGAATATAAGGATGTGACCTATGAGATTCAGGAGGAGGGAACGGACTTTTATTCGATTTCTTCAGAAGGAACCCTGCTGGCCATTGCCGCTAAAGATATCGTAAACGGTGACGGTCAGGAGATCTCTTTTCCTGTAAAGTATGAGGCTTTGAAGGCCTATACGTCACAGGAGAAATCCTTTACGGCGGAAGGTGCAGAGTATACGCTGGATGAGGATGGAAACATTGTAAGCGGAGATACCGTTGCGGGCTATATCAGCCGTTTTGTGGTGTCGTCGGTGGAGAGCGGTGTGACCTTTGAACGTGTGTTTAAGGAAGAACTGGAAGCCGCCATCAATGACAATCAGGAAGAGTTTAATTACACAGATGCAGAGGGCAATGAATTTACTTATAAGATCACTTATGATCCCACATCCATGACCTGGTCCGTCAAGCAGGGAAAAGAGACCTATGTGTATGACAGCTACGCAAAGCCGTCGAAAGCACACTGGCTGGGAACGGACAGAAACGGAATGGATATGCTCACCCGTCTGATGTACGGAGGACGTGTTTCCCTGATCATCGGATTTATTGTCGTGATCATTGAAACGGTGATCGGTGTGATCCTGGGCGGTATTGCCGGATACTTTGGAAAATGGGTGGATAACCTGATCATGCGAATCGTGGATATCTTTTACTGTATCCCGTCGCTGCCGCTGATCATCATTCTCGGTGCAACGATGGATGCCATGAAGGTGGAACCGATGACGCGTATGTTCTACCTGATGCTGATCCTGGGCTTTCTGGGATGGCCCGGAATCACCCGCCTTGTCCGCGGACAGATCCTGTCCCTGCGTGAGCAGGAGTTTATGACAGCTGCCGAGGCCTGCGGTGTTCGTGTGAGCCGCCGGATCTTCAAGCATCTGATCCCGAATGTCATTCCTCAGCTGATCGTTATGTGTACCATGAGCCTGGGCTCTACGATCATTATGGAGGCGACACTGTCCTTCCTTGGAATCGGTGTCAAGTTCCCGTTTGCTTCCTGGGGAAATATCATCACGGATGTAAATGAGGCTTATGTTATGACGCATTACTGGTATGTATGGATTCCTGCCGGCATCTGTCTGCTGATTGCCGTGCTGGGCTTCAACTTTGTTGGTGACGGTCTGCGCGATGCGTTTGACCCGAAGATGAAACGGTAAGGAGGGAAGAAAATGGCTAAGAAACATGCAGAAGGTTATCTCTCAGCGAAAGAATCCCGCCAGATTTCAAAGAAAAACCGCAAGATTACCAATGAGCTTGAGAAGAAGAGAAAACGTAAAAATGTTCCGGAGTCCGAGTATCTGACGCAGATGCACAATCCGGAAAATGCAGTGGAATTTGACAACCTGCATACATATTTCTTTACCGATACCGGTACGGTAAAAAGCGTGGATGGTGTGTCCTTTGACGTGCCCATCGGAAAGACGGTAGGAATCGTAGGAGAGTCCGGCTGCGGAAAGTCCGTAACCAGCCTGTCTCTGATGCAGCTGATCCAGAGACCGCAGGGGCAGACGGTCGAAGGGGAGATCCGTCTGAATCTGGGCGATAAGGCCTATGAGATCACGAAAACGCCGCAGGAGAAGATGCAGAGCATCCGGGGAAATTATGTGTCTATGATCTTCCAGGAGCCTATGACCAGCTTAAACCCGGTGTTCCGCATCGGCAGACAGGTGGATGAGGTCATCAGCCTCCATGACGGTGAGGGCAAGAGCAGGGATGAGATCAAGGCCCGGACGATCGAACTGCTGGAGATGGTAGGAATCGCCAACAGTGAGGGTGTCTATCGGATGTTCCCTCATGAGCTCTCCGGCGGTATGCGCCAGCGTGTCATGATCGCAATTGCACTGGCCTGCAACCCGAAGATCATCATTGCCGATGAGCCGACGACGGCTCTGGATGTGACCATTCAGGCACAGATCCTGGATCTGCTGCGCCAGCTGAAGGATAAGATCAATTCCTCCATCATGCTGATCACCCATGATCTGGGTGTTATCGCGGAGATGGCGGATTATATTGTGGTAATGTATGCCGGAAGAGTCGTGGAAAAGGGAACGGCGGAGGAGATCTTCGAGCATCCTTCCCATCCGTATACCATTGGTCTGATGGCATCCAAGCCGATGGTCGGCAAAAAGGTGGATAAGCTTTATTCGATTCCGGGCAAGGTGCCGAACCCGATCAATATGCCGGATTACTGTTATTTTAAGGATCGCTGCGAAATGTGCGTGGGAGCCTGCGACGGTGCGTATCCTCCGGAGATCAGCCTTTCACCGACGCATAAGGTGAGCTGCTATCGCTACTGTGAAGGAAAGGGGGACAAATAAATGGCTTCAAAGAATTCTGTGAACGAAGAGACTTATGAACCCCTGGTTTATGATCCGCAGTATATCCTGATGGTCAATCAGCTGAAGAAGTATTTTCCCATCAAGGGCGGAATGGTTTCCAGAACAGTGGGACATGTCAAGGCTGTGGATGGTGTTACCTTCAATCTGAAGCGCGGAACTACCATGGGACTGGTAGGAGAGTCGGGATGCGGAAAAACCACCACCGGGCGGACGATCCTCCGGCTTTCCGGTGAGAAGACCGGCGGGCAGGTGCTATTTAACGGGAAAGAGGTCTATGACCTGACCAATAAAGAGATGCGTGCCATGCGTACGAAGATGCAGATCATTTTCCAGGATCCGTTTTCCAGCCTTTCACCGAGGCTGCCTGTTGGTGAGATCATCGGAGAGGCCGTCAGGGAGCATAACCTTGTGCCGAAGGCGGAGTTTAACGACTATATCGATCAGATCATGGACAACTGCGGTCTGCAGCCCTACCATAAGGAGCGCTATCCGCATGAGTTCTCCGGCGGTCAGCGCCAGAGGATCTGTATCGCCAGGGCACTGGCTCTGAATCCGGAGTTTGTGGTCTGCGATGAGCCGGTATCGGCGCTGGACGTATCCATTCAGGCACAGATCATCAACCTGTTGAAGGATCTGCAGGCGCAGTACAATCTGACGTATCTGTTCATCTCCCATGACCTGTCGGTGGTGGAGCATATCTCTGACACAGTGGGCGTCATGTATCTTGGAAATCTGGTGGAATACGGAGAGACAGGGGATATTTTCAGAAATCCGCTGCATCCTTATACAAAGGCACTGTTCTCCGCCATTCCGGTTCCGGATCCGAAGGTGAAAAAGCAGCGTATCGTGCTGGAGGGATCCATTCCTTCACCGGCGAACCCGCCGGCAGGATGTAAGTTCCACACCCGCTGTGCGCACTGCATGGAAAGGTGTAAGACGGAGGTGCCTGTCCAGAAAGAGGTAGAGCCGGGACATTATGTGGTTTGTCATCTGTATGATAAATAGATGTTGGGGTCAAAAGCATTTGACCCACGGATTTGTCAGACGGGTATCGGGGAGGCTACGCTGAGGCTTTTACAACTGTGCTATCGGGAAAGCAGACCAGCGAAACATAGTGTTATTTGGGGTGAATCATACTGGGATAAAGAGAAGATCATATACCGGAAAACAGTATCAGAAGAGAGCGGGGTGCGATGCGGTGAGGTATGATAAGGGCGAAGAGCCATTTTATGGGACGGAGCTTCCTGATGAGGAAGAAAAGCCATTTCATGAGCCGGATATTTCTGATGAGGAAGAACAGGGAACATCGGATAGACCGGAGCTGAAGCTTACGAAGCAGGAAAGCCGGTGGGTTGCGCTGGGAGCGCTGAAGGCGGCGCTGCTCATCGGATCGGTGTACCTGATCGGAGGGGCACTGCTCATCTGGGCGATGCTGGCTTTGTGGAAGTGAATATGATAAAGAGAGGCTGTGCTGCTGACTTTAGAGGGTTGGCAGCAGGGTCTTTTTTCTATGCTGTTGTCGCGGTGGTCGGCGAAGAGATATGTGGCGTTCGAAGAGATATGGCTTTCACAGGACGCGTGTGAGGCACATTCCATTCCACGAAAACCGGGGCAACATTCCGCCGAACTAACTGCTATAGGAAAAACTCGCTTTGCAAGTTTTTCCTATTGTCGCGGTGGTCGTCGAGTGGACATGTAAACATGTCCGTTCGACTCGTCACTCGCGCAAACTTCGGCTAAGACGCTCAGGAAGAGCCTTCGCGCCTAAGCCTACGTAAGCAGTGGATTTCGTCTCCATTAAAAGTGCCCCTGAAATGGTTTTCTTAGTAATGGAATGTGCCTCACCCGCTGTATACTGGTGTGCCGTAAAGAGCTTGCAGGGTTAAAGTTTGATTTCGAGGTATTGGAACATATGCAAAAAATTTTCCCGAAACCGTATACTGGAAAAGAGGAGCTTTATAAAACACCACGAAACCAGGGCGGAACAATAGGTAGGTAGAACGGGTTTAAGGTTGACAAATAGGGCAAAACTGGTGTATTGTTCAACGAAAGCTGTCGGGGAGTGATACAACAGTTTATGAAAGAGTATTCAAATGTAACCGTCAATGCTGTTTCAAATTCTAAGGAACAGTCACTGAAAAACAAAAACCGGCCATGGACGGGGAGGATGAGGTAGCATGAGAGCAGAAGATGATTTGACCTATCAGGAATATAAAGAAAGTGTGTCGGATTATATGCATCGAATAAAACGCTCAGGATGGACAGTAAAGGAAGTTACAGATTGGATGACCGAAAATGACAACGAACTTCTTATCGGCACATCTGAAGCGCTTTGGATCATTTCAATCGGTGCATATGAGGTCGAGCATGACATCCTGGAGGAGAGGGTGCTGGAGCAGCTTTCTTACCATATACCGAGGTATGAAATGGGAAAATACAGCGATATTACACCGGAAGAAAAAGAACTTCTGGAAAAAGATATTGCATTTATTAAGTCAAAAGTTGAATTATGGAAGCTGAAAAGCTACGATGATTAATGATAAATACCACCCAGCAGAAGCTGAGCGGTATTTTTATACCCATTTTTTGCGATGGTTTTCTGTTTGGGCATAGTGCATGAATCCCCAGGCAGACCGGCGAGACATAAAGCTATTGGTGTGGGTTATACCTTTGGTTCATATGATTTTAATAGTTCCAGTCGTGTTCTAAACATTTCATAGACCTCTGGCATATTAGCAAACCACTCCGGATCTATCTCTTGTATTTGTCGCAGACCGATTTTGCTGACTGCACAGACAGCAGCTTCTTTCTGTGACATCCTTGCCGGGAAAGAAGTTTGACAAACTGCTCCTTCTATTGTGTCGTAGGCATGAAAGCTTTTATTGAAATCCATTAATGCATGCAATGCGATACAATTGTTCGTATGATTATCTACTAAAAATCCCCAGTTCTCAGGATGCCTGTCAGTGTTGCCGACCAGATAGTCCAGGATATTCATTCCAAAATAGTTAGATGGATCGAGTGACAGGCAAACTTCTATAGTATCTATATCATGATTGCATGCATAAATATCAAAAGCCATCTTTGTCACAATTGAAAAATCTTTAGATGTTATGAGTTCACTTATGGACACAAGCTGTCCATTATAATGGTATGGTTCATATAATACCTGATTAAAATCGAAACATCTGCATATTTTACTTGCAAGAAGTTCCCTTGCTACTGCATCGTCACCACCCTTTAGTATCTTAAATCCTGTCTCTGTTCTTATCCATGCTTTTGGAAAACATCCCTTTGTTGACAGATCTGCAGCAAGTTCTTTATTTGTAACAGTCATTTGCTTTCCCATCAAGGATAATGGTACGATTGCTTCATTTAACGAATGATCATACAAATTGATTTCAGAAAAACAAATATTCTCATCTGAAGTTTTGACCCAGAATACATCCGTTAATGATACGCAATGGTAGGATAGAGCAATTCTTGCCCGATCTTTGTCTGTGACAGCCTGTGTAGCGCCTATGCTGCTGAGGATATCTTTGATAAATTTTCGATCTATAGGCAGAACTCTGGAGGCACACCAAAAATAGAAATTATATAAATTATTTAGTTTTGTATCTAAATCTGTTTCTTCTTCCAGGTATAGATCATATGGCATGAACTGCTGACTATAAATGATCACATCACCTACCGATGATAGCGTTGCTACTTTTCTTTCACCATTCATGATTACGTAAACAATAGTGTTTTTAATCTTTCCTGTATTCAAAATCGATCATCTCCTTGCAGCGTAATACATTTTTTATATGGATTATATCGTTTTAGTGACATGCTCCCGCCACTTAAATCAAAGATTTTGAAGTGGGAGCTTCCTGTTCAATGGCCCTCATGAGCCAAGTATCTGCAGGCTATCCTCGCGTGTCCCGCGATTGTTTTTTGCCCGGATACGGGAATTTCTATCTGTTTGTCCGGTTACGGACGTATTTCCATTTTGCCCCACCAGACTATCAGCATTCTTCTTGCTTGCGCGATCGGATATCGGATTATCTATCACTTTTCTTCGATATTTTACCACCATGACCAAATGATAATGCAAAAGATATACTGAATGAGCATTATGATCCATTTCTTTCATATGATCAGCCTTCTTATGTTTCGACTGATTACATTATAGCACTATCCGAGGTTCAGAACAAGCGTTCTTTTCTATTTATTGATAAAATTATGTCTATCAGGCAATTCATCTTACCACCTGCAGAGGTGGGAGAATTCTTGCTTGCATTATGTTAAATTAAAAACAACCTGTTCTTAATAACCTTGGTTTAAGTGTCAAAAGTATTGTTGACAACCAGGGCAAAAATGGTGTATTGTTCAACAGTATTCACAATTCGCTCATGTTTTGTAATGTCACTGAGCGCAAACTTAAAAACTGTTGTTAAAAAAACAGTCGTTCATACAAAAGAGGTCGATTTTTTGCATAGAAATATTAGAATGAAAAAACGAAGGGAGATTTCTATGAAGTGGTTGGTTTTTCTTGTAGTAAGTGCAGGGATTGGAACTGCAGCAATGACATTATTTGAAAGAGCAGGGGTGAATGTTTGGATTAGCAGAGGTGTTGGTGCACTTGCAGCAGCAATTGCAGGAATTATCGTATACAAATTGTTGACAAAGGAAAAATAATGTCTGTAAATTGTAACAAATGATTGTTTTCAATACCCAGCTGACAAGAGCGCTTCTATTACAGAAGCGCTCTTGTCAGCGTCCTGCGAAATCTATATAAAGCAGAAGTATTCTTGTCAGCGTCCTGCGAAATTCAGTCAAACCGGAAACTTTGTGGTAGAGATATTCCCTCCTTCGTGGTAAAATAAAACCAGATGACTACAAAGGAGGCCCTCTGAACAAGATGCCGCTGATAAACGAAATACCTGACAGCTTCTGGAGTCTGTTCCGGTCTTATAACCGGGAGATCTACATTGAAGCATTGCTGAAGATCAATGAGGAATATCAATATAATAACTATTTCCTGAGCCGGGAGGTATGTATCCAGGTGCTCGGGAATTCTTTTTCCGGGAGGGGGATTCTGAAAGAAGAGCAGGAGACGGACGCCGATGTGCTGGAGCCGCCTGCCACCAGGATCCTGAACTGGCTGGTACGCACCCGGTGGCTCAAAAGGCTGGAGGACTACAGCACCGGAGTGACGAATATTGTCATTCCTGATTATTCTGCCGTGTTCATAGAAGCCTTCGAGCGTCTCTGCGGTGAAGATCAGGAAGAAACAGAAGTCTATATCCAGAACATCTACGCCATTCTCTTTTCCTATAAAGCAGATCCCGTAAAAAATGAAAAAATGCTGAAGACGGCACTGATCAACACAAAAAAACTGAATAAGGCATTGCAGGATATGCTCCACAACATGGATAAATTCTTTACCAGTCTTCTGGAAAAGCGGTTTTACGGGGATCTGTTAAAGGAGCATTTGGACGGATACGTGGAGGAGATCGTCAGAAAGAAATATCATATCCTGAAGACTTCCGATAATTTCTATCTGTACAAAACAGATATCCGGCTGCTGCTGGGAGAGATCCGGGAGCGCCATGAGAAGGAATGGGAAGAAGACGAAATCAAAACAGAAACCGATAAGGAAGCGCTGTCTGCGCAGCAAAGGCTGGAGCTTCAGGCGAAGAGCCAGATGGAGGAGCAGAACAGGGAAGAGACGCTGGATATCGTCAATCAGATCGAGAGGGGATTTCAGGACATCGAGCACCGGATCGCAAATATGGACAGGGAGCACACCCGCTACGTCCGTGCCACGGTGACGAGGCTGAATTATCTGCTGAATGAGGATGAGGACATGAGAGGAATGATCGTACAGCTTCTGAGAGGGATAGCCACTGGAGGACAGGAACGCGTGGATCTGGTGGCGAAGAGGCTGAACTTTTCCCATGTGGATGTGCTGTCCGAGAAATCCCTGTATAAACGGAAAAAAGGAAGACGTTCCTTTACAGAGAATCTGGAGGCAGACGAGGAACCGGAAGAGCTGTCCAGGGAGGATGTTCTGAAGATGAACCGGATGAACAGCCGTTTTTCCAGAAGGCAGATCGAGCAGTTTATTGAAGAACATATGGATGTAGGGAAGGCTGTGGTGGCAGAGGGATTTGTACACAGTGATGAGGAATTTGAGAAGCTGATCCTGGCCTATGATTATGCCACCAGAAAGGGGAGTAAATACCAGATTACAGAGGAGAGCGGGGAGATGGTGGAGGATGGCCGTTACCGCTATCCCGCACTGACATTTCGAAGGAGGCCGCAAAAATGATTGAATATTATGAAAATCTGATACCGGAGGAGCAGGAGGAGGTCAGTGCCTCCATCCAGCTTCTGTACAGACAGACCTTTGTGCTGGAGAGAAAATACGACAGGCGCACGGGAAGGATGCAGTTCAATAAGGACTTTCGTATCTGCAGCAAGCATCTGGCGTTTCTCCGAGCGTATTTTTCCATTGCGGGGATTTCGGTGCTGGAAAACAGCCGGACGGGGATCCTCTATCTGCAGGGGGAGACGCTGATCGGAGATAAGCTGTCAAGGCTTACCACCCTTTATGTGCTGGTCCTCAAGCTGATCTACGATGAGCAGATGGCGTCGGCATCGAGCAGCGTCCATGTATTTACCACGCTGTCGGATATCCATGAGCGGCTGGGAAGCTTCGGGCTTCTGAACAGGCAGCCGGCACCTACGGAGGTGCGAAGGACGGTGTCGCTGCTGAAGAAATATCAGATCCTGGAGCCGCTGGATCTTCTGGAGGAGCTGGAGGGTGGCAGCCGTCTGGTCATTTATCCCAGTATCAACATGCTTTTGCTGGGAGATGATGTGAGGGCACTGATCGATACATTCAGAGAAACGGAGGATGAAGATGGAGAAGCAGAAATTCCAGGCATTATCGCGGATGTGTCTGAATAACTGGCATTATATAGATAAAAGAGTCCTGTCCTTTTCCGAAGGGATCAATTTTTTCACGGGACATTCGGGAAGCGGAAAATCCACGGTGATCGATGCCATGCAGATTCTGCTTTATGCGAATACCGACGGACGGGGATTTTTTAATAAAGCGGCTTCGGATGATTCGGACAGGACCCTGATCGAATACCTCCGGGGCATGGTAAATATCGGGGAGGACAATCAGTTTTCCTATCTGAGAAATAAAAACTTTTCAACGACGATCGTCATGGAGCTTTGCCGGACGGATACAAAGGAATGTCAGTGTATCGGGGCGGTCTTTGATGTGGAGTCTGCCACAAATGAGATTTCACGGCTGTTTTTCTGGCATCGTGGCCCGCTGCTTTCGTCTTATTACCGGACGGAAAGCCGGGCGATGACGATAGATGAAGTGAAGAAATACCTGGGAGAGCATTACGCGAAGGATGAATACTATTTTGGTCCCAGCAATGAAAGATTCCGCAGACAGCTGTACGATGTGTATCTGGGGGGACTGAATGAAAAAAGATTTCCGCTGCTCTTTAAGCGGGCGATCCCCTTCCGCATGAATATACGTCTGGAGGATTTTGTGAAGGAATATATCTGCCTGGAGGAGGATATCCATATCGAGGATATGCAGGAGAGCGTGATGCAGTATGGAAGGATGCGAAAGCGTATCGGAGACACGTGCGACGAGATCCGTGAGCTTAGGAAGATCCAGGATGCATGGCTTCAGGTGGCAGAAAAGGAAAAGCAGAAAAACGGTCAGCTGTATCTGATGAATCTCTGTGAGCTGCACAAGCTGAAGGCGCAGGCGGAGGAACTGCGGCAGAAGATGGAGGTATGGCAGCAGGATGAGGAAAAGCAGCAAGAGGTACTGGACGGTACTCAGGACCGTATCCGCAGGCTGGAGGGAGAGATCCGGGAACTGGTGCGTAAGATTTCCGCTTCGGGTTATGAGGGACTGAGAAGCCAGCTGAAGTCTCAGAATGAGATTCTGGAGAGGCTTGCTCTGAGCAGGGCGAAGTGGCAGCAGACGGCCGCAGGACTGAAAGGCTGGGAGGAGCAGGATGTGACACCGAACGCCGTACTCTGGAATATCGAACGCTTTGTAAGGCACAGTATTTCCGGGGAACAGCTGGAACAGCTGAGGGAATCTCTGCGTGAGCTGCGCACGGAGGCGGAGGAGCAGAGAAAAACAGCCGCGGGGGAGATCCGGGAATTTAACCGGCAGGAAAAGGAGATCCGGGAAGAGCTCCGGCAGCTGAAGCAGGGAAAAAAGGCATATCCGAAGGAACTGGAGGAAGCAAGGCAGTATATCCGGGAGGGCTTAAAGGAGCAGAACGGAAGGTATATCCCGGTGGATATTCTTGCGGATCTTCTGGATATCCGGGATGATGCCTGGAGAAATGCCGTGGAGGGCTATATGGGCAGCAATAAGCTGCTTCTGATCGTGGAGCCGAAATTTGCCGCAGCTGCCATGGAGCTGTATCAGGAGCTGGACAGGAAAAAGTACCACAGGGTTGCGGTGCTGGATACGGAGAAGCTTCCGGCGGCGGGAAGCACGGTACAGCAGGGCGCACTTTCGGAGGAGGTGCTTACGGAAGTACCTCATGCCAGAGCATATGTGGATTTTCTCCTGGGAAATGTCAGAAAATGTGAAACGATCGATGAGCTGCGGGAATGCAGGATCGGAATCACAAAAGACTGCGTCCTGTATCACAGCTTTAAGCTGCAGTATATCGATCCGGAGATGTATACGAGGCGTGCCTATATCGGCGAGGTGAGTATGCGCAGGCGTATCCGTCAGCTGGAGGAGCTGCAGGAGGAAATACGGAAAAACAGAGAGCCTCATCTGGAGCTGGAGGCATCTGCAGGAAAGCTGCTGACTCTGGAATATCTGCCCATGGATCTGGAGGAATATCTGGGATGGAAGAAGGACGTGGAGGATTATCCGGTAAGAGAAGCAGAAAAGAAGCAGCTGGAGGAGAAGCTGGCGGAAATGCAGAGCAGGGATATCCGTCTGTGGAGGCAGCAGCAGGAAGAGCTGGAGGAGCAGTGCCGGAAGGAAAAGGAGAAAAGAGATGAAGGGATCCGCCGGATGGAGCAGATCCAGGTCAGGATCCGGGGCTGTAAAAATGAATATCTTTCCGTGAATGAAGAAGTCCTTGAAAAGGAAAAGGCATTTACCCATGATCCGGCGATGGATCAGAAGGCGGAGGAGCTCTTTGAAAAGAAGGAGAAGCCGAATTACGAGCGTCTCCAGGCATCTTTTTATAAGAAGGCAAATGATGCAGCACGCCAGGAAGAGGAGGCCATGTCCGGGCTTAGGGAAATCCGGTTTGCCTATCTGAAAAAATATCCAAACCGCACATTTTCAGCGGAGGAGAAGACGAACAGAGCTTACGATGAGCTGCTTTCCCATCTGCAGTATGCAGACCTTAACGGTCTCTATCAGAAAGCAGATGAACAGGCAAAGGAGGCCGTACAGCTGTTTAAGCAGGATTTTATCTATAAGATCCGAAGCGCGATCAAGGATGCCTTTATCCGACGGGATGAGCTGAATAAGATCATCAGTCAGATGGACTTTGGAAAGGACAGATATCAGTTCGTGATCTCCAGAAACCGGGGACCGGACGGCAGGTATTACGATATGTTCATGGATGAGAATCTGGAGGTGAACCCCTCCCAGATGGCGGACAGTATGGAGAATCAGATGAATCTCTTTACCATGTCCCACGAGGATAAGTACGGGGAGTTGATGAATGAGCTGATTTCCGTCTTTATTCCTCCTGACAATGCCACCCCGGCCGAGCTGGAGGAAGCCAGGCACAACATGGAAAAGTATGCAGATTACCGCACATACTTATCCTTTGATATGCAGCAGATCATCGGCGGGGATGAGACGATCAAGATCCGCTTAAGCAAAATGATCCGGAAAAATTCCGGAGGTGAGGGACAGAATCCTCTCTATGTGGCGCTGCTGGCCAGCTTCGCCCAGGCGTACCGTGTAGGCCAGTCCCCGAAGCTTCGCAGAAATCCCACCATCCGTCTGGTGGTGCTTGATGAGGCATTTTCGAAGATGGATGCGGAGAAGGTGGCGAGCTGTATTGCACTGATCCGCGGACTGGGCTTCCAGGCCATCATCAGCGCCACCAATGACAAGATCCAGAATTATCTGGAAAACGTGGATAAGACTTTTGTGTTTGCAAATCCGAATAAAAAGCATATTTCCATTCAGGAATTTGAAAAGAAGGAATTTGCGCAGCTGCAGCAGCTGCAGTAGGGGTCACCCCATCCTCTGCGCCAGCATGACGCTGGCGATCAGGCCTGTCAGGGTGGCAAGAAGTGCGCCCGCCAGGGTATAGCGTGTCTTTTTTACTTTTGCAGTCATGAAGTATACGGACATGGTATAGAAGATGGTTTCCGTACATCCCATCATGATGGATACCAGGTTTCCGAAAAAGGAATCAGGTCCGTATTCTTTGAAGATGTCCAGAACCAGACCGGTGGCGGCGCTGGAGGAAAACATCCGGATGATGGCTACCGGGACGAGCTGTGCGGGGAAACCGGTGTGCTGCAGAAAATGCCCCAGCAGTCCGGATAGCATTTCCAGAAAGCCGGAGGCGCGCAGGACGCCTACGGCAACCATCAGACCGATCAGTGTGGGCATGATTCCGATGACCGTATGAAAACCGTCCATGGCTCCTTTAATGAAGGTTTCATAGATCTTCTGTTTCTTCAGCAGGCCGTAGCCGATGACGATGAAGAGCAGAAAGGGTACGATATAGGAAGAAAGAAAAATGATAAAATTCATAGAAAATGCTCCCGTTCATGATTTACCTTCAGTGTATGAAAAAATTACGATTCACATGTCATAATGTTGGGGGCAAAAGTATTTAATCCCATGATGCATTCGGGATGTGTACTCGCGTGTCTGAAAGATATCAGCAGTGAGAACAGTATATTTGTACAAAAAATGTATGGATAGGACTGCAAAAGTATGGTATTATGATAGGGATTATGAAAAAGGAATAAAGCATTCCGGTAAATGTAAACAGTTAAAGGTTGAATTGGAAGGAGGATTTTTATGTTTCAAAAGAAATTGAAACAAATGGGAGCCTGGATTCTTGCGCTTAGCATGGTTCTGGGGTCATCACAGCTTCCGGCAATGGGGGCAAAGGCAGCAGATCAGAATCTGGCACTGGAGGCGGAGGTCACCGCCAGCAGTTCAGAGAGCCAGAATGGAGTAAACAATATAAATGATGGAAATGCAGCAACCAGATGGGCGCAGGCAACGACAGGCTCATCAGCCTGGGTTACCTACAAGTGGAACAACAAGCCTACGATCAAAAGCTTCTCAATCAGCTGGGAGAGAAGGAATGCACAGGCTTACAGCATCCAGACTTCAGCGGACGGAACGAACTGGAGCGATGTGTGGAGTACAACGACTGCACCGGCATCCAATACCGTTACGGCTACACTGGATGCTCCGGTACAGACACAGTATCTGCGTCTGAATGTCACAAATATCCTTGCTCATGGAGAAGGGGATGCTGAGGGATTTAGCTGGCAGGCGGTTTCTGTTTATGAATTTGAGGTTTACGGTGAAGAGGGAGAGGCATTGCCAAAAAGTGATGTGGAGCAGGTCATCTCCAGCATCACTCAGCCGAAAATTTCTGCAGATGGAACACATATTTCCATGCCGGATGTGCCGGAAGGAGTAACCGTCCGGTTCTGTGCAGATTATGAGCAGGTGATCGGTGAAGACGGAACGGTCTACACACCTCTTGAGGAGAAGACGGTAAAAGGCTTTTATGAGGTGTCTAAAGGACAGGAGACAGCGAAAACGAATGAATTCACCATTACCGTACCAGGAAAATATACGGACAGCCAGGAGGCAAATGCCAAACCGGAGGTTATCCCGGAGCTTCAGGAGTGGCACGGTGAGAGCGGTAAATTTATCTTAAGATCTGCAGCACGAATCATTGCCGTAGAGGGACTTGCCGATACGGCCAGAAGGTTTGCAGAGGATCTCAAAGAGATTACCGGCAAAGAGCTTCCTGTCATCAATGGCAGTGCTTCTGATGTGAAGAGAGGAGATTTCTATCTGACACTTGATACGCAGGATGGAGGCCTTGGAAAAGAGGGCTATATCATGACAGTCGGTGATTCTGTGAAGATCGAGGCTTCCGACGATACCGGTGCATACTGGGGTGTCGTTTCTGCACTGCAGATTCTGAAACAGACAGGCAACTATATCGTGAAGGGTATTGCAAGAGATTATCCGAAATATGAAGTCAGAGGCTTCAGTATCGACGTAGGAAGAAAGCCTTTCACAATGGAAACACTGAAAGCATTCGGAAAGAATATGTCCTGGTATAAGATGAATAACCTCCAGGTGCATCTGAGCGACAATCTGATCTTTATGGAGGATTATCCTACAATGGAGCAGGCGATCGCTGAGACCTATGCGGGCTTCCGTCTGGAGTCCGGTGTTGTGAATGAGGAGACAGGGAAGAGTGCCACCTCTGAAGACGTATATTATACGAAGGATGAGTTCCGCACCTTTATAAAGGACAGCAGAGCCATGGGTCTGGAGATCGTTCCGGAGTTTGACATGCCGGCACATGCGCTTCCGTTTACAAAGGCATTCCAGCAGTACATGTCAAAGAAACCGGGCGGTCACGGCTATCTGATCGATGAGGTGGACATTGCAAATCCCGAAGCGATCGAGTGGGCTAAGAGTATCTGGGCAGACTATTTTGAGGGAGACGATCCGGTATTTGACAAGGAGACTACCGTTCATATCGGTACGGATGAGTACCATGGAAAAGATGGACAGGAAGGAAGAGAGTTATTCCGTAAATTCTCCGATGAGATGATCAACTTTGTTCAGGGAACAGGAAGAACGGTTCGTATGTGGGGAAGTCTTTCCAACAAGACAGGTACCACACCGGTAGCTTCTAAGGATGTACAGCTGAATATCTGGAATACCGGATATGCAAATCCGAGAGATATGTACAATCTGGGATATGACCTGATCAATACGCTGGAGGGACCGAACTATATCGTTCCGGCAGCAGGATATTATAACAATTACATCAATGCTCAGAGTATTTATAACAGCTGGAAGCCAAACGAAATCAGTGATCTGACGTTAAGTGCAGGTGACGACCAGATGCTGGGAGCATGTTATGCAATCTGGCATGACAGTATTGATACCCGTGCTAACGGTATTTCCGAGTATGATTCCTTTGACCGTTTCTTCCAGCCATTACCGGCATACAGTGCAAAGCTGTGGGGAGAGGCAGAGGACAGAACGTATCAGCAGCTCACAGAAGTTGCTTCCAGGACAGGAACAGCTCCCGGAACGAATGTATACTGTGAAGTAGAGACTGCATCAGAAAAGGTTCTGGAATACACCTTTGACGGTACACTGACAGAGGATTCCAGTGCAAACAGCTATGATGTGACAGAGAGTAAAAATGTCTCCCAGACAGCTGCAGGAAGCGGAAAGGCGCTGCAGTTAAACGGCGGAGAGAGCTATATCACCACACCGGTCAATAAGGTAGGCTCAGATGCAAGCATTACCATGAAGGTGAAAATGGATGCAGACGCGTCAGGTGAACAGATCCTCTGTGAATCCAAGGATGTATTTGGCGTTTATGGAACCTATGCGATCAAGGCTTCCCAGAAGAACACGAATAAGGTTGGTTTCTCAAGAGAAGGATATGATTATTCATTCGATTACACACTGCCGAAGGGTGAGTGGGTAGAGCTGACTTTCCAGGGCGGAAAGGATCAGGTTGCCCTGTTTGTAAACGGAACAATGGTAGATGATGATCCTGACATCTATTTTGCAAATCATGAAACGACAGAGCTGAGTGCGAAGCTGGCTCAGCATGGAATTATAAAAGTTGCTACTATGATGATTCCTGCAGGACGGATCGGAAGTACGACAAAGAGCTTTAAGGGACAGATTGATTATGTGACAGTGAAGACATCTGTAGAGACAGATGACAGCTATCGCATGGTCTCCCAGTCAGAAATGACCCCAAGTGCATGTACCTCCAACTCCGAGGGAACCCCTGAAAAAGCCATTGACGGAGATCCTTCTACGATCTGGCATACACGCTGGTCAAGCGATATTGATAATATTACAGACAGTCATCCTCACTGGTTCCAGGTGGATCTGGCGAGACCTGTAATGATTGATAAGTTGACCTGCCTTCCGAGAGCTGATGGCGGAAATGGAAATATCCTGAAGTATAATGTGATTGTTACAAAACCGGATAATACTACGGTGACGGTTGTGTCAAATGGCATATGGGCAGGAAATGCTTCTCTTAAGCAGGCGGTATTTGATCCGATTGAAGCAAAATCTGTGAAGCTGGAGATCCTGGATGCCAAGGGAAATGGTACAACAAAGTTTGGGTCGATTGCAGAGTTTAACCTGTATAAGACACTGCAGTCCTCTGATGTAAAGAATCTTCTGACTCCGTATGAGGCTCTGAAAGAGACGGACTATACAGCCGAGTCCTGGGCAGTCTTTAAGGAAGCCTATGAGGATGCACGTAAGCTGGCAGAAAATACTGCAAGCACCCCGGAGGAGCTTCAGAGTGCAGTTGACAGGCTTACCTTTGCATCAGATAAGCTGGTGAAGAAAGAAGCGGAAGTATCGGGCCTGATCGCAGGAATTGAAGAAGCAGAAAGTATGAATACAGCTGGCTGCCAGGAAAAATATGTGAAAGCATATGAGGCGGCTCTGGCAGAAGCAAAAGAAGTACTTGAAAATGAAGTACTCAGTCAGCAGGAGGCAGATGAAGTTCTGGGCAGACTGGAGGCAGCAAGAGCACCGGTTGTCCTTACCGCAGCAACAAACAAAACGATAGATCTTACAGGAATGAGCGCCGACACCGTCAAGATATACAGGGATGCGCTGGAAAAAGCAAAGGCACTTCTTGTAAAAGAAAATGCGACAGGAGCAGAATTTATCGCTGCACTGGAGGCACTGAATCAGGCAGAAGCCGGCTTAAAGAAAGAGGAGCCAAAGCCAGGTAATAACGACACACCGAAGCCTCCTGTAACCGGTCCTTCGAATCAGAAACCGGTTCCGAAGGCCGGTGCAGTATCCGTGACCGGCGGTGTGCAGTACAAGGTAACAAAATCCGATGCGAAGAATGGAACGGTGACCGTTTCAAAGCTGACGGATACGAAAAAGGCAAAGATTACGATCCCGTCTACCGTGACGATCGACGGATATAGCTTCAGGGTGACTGCCATTGCTGCAAAGGCCTTCCAGAACAGTAAGAAGCTTACATCGGTTACGATAGGAGCAAATGTGACGAATATCGGATCAAAGGCATTCTATAAGTGTGGCAAACTGAACAAGGTGATCTTCAAGGGAAGCAAAGCTCCGAAGATCGGAAAACAGGCATTTAAAGGAACATCTTCAAAATGTAAGATTACAGTTCCGAAGAAGATGGCGAAAAAGCAGCTCACACTTCTGAAATCAGCGATGAAGAAAGCAGGAATGAGCAAAAAGGCGGCTTACAGGAAGTAAGAGAATATGATTGACAGAGCAAAATACCAGTTAAACTATATAAAGAAAGAAAGCCAGAGCGGCAGTTATCAGGGGATGAGGTTTACCTTCCGGAAGGCGGAGGACGGTTTATCCGTCACCATCTACCCGGAGCCGTACTGTCTGGAGGCTACTCCGGAGGAAAACAAGACCTTCCGGGTCTTTGAATTTTCAAATGAGGGACTGGATGCCGCGGTGTCATGGCTGAATGAACTTTATGAAGAAAAAAGAGATTACTGGATAGATGCCTCTGAAAGGAGGATGCAGGCTTAGCCTGCATCCTCCTTTCAGAACAGCAGCAAAAAGAAAGATCAGCCCTTAGCAAGTAAACTTGCACGGTCTGTTCTTTCTTTTTGCGTAACTGTTCAGAGTCATGCAGATTTATAAATATTTGCCCTGGGGAGCCCTCTCA
>OLOS01001049.1_pt1 | contig 24811 bp, 13 predicted proteins | sample 1672631 | NCBI WGS metagenome assembly OLOS01 (sample SAMEA3136707, study PRJEB25190) | human gut metagenome | biome: human gut; feature: human-associated habitat; material: faeces | place: Austria | collected 2013 | reverse complement strand
AGGGAAAATTCATCGAACAATATGATAATCGTTTTTCCACATTTGCAGGAATGAGCGCTGATGAACGTTATCAAGCAAAGGCATCTGCTAGACGGCAACCGGGTGATAGTTTTGTTGCCCCAAAGCCTGCTCCGGAGTGCAGATACTTTATTGATAAGAAATTTTGGGAATCATTTCTTGATAGGTATGATCAACCGTATTCTCTGTGCTGGAGAAGTCTTACCTCTCCCACCAATCAACGGACTATGATTGCATCGATCATACCGTCAATGCCAACTTGCCAATCCGTTCAATTGCTCCAGACAACACCAGTTGAGGATCTTTTGATGATACTGGCGCTGTTTAATTCCAAGGTGTTTGATTTTTTTGTACGGTTGAAAATGGGGGGTATTGATCTGACGCAGAGTGTTGTACGGCAGATTCCTGTTCCTTTCCGAGAGGCATGGAACAGCATGGTTACTTTACATGGTGTAGATTATACGGCATTGGATGCGGTCAGAGCCTTGGAACGGCTACTATACCGGAATGAGCCGGACTTGTGTGGTTTGTGGGATGGTGTTCCGGAAATAAAGAATGCGGATAACTACTACAAAACCGCTGCAGATGTACGGGAGGAAATCGACAAGATTATTTTCCAGATGTATGGTCTTACAAGCGCAGAAGAGAAAATGGTTCGCAACTCCTTTAAGGCATAGTAAAAGACGCAGGCTTTCGGGCCTGCGTCTTATCTATTGGGATTATCCAATTCTGATCTTACCAAATGCCTTGGAAGACTTATTAATGCCGTTGGTTGCCCAGAATTCGCTGTTTGCTTTCAGTGCGTCCAGTTCGCTTTCGGCCATGGTTTCAAGAATGTAGTGGTCAGAGGTTACACGATGGAAAACGAGAATGTGATAGGCAAAGTCTGTTTTGCCATACTGAGAAAGGGATTCGTCGCCGGTCTCCGCATCTCCCTTGAGCTGGATTCGCCAGGATGCATTATTGGGTGCAAATTTGATGGTGCTGGGATAGTAGGAAATACCGTTATAGACGATAGTGACATTCTTCTCCACATCACGAGCCATGGGATCCAAACCGAAAAAGGCCACACTACCGGGGATAGATCCGTTTTCTACATTGGGGTGGGTGCCGCTCTGAAGCTTAGCGGAAGAAGAAAGATCGAGAATGTTTCTAGAGCCGCCGGTGCTTGCGCGCATTTCGAACCAGTAGGTTGCCTGTACATCACTGGATGCTTCCAAAGAAAGAAAAGATGCTGCGGTGACTTCAGAATCATGCAAAGGTGCGGTAGGTTGCTGTGTGGCGGCACTTTCGTTGTTGCCTGTCCTAGAATTGGAAGATGTGCCTGCAAACAAATTGGCGGGGACGGGAATCTTTACCGATGCGGTGGGGAGATTGGAAACTGCACGGTGGCCAAAGTGTGTATTCGCACTGAAGCTACTGCGCTTGGTAGAGTTTTGTCGGCTCTGCTGCTCGGTAACAATCAGACCATTACGCAGAAGCTCTTGGATGTCCTCGACAGAAGAAATCCTTTTTACCAGATTAGACTCCTGATACAGGGTGAATGCTTCCGTCAGATTCTCGTAAGATCTGTGATCCAGCGTATCGTTCAGATTCAGAAACTGAGTGTTGCAGGTTTCGTAATTGGTACACAAACCACCACGAGTCAGATTGTTGGAACCCACAGCGACCCATGCCTGATCCGCATTCCGGACGATGAAAATCTTAGGATGGTATGTCTGAGCAAATGCGCTATCATGGACTACATAGAGTTCGTCGCAGAGCTTTGTGAGTTTGTATAGGGCTTCAGCGGTCGTGTTTTTCTGATCAATACCAGCGAGTACACGGAGGTGTCCGCCTGCGCTGCGGAAGGTCTGGAGTGCCGCTGTCAGCAGATCGACGCCACTGCTTTTAGCATAGGCAACATGGATATTCAGCTCACCATTTTTAACTGTGGTCAATTGCTCCACCAAGGGTGTATAGAGGTTTCCGCTGGTGGGCTGCATGATGTAGGTACTTTGGTGCGCTACACCGGAAGAGAACAGGTCGGGCACCTTAAGTCCCAGTGCAGATGCAATGCGAGCGAGTCCCTCTAATGTGGGGTTTGTAGCACCTTTCTCGATATCAACGATAGTCGTGCGCGTCAATCCGGAATTCGCTGCTAGTGCCTCCTGCGTTAGGCTTGCTGCAGTTCTCAAAAGCTGAATGCGCTTCCCTAGCGCATCCTTAAAAACGGAATAGTCATTAGTGTTGGATGTATTCATATAAAACTCCTTTCATCCAAAATTTAGAAATTGATGGAAATAATATACAACACTGAAAGGGATTTGTCAATAGAGGAATGAAAAATATTCTGTACAAAATATAAATTTCGGTTGAGCCAAATAACGAGCCTGCTGACTGGCGTATTTGTGGGAAACGAAGTGATAGTTGCTCTTTTGGTTTGCCACAGGCTGCAATATAGCACAAGCCCTCCCTGTTGGATGGCTGATAACTGCAGATTATTGCAAGTCTACAAAACAACTATTTTTGTGTTTTCCTAAATTGATGCTATAAATTGGACAAATTCCATGATAGAATACAAATACAGAAGTATAACCTCGGTGACAGATATAGACAGTTGGGGGTATTCAAATGATTCTTAAGCTTAGTGTAAACAATCAGAGTGTAGAGAGTTCGGGTATTACGAAGGACTACAAGGATGCCCTGTGCGAATATGTATGGAACAGCTTTGAGGCCAATGCAACCGCTGTTGCAATTGATTGTATTCCCAATGAGCTGACAGGAAGTGCAGAGATTGTTATCACTGACAACGGAGATGGAATCGCCTATGATTCCCTTGAACGCACATTTGGTGCATTCCTCGATTCTCAAAAGAACAGCCGATCCCTGCAAATCAAAACAAAGGCAAACAAGGGCAAAGGACGATTCTCGTGTTTTTCCTTTGCATCCTTGGCTGAATGGTCGACGGTAACGGCAACACCAGATGGCAATATCGCGTATACAATCAGCTTGGAGAATGCTGATAAAAACCAATGCGATGTTTCTGATCCGGCACCAACAACGAGATCAACGGGCACGAGACTGATCATCAGTGGCATTGATGGTATATGTGAAGATGATGTAAGCTTTGCGCAGTTAGAAGATACTATGCTCAAAGCCTTTGCATGGTATCTGTACCTCAATAAGGATAAGAAAATCGTACTAACCATCAATGGTACAGAGTTGGATTATCGAAAGTACATTAATACTGATGCAAGTGTTGAAAAGGAAATCCTAATATCCAGAATCCCGTTCAAAATTGCGTTGATTGTTTGGAATGAGAAAATTACAGAGAATTTCTCTGTGTATTTCCTGGATGAAGAGGGTGTTGTTAGGTCGAAGGATACGACAACATTTAACCGTAATACGGTGAATTTTAACCACAGTGTATTTGTCACTTCGCCGTTCTTTTTGGGGAGAGACGGAATTACATTAAAGGTCAAGATTCATTCTATCAAGCGCATGCTCAATTGCGCCAATCCCGCTGAAAACAGTTGCAATTCTAATCATACTTGTTCTCCAATTCCGGTCGACTTTTTGTATACAAATGCCGAGTTTTACTTTTCTTCAGTCTGTCCGGATCTCATCCAGGCATCTACTTCGCTGATTTTGAATTTCCATGTGCGACCAACTTTAACGCCGGGCATACCGCGTTTTTCTATCCACGACAATGCTGTGTCGCGAGTAATGCCGAGGTACTCGGAAATTTCTTTCATGGAATACCAGCGTTCTATCTGTTCATTTCCCATTTGATAATTCTCCTTCAGGCAGAGGTTATAAGTAGATGCAATATATTATATCGCAATTATCATGATTCTTCAATAGGATTTATGCCGAAACTTGCTGAATTTCATCAGAAAAGGCGCGTTTTTATCTAATTATTCAAATTGACTTTCTGCCGATATTGGCAAAATCTAAGCTGTATTTCATTGAAGAAAACTTGATATTTTGCCGATAATGTGCTATACTATCCCTGTACAGAAAGTGAGGGTTCGCTATGAAATATATTTCTGTCGCGGAAACGGCGAAAAGGTGGGGCGTTTCCGAACGCAGCGTGCGAGGGTACTGCGCCGAAGGAAAAATCGACGGTGCATTTCTGACCGGAAAGACATGGAACATACCCGAAACCGCGGAGAAGCCCGATCGCATTAACAAGAAAACTGATGCACCAAAGACACTTCTTGAGGTGCTGAAGGCCGAGAAAGCGGCGAAGCTGCACGGCGGCATTTATCATAAAATCCAAATCGATCTGACCTATAACTCCAACCACATTGAGGGCAGTCGCCTTACCCACGATCAGACGCGCTATATCTTTGAGACGAACACCATCGGCGCATCGGACGGGACGGTCAAGGTTGACGACGTGGTCGAGACCGCCAACCATTTCAAGTGCATTGATATGATTATCGATAGCGCAAATCATATGCTGAGCGAGGCGTTCATCAAGCAGTTGCACGCCGTTCTGAAAAGTGGAACTTCTGATTCCCGCCTCGATTGGTTTGCCGTTGGGGATTACAAGAGACTGCCCAACGAGGTCGGCGGCATGGACACAACTGCGCCCGAGAATGTCGGCTTGGAGATGAAGACGCTGCTTGCCGAGTACAACGCTATCACGCGCAAAACCTTTGACGATTTGCTTGACTTTCACTACCGCTTTGAGCGCATCCATCCATTCCAGGACGGCAACGGCAGAGTCGGGCGCCTGCTCCTTTTCAAAGAATGCCTGCGGAGCAACATCGTGCCGTTTATCATCGAGGACGACATCAAGATGTTCTACTACCGCGGCTTGAAGGAATGGAAGAACGAGCGCGGCTATCTGCGTGATACTTGTCTATCTGCACAGGACAGGTTTAAGAAGTATTTGGACTATTTCCGAGTCCCGTATGACAAATAAGCAAATCCGCCCCTGTGCGATACAGAGGCGGATTGCTTTTTCGTAATAAACCCGTGCGTCTATGCCGTAAAAATGTAGAATTTTCAATGTGTTTTCGGGTGTTGCTCACACTTCCGTATCACGCTTCCGGACCAAATCAGTTACCGTTGTTGATACAATATCAACAACGGTAATTTTTTATTTTCCTCTTGTTTTAGGTGCTTACCGCATGAAAATGGGTGTTTTTCGAACATTTCCGGCTGAGAACTAACTGACCGCCCCATTTGCCGCAGCTACCTGCCCTGAAATCACGGCTTGGTGGTAATTGCAATCGTTATAAGATATAAACGATAAATGATTACTTTCTATATACATAGAACCGTCCATGGCTGGGAGTACCCCTGGCTGCGGACGGCTTTTCACTGATTCCCACGGGACAAAAAGGACAGAAAGGACAGTCGGAATTCGGCCAGATTGAATACTTGTAATTTGCCGCCGTCAGAGTTAACATCACACACACTTTTGTGGAGGGTGATGGAATGGACGAATTCAGGGATTATGTCCGGGAGCATAGAATCCAATTTGAGGAGGAATGCCCACAGCCATGTCCAGATGCCCTGTGGTGGTATTATGGGGAGTATCATGCGCTGGGCAGTCCCCATGGGAAGGTTTCAAAAAACTCTGGGATTTCCTGGAATCGCTCCGATCAAGAACAGCGGTGCGGTGATTGGAGAGGTTGGGTTCCTGTGTGCCGAGTATGAGCGGATCGCCTTTACTACCGGACCGAAACTGAGGGCACAGCTAATGGTGGAATTGACAGAGAATGTCACCAGGGAATGAGAAATAAAAGTGACCGCCCATGGTGGAGATATAGGCCTCGACCATGGGCGGTTTTACGATTATGTTATTGCGTAATTCAAATGGAATAGATCATTTATGGCCCGTCGAATGATTTTCTCATCTATGCCATAATAATTCAACTGAATAGCATAACTTGTAGAGTGTTTGTGCCTGTGCCTTATCAATGTTGTTGACTCTCTGCTCATACATTTGAATATTTCGGACTTTGATGCCCGATTGTTCCGCAAGTTCTGACTGAGATAATTCCAGTTTCAACGACTGCGAAAACGCCGTCCTGTCCTTTGAGATTCCCTTTGCGGTTCATCAGTATGTCTTCTCCAAAATTTTCCAATCTGACGGTCTTGTCATTGATCAGGAAACCGGCATCATCGAGGCTTACACCGGAAGCGCCGAATACGTGACCATTCCGGAATACATCTCCGTGAACAACGGCGACGGCAGCTATTCCGCCATTCGCATACACGGTATCTCTGCCACTGTCTTCCGCGGCAACACGGCGATCAAGGGCGTTTTGTTCCCCAAGTATGTATCTGCGATCCCCGCAGAGGCCTTTGCAGGCTGCACCTCGCTGGAGGTCGTTTCCGGCTACGGTATTCAGGAGATCGGCGCCGGAGCCTTCAGGGGCTGCTCCTCGCTCGGCAAATTCTCCATGGATAAGTACATCACCTCACTCGGAGAGAACGCCTTTGAAAATGTCCCGGAAATCTCCATCAATGCAGCCAACACCGCAATCGCCATAGCCGCAGCCCATTCCGGCGCAAAGCGGATCACACTGAATCTCTCGGATAGTTCGGACGGTTTTAACGATCAGACGGTCGAAATCGGCAATATGACGGAACCGTTCTTCCTGATCGGCAACGGCTCCGTATACCGGAATCTGAAGATCAAGTTGGACGCCGCAGAAACCAAGATCAGCAACATGATTTTTGAAGGCAACACGGACACGCCGCTCCAGTTCAGTTCCCCCAAGGTGACCCTGAACCGTGTGATTGTCCGGAGCAGTCCGGGCTTCGCCCTGATAATGAGCGCAGAGAACACCGAGCTTTCCCTGTTCGGAACGATCGAGCTGAGCTCGCAGGGAAGTAACGCCGTCATCAGCCAGAATGTCACCCTTCAGCAGCCGGATGCCGGTGTCGTCGGCAAGCTGCGGCTGACCGGAAACTATCTGATTTGCAGGGAACTGACAAATCCGTCCCTCCTGACCTTTGTCAGTGGTGAGCTTCTTCCCATCGATGACGAAGAATTTGAGCAAATGCTGACCTCCTGTATTGTCACCTTTGATGCAAACGGCGGCAGCGTGGACAAAACGGAACAAACCGTATATTATGGCCAGCCCTATGGTACGCTGCCTGTTCCGACGTTGCAGTATTATAAGTTCGTCGGCTGGTTTACCGAGGCTTCTTTTGGAAGTCTCTCCCCCTCTGTTTGTCAGGCCCTTTTTCCGACGGCACCATCGTCAGCAGCCTGACACTCCTACATAAATTTGAACTGTCGAGAAATACAGCATTTTTCAGTGAAGTTGTCCGCTGTAGCTTCCCCCGGCCCGACGGGCGCAGACTTTTCGGCAGGCCTGCATTTGCGTTCCGAATTTCCGCTATGCCGCGGTCAGCTCCGTCATATCGAAAAGCCGGCTTTTTCCGTCCCGAAAGCGCGCGTAGGCGGTCAGCGCATAGTAGGCCTGCTCGGTCGCCATGCCGTTGACCTCGACCAGCTCCGCCGAATGGTAAAAGCCGTCGTCCAATACAAAATCGCACAGCGCGTCAAGCACGCTCCTGCCGTTTTTGAGGAAGCGTGCATCCTTCTGCGGGTCGATGCCCAGCGCCGTCAGCGCGACGATGACCTGCGCGCACGATTCGCTGTTTTCGCTGCCCCAGCTTGCAAAGCAGCCGTTTTCCAGCTGCATTTCGCTCAGGCATTGCAGTGCGCCCTCGATCGCCTCGGCGACCTCCCCGCGCTCGCGGTAGGGCGCGAGCGCCGTCAGCGCCATGGCGGTCATATCCGCATCGGAAGCGTCGCCGGAAAAGCACCAGCCGCCGTCCGCCTTACGCTCGCGCAGAAGTAGGCGGATCAGCGCCTCGCGCGTCGTCTGCTCCTCGCCCGGCTGCGCATCGGGAATTTCGTAGCCGCCGCAGTCCAGCGCGATGAGCGCCCAGATCGAGCCGTTGAGGCCCTGATAGGAGACGAATGCCATGTCCGTCAGACCCTCCAGAAGATTCACGCCGCCGATGTCCGTCACATCGCCGCCCGCGGCGGTCACACCGAGGATGATGCGCGAATTTTCCGTGGATTTGGTGTGGTCGAGGCGCACCATTCCGATTGAGCGGACGTAATCTTCGACAGTTTGCAGGTATGCCTGCGCGGTCTCCTGCTTCAGAAGCCCCGAACGGCTCAGGCCGATGACCGCCCACTCGCCGCCGATGGAACCAACGCCGTAGTCCTCCTGCGCCGCAAGAGCCTGTCCGGTGCGGCGATAGGCCGCCTGCCACGGCTCCTCCGCGCCGCAGGCGCAGAGGAGAAGCAGCAGTACAAGAAGCGCGGCAAAAATTCGTTTTTTCATGCGTCCTCCTCCTAGCGTCGTTTGACGAGGGCACACATGGTTTTTCCTGGCCAAAACGACATTTGGTTTCGCTATCCTCGTTGATGGGCTATAAAAAGCGGATGTATTTCAGGCGGATCCTGCGCAGAAGGTTGGATCTTTTCCACGTTCTGCTCCAGATCTCATCCTTCAGGGAGAGCAGCTCCTGCCGCTGCTGCTCCTGCATGGCATGGCCGCTGAAGCTGGCCTCCTGCCAGATCGCGGTGGCGCTGCGGTAGCGCGCGCGGAGATCCTCATCCACAAAGGCGGCATAGTCCTCCGGCGGGCAGTTCATCGCCCTCAGCCCCTGCGCGCGCAGGACGTCCATGGTGTAATCATAGATCGCGCGGATGGCCGCGGGCAGGTCGTCCGAGAGGAATCCCGCCTTGCGTCTGGCCGTCTTTTTCCGCTCCCAGACAAGCCAGAGCACGAACAGCATAAGCAGCGCCGCGGCGGCCAGGATCGCCAGCGCCAGCAAAATCTGGAGCCGGTGGCGGAGCCAGAAGTCCATCAGCGTGGGATCCTCGGTATCGTCGCTCTGCGGCTGATCCTCGGTGTTATCGACCGCGCGGTCATGCGGCTGCTGGCCGATCAGGCCGGAAATGTCCTGATAGCGTTCCGCCTGCTCCATCGCGGAGAAGTACGGCGGCGTCACCTCAAACGGCAGCCAGCCCACGCCGTCCTGATAGTATTCCACCCATGCGTGTGCCGCCGCGCCGGTGAGCGAAAGCGTCTGCCCGGCGGAAAGCACCTGCGCGTCCTGCTTGGTGACCAGAAATCCCTCGACATAGCGCGCGGGGATGCCGTAATAGCGGAACATCAGCGCCGCAGCCGTGGCATAGTGGATGTCATAGCCCTTCTGCGTGCCGTCGAGGAAGTTCAGGACGAAGTCGATCCCGTCGCCGACGGGCGCGAGGTTCGTTTCCTCGTAGTCTATGTAGCTCGTGAGGTAAAAAAGAATATTCTGCTTTGCATTCTGATAGTCAAAATGCGTCTCGCCCTCCTCCACCGAATAATCGCCCAGCTTTTCCGCGAGATAGCTGCGGATGTCCGAGGGAATCGCGGTGTAGTTCTGATAGGCAAAGGCATTGTAGGCCGCCTCATCGCGCAGGAACTGCGTGTCCTCCGGAAGCTGCGCAAGCGAAGCGTTGATCTTTTGGTACTGTGTGATCAGCCCCGTCCCGGCAGAGAGCGTATAGCTGCGTTGCCCGTAGAAGCCCTGCGCCGCAAGCGTGCAGTCGCCCACGGCGGACGCATCCAGCCCGGCGCTGTCCGGCAGCAGCTCATAGGGGGCATAGAGATAACGCGAGGAGAGGCCGACATTTTCAACGGTGAGGCTGTTCTTCGTTTCTAGAAGCTCCGGCAGCACCGAATCCGCCGCCGCAGCGATCTGCGCCTGCGCATAGAAGCCGTCCTGATGCAGCCAGTAGAAGCTGTCCGAAGCGGGATAGAGCGTCTCGGCATCCAGCGCGGTCCAGCGGTTGTTTTCATAGATCTCGCCCGTGAAGCCGCGCAGATAATAGGACGCAGGCGTCTGCATGGTGATGTTCAAAACGGTCTCCTGCGTGGTGCGGCGCGGGCCGACATTCCGCAGGTCACCCTCCGGCAGACCCGCGGCGGCGTTGCTTCCGTAGCGAAGCGTCTGCACCTGCTGCCGCGTCCACTGCACGGCGCGATCCAGAAGCGCGGGCTTTGCGCTCTGCCAGCCGTTCAGCGCCAGCGCAAACGCAAGCACCAGCGCGGCGGCGCGGAGCCATGCGCCCATGCCGTCGCTTCCGCCAAAGAGCAGAAGGTAACCGAGCAGCTCCGCCAGCGCGGCGGCGAGCAGCCAGCCCGCCGTCAGGCGCGGCGCAAAAAGCAGGCACAGCGCAGCAAGCAGCGCCGTCAGGCACCAGAAGCCGCCCGCGCTGCGGCGGCGCGTCAGGCTCGCGCTCCACACGCCGAGCAGCGCGCCGAGCATACACAGAAGTAGCGCCGCGCCGCGTTCCTCCGCGACGGCGAACAGCTCCGGATTCCCGGCGTGCAGGTGCTTCCATGCGTCAAGCACGCCGTTTGCCAGCGCGGCGACCCCGCTCACAGCCGCCCGCCAGAAAACTGCCGCCGTGACCGCGCAGGCGCCCAGCCACAGAGCCGGCGCCAGCCAGACACGCCTGCGCCAGAAGGCCATAGTAACAGCCGCCGCTGCCGCGGTCAGCACGGGAAGCAGGCAGCTCTCCTCCGGCAGGAAGGCCGCCGCCGTCAGCCAGACGAGTGCCGCGGCAAGCAGCGCCGCGGCAAGGCAGGCGCGCAGGCGGGAAAGCAAATCATTACAGTGCAAGGAACACGCCTCCCTCCCGATCGAGCCGTCCGGCGCGCAGCACGGTCACCGCGCCGCCGTCCGCTGCCTGCACATCCTGCTGCTCCTGCCGCAGCGTGAGCAGGACGACATGGGCATAGTTCAAGGGGCCGCGCGTTGTAAGCCAGCGCTGCACCGTGGTCGTTTCGTCCGGAACGATCTGCGCAGCCAGCAGCTCGGCCAGCGCCTGCGTCAGCGTGTCGTCGCTCTCAGCCTGCGCTGTGGCAATGCAGTCCTCTTCGCGGTCAAACCATGCGATCTGATGCGCAAAGCCCGCAGAGCACAGCGCGGCAGAAACCGACGCGGTCAGCTCGCCCAGCGCCTCGCAGTCCTCCGGGGCGCAGGGCGCGGACACGCTGTTGTCCATGAGCAGTAAAATGGAATGATTGACCGGCAGACCGAGCTGGCGCACGATCACCTCGCCGGTCTTTTCCGTCAGCTTCCAGTGGATGCTGCGCATGCGGTCGCCGGGGACGTACTCGCGCAGGGCGAAGGTCTCGCTGGGGTCGTCGCCCGGATGGTGCATGGAGTATTCGTCACTGTCCAGCTCCACGCTGGAGCGGTCGGAGAAGGATAGCTGCACCGAGTACAATTCCGGCAGCACAAGGCTGTAGGCGCGTGCGTCACAGGAAATTTTTCTTCCGTACAGGCCAAACAGATCATAGACCCGCAGGTCGCGCAGGGAAAATTCGAGCTTGCCGCAGCGCTGCACGGAGAACGCCGCTGCGGCGCTGCGCTTCTGCTTCCCCGCGACCGAAAAGCGCAGACGGCGCTCGCCCTGCTCGCCCGTCAGGAGGTTGCGGCAGCCGACGCGCAGGCAGACCGCCGCGCAGGTCAGAACGGAGCCGTTCTCCACGGTGAGCAAGGCTTCCACCGTTTCTCCCTTCTGCGCGGAGAGCTGGGCGCACAGCGACACACGCAGGCATCTGTCGGCCAGCGCGGTCAGCGCGATCTCAAGCGCCGCAGCGCCGAGGCTTCCGGCCAGAATACAGCCCGGCATCGCGCTTTTGCTCAGCGCCCAGACGAGAAGCCACCCAAGAAGCCACAGCCCATAGGCGATCCGATGTCCGACCATGGCTCAGATGTGATCCGGGCGGCGCACCTGCTCCAGAAGCCCGGTGAGCACGTCGGCCGCGGTCGTGTCGGAGATCTTTGCCTTGGGCGCGAGGAACAGACGGTGCGCGCAGACGTCGATGAACACGCTCTGCACGTCCTCCGGGAGAACATAGTCCCGGCCGTGCATGAAGGCGCGGCTCTTTGCCATGCGGCACACAGCCAGCGCGCCGCGCGGGCTGACGCCCAGCAGCACCAGAGGATGCGCGCGCGTGGCCTCGGTCAGGCGCGTCACATATTCCAGCAGGGGGTCTGCCATATGGACGGACTGCGCCTGCCGCTGCATCTCCAGCAGCGCCTCGGCCGAGGAGACCTCCCGCACCTGCGTCAGCGGGTCGTCCTGCTGACGGTCGCGGAGGATATTGACTTGACTTTCAAAATCGGGATAGCCCATTTCCAGCCGCACCATGAAGCGGTCGAGCTGAGCCTGCGGCAGGAGCTGCGTGCCCGCCGAGCCGACGGGGTTCTGCGTGGCGATGACGGCGAAGGGCACGGGCAGAGGATGCGTCACGCCGTCCACCGTGACCTGCCGCTCCTCCATGACCTCTAGAAGCGCTGCCTGCGTCTTGCTGGAGGTGCGGTTGATCTCGTCGGCCAGCAGAAGATTCGTCATGACCGCGCCGGGCTGATAGACGAAGGTCCCGCTTTCCTTGCGGTAAATGGAGAAGCCGACAATATCCGAGGGCAGCACGTCGGGCGTGAACTGGATGCGGCCGTAACGCAGGCCGAGCGCGCGGTGGAAGGCCAGCGCAGCCGTCGTTTTGCCGGTGCCGGGGACGTCGTCCAGCAGCACATGACCGCGGGAGATCAGCGTCATGAGAATCTTTTCCATCACGTCGTCCTTGCCGACGATGACTTTATGTACTTCTGCGAGGATCTGATTTACGTTGCTGTTCATGCGTTTCTCCTTTACCATTCTTTATAGTAGTTTCCGTTGCTGTTGCCGTAGTTGCCGCCGGTCGCGGGAGAGAAGCCGCCGATGTCCTTGCCGAGGGCAAGCGTGAAGCGCACGCGGATCACCGCGCCGTCCTGCGGCTTGCAGGCATTCATGCCGTAGCCGGGATAGCGGCCGTTGTAGGAGTACATCCAGCCCGACCAGCGGTAATAGTCGAATTCGCCCAGAGAGTCCATGGAGGCCGGCCTCGGGTCGTCGCCCGCGCCGAAGGCGTCCATGCCGTCTTCAATGATGATCTGCTTCAGCTCCGGGTCGATAGAATAGCCGTTGTTGATGCCGGGCTTGCCGATAGAGGCCAGATAATAGCTGCTGGCGGAGCAGGTGTAGCCGTTCTCCTCCAGAAGATCGCGGACGATCATCAGCACGTCCGTGCCGCCCGGCACCGTGACCTGCGTCGGCGGGATCAGATAGCCCAGCCCGACGGTCGTGGCCTCGACGCTGACGGTGATGGCCACATCTCCCTTTTCATAGTAGACCGTCCAGCTGCGCGTGACGCTGTAGCCGTCCTCGTCCGTTGCGGTCACGGTGATGGTGTTCGCGCCCTCTATGCTCAGGTAGGTGTTGTAGCCGAAGCTCGCGCCGGTCTGGCTGCAAGGCGATTCGATCCGTGTGCCGTTGATATAGACCTCGTAATTGTTCAGGTAAAGCTGCTCGTTGTTCCAGCTTCGGGCGTCGATGACCGTGATGATGTCCGGGCTTTTCAGAACCAGTCCGTCCTCCAGACCGATCACCGTATCGCCGACCTCGATGGTCGCGGCAATGCTGGGATATTTGTCCGGCGGGGTCGTACCGGGATTGCGGTGGAAGCGGACCGTCCATTTATAGCTCTGCCGCTCGCCATCGGCGTCCAGATAGCGCAGCAGCAGATATTTCGGCCTGCGCGTATCGACCTGCACGGTGTACCAGCCGTCGGCGCTGGGCTGGAGAAGGTTGTCGTCATAGCGCACCTGCGTGATCTGCTCCTTGCCCGTTTCCTGATTCAGATAGAAGCGGAAGCGGAATTCCTTGGAGTCCAGATACAGCGGCAGCTCCTCGCTGACGTGCTGCGGTTGCTTGGTGTCGTTGTCGATGACGGTGTCCGAGAAGCTCGTGGTGATCTTGAAGCCGTCCTCGCGGTAGTCGATGCGATAGGTTTCCGAGGCGCTGCCGACGCGGTCGCTGGCGCTGACCTCGATCACATTCGTGCCGAATTGCAGCGTGACGTCGAAGGTGTCGGAAGAGGACGTGACGGTCTTGCCGTTCAGCCGCACCGCCGCGCGCAGCGGCAATCCGTCGCGCAGACCGTAGGCCACGAAGCGCAGCCCGCTCTCGGCCGTGCTGTGCAGCTCGCTCAGAGGCGTGCTGTCCTGCGCGCGGTAGGCGACGATCACGGTTTTGCCCGCGGGGCTGTAGCTGACGGTGTAGGCGCGGGAAGCGATGATGTTGTCCGTGCCGTCAAAGTAGGCCACGCGCACGACGATGGTGTTCGTGCCCTCGGCCAGCCGGATCATCACGCTGGTGGACGCGGCGCGGAAGGAGAACTCCTCCCCGTTGACGATCACCGTCAGCCCGCGCACCTGCAAAAGCGGCTTTAAGTGCCGGATGGTGAAGGTATAGTCGCTGTAATCGACAGTATCGCCGTCAATGATGCTGGTTTCAAAATAGCGGTCGGGGTCGCCCACCTCGGAGCTGCCCGGCTCCTCGGACGGCTCACGCGACGGCGTCTGGCCGCCGGAGCCGCCGCCGCTGCCGCTGATGTCCAGAAGGTCGCCGATGTTCGTGCGGCCCGGCGTGGTGACCGGTTCCTCCGCGGAAACGTCGCCGGGATCGTCCGGCGTGGGAATGGGATCCTCCGGCTGATCCTGCGGCGGCGCGGTCTCTTCGGGCTGCTCCGTCTGTTCCGGCTGCTCCGTCTGCGCCTCGCTCGGTTCGGTGGAGGGTTCCTCCGGTTCCGTCGACGGTTCGGTCTGCTGGTTGTCATTTGCATTGTCGAACCGCTTCAGATTGTCGGCGTCGTACAAAAGCTCGGCATCCGACAGCAGCATCCGCGAGGCCGGCTCCTGCTCCTGCCGCTGCGGCTCGCCCTTCTGCAAATTCAGAAAGGAAAAGCCCAATGCAAGGCATAAAAGAAGAAGCAGCCCCGCTCGGAGAAACGGCTCAAATCGTTTTTTCACAGATCTCACCTCTGTTTCGGAACATCACGGGAAGGAGAAAGTCAGATTTGCCCTTCTCCTTCCTGCGTTACATGACTTTATTTTTCTTTTGCGCGCTTCGCGGCCAGGAACCACTTGACCAGACCGAAGATCAGCGCGGCTGCGCCTAGAATTCCGGCGATCAGCCAGACGATCGTCCAGTCGAAGTCCCTGTTTTCATCCTCCGGCTTCGGCTCGCCGGGCTCGGTCGGCTCCTCGGAGGGCGTCTGTCCGTCGAGCAGCGCCTGATAGGCTGCGACGGCCGCGTCCAGCGCCGCCTTGTCCTCTGCGGGCAGAAGCGCTTTCTGCGCATCGGTCAGCGCATTGAATGCGTCGAGCGCCGCTTCGATCGCGTCCTTACGTTCGAGCGTCACCTCGCCGATGGCGTGGATCAGGTCGGAAACCGCCTTGACCGCCTTGTCATCCGTTTCGGCAGGCTCTGTCGGCTTGCCGGATTCCGAAGCGCCGGGTTCCGTCGGTTTGGTATCCTCCGGCTTCTGCGGCTGCGAGGGTTCCGTCGGCTTTTCGACCTCGGCGGTGCGGTAGTATTCCTCCGCAGCCTTCAGCTCCTCCAACCGGGTGACATACTGCTTCTGTGCATCGGTCAGCGCGTCATAGCGCTCCCGCGCGCGGCGCAGATTCCGGTTCAGCTCCGCGAGGGATTCCTCCGTCGGTTTCTCCGAAAGCGTGCCGATCTGCTCAATGAGAAGGTCGGCAACCTGCGCGCAGTAGCGGTCCATGACCTTCTGCGTGTCCTCCTGCGAGGTGCAGGCGCCAAGCTCCGCGGCGGCGGCATCTGCCAGCGCGCCGATGCGGTCGCCCAGCGCAGGATATTTTACCTGATCCTTTGCGCGCTGCGCCTTCAGATCGTCCGCCGCCTTGCGGTAATCCGCAAGCAGCTTCTCCGCAGCTTCAAGCGCCGCCGTCTTTTCTTCCGGGACGAGCGCCTTCTGTTCCTCGGTCAGCGCGTCATAGGCGGCGCGCGCCGTCTTGAGCGCATTCTCCTTCACCTCGGCCATGGTCGTTTCGCCGGAGGTAAAGGCAAGATCGTCGATCAGCGCGCCCGCGATGTTCGCGCAGTAGCGGCCCAGCGCCAGAACCGCGCCGTCCTTGTCCGTGCAGGCCAGCAGCTCGGTCTTTGCCGCCTCGGCCAGCGTCTGCACGGCTTCGGCGATCTGCGGGTAGGAGGCAGCGTCCTCCACCGCCCATGCTTCGACCGTTTCCGCGGCCTTGCGGTAGACGGCAAGGAGTTCCTCCGCCGCCTCTAGCGTCTGTTCGCTGTTTTCCTCCAGCAGCGCCTTCTGCGCCTCGGTCAGACCGTTCAGCACCCTGCGTGTGCGTTCGAGCTTTTCCGCAGCCTCGTCCAGCTCGCCCATGGTGGTCGTCCCGGCGGCGAAGCCGACATCCGCCAGCAGCATCCGGACGACATCCGCGCAGTAGCCGTCGAGAACGGGCGCAAGCTCTTCCTGCCTGGTGCAATTGCCCAGCTTCTCCTGCGCCTGCGCGCTCAGCCCGGCGAGCTTTTCCTCAAGGTCGGGGTAGGCTGCCTTGTCCTCGGAGGCCCACTGCTTGAGCAGATCAAGATCCTTTGCATAGAGCGCGGCCAGCGCCTGAATGTCCGTGAGCTTCGCGTAGTCCTGCACCAGCGCCTGCTGTGCCTCGGTCAGTGCGGCGTAGGCTGCGTCGATCTCCTCCGCCTTGCCCGCAAGCTCCTTCATGGGCGCGCCCTGTGCGGCAGCGACTAGAAGATCGACGACGTGCGCGGCAAAGCCGTCCACGACCGTCTCCGCCTGCGCGGCGTTTGCGCTCTTGGTAATGGCATCGCAGTCGGACGTATAGCGTTCGGTCAGCCCGGCCTCGATCGCGGGATAGGCCGTCTTTGCCGCCTCATAGGCCTCGGTCAGCTTCCGGAGCACGGCAGCGCGCGCCTCGTCCAGCAGCTTCTCCGGGTTCATGGCCTCCAGCGCCGCATGGTAAGCGTCCACGATGCTCTGCGCGTCCGCCGCCGTGCGGATGGTCTCCGCCGTCTGGCCGAGCATTGCTTCCAGCGCCGTGCTCTGCGCGTCGGAGATCAGGGATTCTACATTCGTATGGTAATATTCGTTCAGATAGGCGATCACCGCTTCGCGGTTGTTCTCCAGCAGAAGCTGCCACGGGAAGATGGGATAACCGCCGTTGAGATCGGCAATGCTCTCGATCAGGCCGTCGAAGATGTCCGCCGTCAGCATATCCACGGCGTAGATGCGGTCGCCCTGGCTGCTCTTCCAGCCCAGCGCCGCGCGCGCCGTCCCGGAGAGGACATAGAGGTTATCGCAGTATCTGCCGTCAATGGGGAAGCCGGCGAGCGTGCCGATGTGGTCGACCTTCGTGCCGGTGTCCAGAACGCCCGCGTTGTAGCAGTTTTTCACAACGAGCTTCTCGCTGCCGGTGGAGGTGGTCTTGCCGTAGCTGCCGCTCTCGCCGCCAAGGATGCCGCCGGCGATGATGCCGCCGGAGATCACGCCGGTGTTATAGCAGGTGTCGATGAGGAGGCTGCCGCCGCCCATTCCGTCCGTGACGCCCACGATGCCGCCGATGCCGCCGGCAGGCCATTCGCCCGTACCGATGACAAAGTTCACGTCGTTGGAGATGTGGCCGGTGTTCAGGCACTCGTGCAGTCTGGTTTCGTCATCACCGCTGGCATAGATGCGGCCCGCGATGCCGCCGACGCCGGAGGCCTTGTTGACCGTGACGTCGCCGGAGTTCACGCAGCGCTCCAGTGTTGTATACTTGACAAGGCCGATAAAGCCGCCGAGTGCGCCGCCGCTGTAGCTGCTGTAGCCACGGCCAAGGTAGCCGCTGCCGGTGTACTGGCAGGTGATGCTTCCCTCAAAGCGGCAGTCGGTGAAGGAGGTCGCACTGGCCACGCCGGTAAAGCCGCCAAGATTGGCGTTGCTGTTGGTCAGGCCGGTGATGGTGATCTTCACGTCGGAAACGCAGTTTTCAAATTCGCCGGCGGAAACTTCCGCGGCCACACCGCCCACGGAAACCTTGCCGACATCCGCGAGCGCGATCTCGCCTCTGACGGTCAGGTTGGAAACCTTCGTGCCACCGTAGGCAAGGCCGATCAGGCCGGCATAGCCGGAGCCTGCCTTGCTGATGTACAGGCCGGAAACGGTGTGGCCCTGTCCGTCGAGGCTGCCGCGATAGGCGCGGCCGCTCGTCTGTCCGATGGGCGTCCACTCGCAGTAGCCGAGGTCGATGTTCGCGGTCAGGACCGCCTTGGCGGAGGCCGAAACGGTGTTGTCGTTGATGCTCTTTGCGAGCCAGGCAAGCTCTGCCGGCGTACCGATCTGATAAACGCCGTCCTTCTGCTCAGGCTGGGTAACCGTTTCGCCGTCCCATGCGTCCGCGTTGCGCGCGGAGGCAAGGAGGTTCGTTAGCTCCCGCTGCGCGGCCTCATAGACGTCCTCCAGCTTCTGCGCGGCGGACTGCCGCAGCGCTTCCAGCTCGGCATAAGAGGTGATCTCATCCAGCGCGGGCGTCGCTGCCGTGTGCAGGTCGGACTTGCTCTCGTCCAGCACCGCCTGAATGGCCTTCTGCCACCGCTCGGCAAGCGCGGTCAGGTCGCCCGCCTGCCCGGTCAGGGCGTCTGCGTACTTCTTTTCCAGTGCGGCCAGCTCGTCGAGGATCTCCTGCCGCGCGAGCTTCAGCGCATCCTGCGCCGCCTGATCCGGATCCGGCGCGGTGTCACCCTCGGCAAAGCCCTTGACCAGCTCGGTCAGCACCTTGCGCGCTTCGGCATAGAGACGCTCGACCTCTTCGACCGTCTTTGCGCCATCCAGCTTCAGCCTCCAGCCCTCGTAGGCGCGCAGGAGCGCCGCCGCATCCTCCTGAGAATACTTCTTTCCGTAGATAAATTCGTTGTAAAGGCCATTCGCCGCCTTGGTGGGGTAGGTCTCGACCTCCTTGAGCTTGCCGTCGATGTTCTCGCTGCCCAGATAGGTCTGGCGGATGTCCGTCACGTCGGAGAGCTTCTTCGCCGCATCCAGCGCGGCGTCGGCCTCGGCCAGAAGCCCGTCGATCGTCTTTTTATTCTCGGCATCGTAGAGATTGCCGTCCACGAAGGCGTGCATCTCCTCGCGCAGCGCGGCCTTGGCGGCCGCCAGCTCCGTGGGAACCTCGGCGAGGGTCTTTTCCGCTTCTTCCAGTGCGGCGTCGATCTCCTCGGCGGTGGTGCACAGCTCGACCTTGCGGACGCACTGCATGACGGTGTCATTGTAGAGCTTGGTCTGCGTTCCGTAGATCTTGTAGTTTTCGTCGCGGTCGCTGACGCGGATCAGTTTGCCCAGAAGGGTACGCGTTGCGGTGAGCTTCTCCCACATACCGCCCTTGACATTGACCGTCGGGGTGATCTCGCCCACGCGCATGGTGTCGGTGCCGTTCGTGCCGGTCGCCGCGGCATAGCCCCAGAGGGTGTTGTCCGCACTGCTGCTCTGGGCGTGCTGCACGTCGCCCGCGCGCCAGTTGCCGACAAGCGCACCGGTCATCGGCGCAGTCGCGGAATACTCATAGGCGGCGTTATACTGGTTGCGCTTGGTCTCTCCGTAGATCGTGCCCGCGTTGTAGGCGTATTGCAGGCAGAACGTGGTCTTCTCGTCGGCGTAGCCGACGATGCCGCCGGTGCCGTGGGTATCGGGATTAGACGCCGACGCGCCATACACATCGCCGTAGTTGGTCACATAGTCAAGCTGCGCATTGCTGTCCTGAATGACATAGCCGAGAATACCGCCGACCCTGAGCTCGCCGCGCACCTCCGCGTAGTTGACGCTTTCGCGCACCTTGGCAATGCCGGAGATCAGGCCGACGATGCCGCCCATACTGCTGCCTTTGCCGCCAAGATAACTCAGCTCGTAGCCGCGCAGCCGCATATGGTTCTCGCAGTAGCGGATCAGGCAGCCATCGCTGGGCTCACTGGCCCCGGCTGCGCCGGCGATGCCGCCGATGGAATTGACCATATTGCTGCTGTATTTGCTGTCATCCGTTGTCAGGAAAAGGCCGTAGGTGCGGCAGTTTTCGATGGAGCCGCCGGTCATGCAGCCCGCAATGCCGCCGATGGCGGAAATGCCCTTCCAGCTGCCGAGGAAAGCGGAAACCTCGCAGTTGTAGATCTCGCCCGCGTTGGAACCCGCGATGAGGCCGGAGCCGGCAGACTGCACGGCGCGGATGCGTCCGGCAGCCTTCACGTTTTTCACCGTGCCATAGTCGCTGCGGTTGGAATAGTTCCGGCCGATATAGCCGAACAGACCTTGAATGGTGTTGCTTTCGTCGGTGCTCCAGATGCCGTGGATGATATGGTTCTGGCCGTCGAAGGTGCCCATGTAGGGCTTATTCTTCGTGCCGATGGAGGTCCACTCCTGACGGTTCAGGTCGATGTCCGCCGTCAGCACGGCGCAGGCCGAAGCGCTGCCGCCGTTGACCTTTTCGGCAAACCATGCCAGCTCCGCGCCCGTGCCGATCCGGTAGGGGTCGGCCTTCGTGCCGCTGCCCGCGGGCTGGGTCTTCGTCGTGCCGTCCCACTTGTCCGCCACGCCGGAGTCGATCTTCGGCACGGTGTACTTCTCGCGCACGGCAAGGAGCTTGGCATTCCACTCCGCCTTGGCCGCGTCCAGCGCTGCCTGCGTGCGAGTGGCTTCCAGCGCGGCAAGGCCGTCTGCCAGCGTCTGCTCCAGTGTCTTTGCCATCGTTTCCAACTGCTCAGAGGCTTCCCTCGTCCCCGGCAGCTCATGCCAGACGGCCGAGAGCATCCCGCGGTCGGTGTCGAGCGCGTAGAGCTGCTTTGTGTAGGTCGTGTAGATATCCTGCTGCGCCGTAAGCTTTTTGCCCGCAAATTCCTTCTCGGCTCTGATGGTAAGTACCCCAGCCATGTTCTTTAGCGCGGTGTCGGCGATTCCGGTCAGCAGCGCCGCCTGACGCTCGCCGTCGGCGGTGATCGCCTCCGGTTCCATGCTCTCCCAGCCCTCCGGCTCGACAAAGCCGAATTTCAGCTCCTTCTTGGCGGTATTGTAGTACGCCGTCAGAAACTCCCAGTTCTCGTCGCTGTAGTGGTAGTAGCTGTTCTGATAGTCGCTGCCATAGTCACGATTCTGGCGGTAGGTATAGGTGTTGTAGCCGACATATTTCGTGCCGTCGATGGTCTTGCCGTTGTCCAGCGCGTCCAGTGCGGCAGCCCTTGCTTCGTCAAAGGCTTTTTTAGCCGAAACCAGCGCCTTTTCCTGCGGCGTATCCTGGGAAGCCGGCTTTTCCAGTTCCCATGCCAGTACCGGCCAGCCGTCGCCCATTTCGTCAGAGACCGTGTAGTAGGAGTCATCCCCGTTCAGATACGCCACGGCATCCTCGACGCTGTTGGAATAGTCCGACGCGCGGCAGATCTGCTGACCATCGCCCCACTCATAGGGATTCAGACCGTTTTCTCCCTCGATTGCCTCGGAGTAGGTCATGTTGTGCGCCAGATCGCTGCCGATCTCAGAAGCACTGCCGAAGAAATCACCCGCAGCATAGTCGGAGGTAATCGCGGCGGTGCGCTGGGCCCATTGGGGATTCAGGTAATCGTTATCATCCGTGGAGGCAGAAGTATAACAACCGACGATTGTGGGCGTACCATAGCTAAGGCCGATCAGGCCGCCTGCGTAACCGACGACGTCCCCCCCGGACGCATGAATGGCAGCAGAGTTGTAGCAATATTCCAGCATGATATCCGGGTCTGCCCAGCCAACAATACCGCCGTAGCCGTTTGTACCTTCTTCATAGGTGCCGGTGATCTCGCCGTGGTTGGCGCAGGCAATGATCTCGTTGTCCGTATCGTAGACATAGCCCACAATGCCGCCCACGCCAATGGAGGCACCGCCAATGGAAAACGCCACATTGGAGCTGCAGTTTTCGATCCGGTTCCTTTTGCCAATCGCAGCCGCAATGCCGCCATAGCAGAGGTCCGAGTCTCCGCTGTCCTCCTCGGCCGTGACCTTTCCCTCCACACGAACATTTTTGACGGTTGCCCGTTCCAGCGTATCAAAAAGGCCCACATAGCTATGCGTCCAATCGGCATTGACGGTGATGTCCAGCGTCACGGTATATCCGTGACCATCAAAAGTGCCGCTGTACGGCTTATCCTTAAGGCCGCCGATGGCAGCCCAGTCACACCCCGTCAGGTCGATGCTGCTCAGAAGCTCGCCGCAGATGGAGGTGTTCCCCTCGTCAACCAGCGCGCCAAAGGCCATCAGGTCTTCGGCATCTCTGATCTGATAAGGGCTGTCCGTGGTTCCCTTGCCCTCGAGCGTGCCGCCCGTGGCAAAGGCCGTCGCCGGGAGCGTGCCGAGAATCAGCACAAGCGTAAGAAACAGCGCAATTCCTCTTTTCATGATAATTCACCTCATATTTTATGCTATATAACAAGGGGCAGGCGCCCCGCTGACAAGTAAGACGGCTCCCGATACGAAAAAACTCCGCACGACACCCAGCCGTGCGGAGTTGCTCCGTTTTATAAAATCGCAACTTCCCGGTATGGGCAGGAACCGACGCGCGACCCGACGTATCTGACTTATCCGGTTTTCCCGGCATCACAGTGACCCGCTCGCGGGGCTTCTCACCCCATTCCGTCTCCGGCGAAAGCCGGGAGGCAGCGCGTTTTATATATTTCATCAAATAATCAAACCAATTATACCGGCTTCTGCAAATAAATGCAAGACAGTTTTCCGCCTTTTTCCTGTTCTTCTGCAAACTCTTTCAAAACCCGCGCGGGCTTCCTCATCCCAGTTCCTTTAAAAACTCCCGGATCGCCCGGACGAAGGCGTCCGCCCTCAGCACGGTGGATAAATGGCCGCCGGAAATATAGGTGATTTTCGGACTATGCATCAGGCGAGCGAGATCCTGCTGCATTTTCCCGGAGAAAAAGTCCTGATCGGGCAGGATGAGCAGGATCCTGCCTTCCAGCGCCGCAAAATCCGCCTCCGTCACCGGCGTCTGGTTCATCACATCCGCCAGCAGACCGGAGATATGCACATCCTTCTCCTGCTTGTAATCCTTGAAGATGGTTTCGAACATATCCCGGGCGTAGGCGATCTCCTCCGCGCTTTCGTTGCGGATATGGCGCATGCTGGCCCGGATGAGCTTCGGCTTCAGCTTCTCGTAGTTGCAGTGCTTCATGTACCACAGCATGAACGGCGCAAGACGGTACTTTTTATTCAGGCTCTTCAGCGTGGCCTCGTCCATGCCGCCGGTGGAGATCAGCACCAGTCCTCCGACCTCTCCGGGATAGCTCTGCACATAGATCTGCGCCACCATGCCGCCGTCGCTGGCGCCGATGAAAATCGGGTTTTAGATGCCGAGCACGCGGAAGAAGGCGTGCATCCCGGCAACCAGCGCCTGATTGGTGCGCAGCTGCTGCGGATAGTCAAAAAGCCTTTTCGGCTTCTGTCAAGCAGAATGGCAGCCGTTCCGGACGGAGCGGCTCCCATATTCCCTATGTATTATAAGCACAGGCATTTGTCTGTTTGCAGGGAGAAATGAACCGTCCGCCCCGGCTGCACCTGCGCGTCCTTTGGCGCGACGGCACGCAGAAGCGGCGCGTCGGCAGTTCCGGCAGGCCGGAGCAGCAACACGGTGGAATTCAGGTCGGAGATGACCCGAAGCACCCGTGCCTCGTGCGGGCCGATGCCTATGGCGACGGTCACGTGCTGCGCCGGCGCCTCCAGCGGCAGCACGATGTTCCAGCCTTCCAGCTCCATACCGCCGGCGCAGGCGCGCGCGGGCAGAAAATTCCGGCAGCTGGTCAGGCGCGCCGCGCCCTGCATGGTGGGATGGTGCGCCAGCTCCTTCATGTCCAGAACGGCGCCGGACCGCCCGTTTTCCATGACGCAGACGGTCTGGCAGTTGCGGTAGCATTCGCTGAGATCATGGCTGACCCAGAGAATGGGATTCTGAAAATCCGACAATAGATCGGACAGCTCTAGCTCCAGATTCCATTTCAGGAAGCTGTCCAGCGCGGAAAACGGCTCATCGAGCAGAATGGTCCGCGGTTCGGAAACCAGAATTCGTGCCAGCGCGACGCGCTGCTGCTGGCCGCCGGAGAACTGCGCGGGATACTTTTTCTCCAGTCCTTCCAAACGGAAGCGGCGCAGGCTGTCCTGCACCTTCCGGCGGCGTTCGGCCTTCGTACCGGAGCGAACGCCGCAGAGGATATTCTGCATGACGGTCATGTTCGGAAACAGCGCATACTGCTGAAAGAGGTACCCGACCCGCCGCTGCTGCGGGGTCAGGTTGACGCGCGCTTCGCTGTCAAAGAGTGTCTTGCCGTCCAGCACGATGCGGCCGCGGTCCGGTGTCATGATCCCGGCGATGCACTTGAGCGTGACGCTCTTGCCGCTGCCGGAGGCGCCGAGCAGCGCCATGATCCCGCCGGAGGTTTCAAACTGCGCGTGCAGGGTGAAGGCGCCCAGCTTCTTTTCAATATCGACCAGAAGGCTCATGCGGCTCCCCTCCTTCCGCGTCCGGCAGCCAGAAGATTTTTCTTTTCCAGCATATTCACGATCAGCAGGATCACCGCGGAAATGGCGATATTGATCAGCACCCATTTCAGCGCAAGTGCGTCGTTGTTGATCTGCCAAATCTGTTACCGTTGTTGATACCATATCAACAACGGTAATTTTTTATTTTCCGCCGTCCGAGGAGTGTTTTTTGCGAAAAGCAGGACTTTACCCGAACATTTCCGTCCATCGGCACGATGTACGCCCGGATTTGCTGCGGCCATGATGAGAAAGATAAGATACAATAAGTTGCGCAAATTGAAAATCGCATAAAAGAAGACATAGCTTGCAGGCTCTGGTAGAATGAAGTTACCACACAAACATTCGAA
>OLOS01001038.1_pt1 | contig 24984 bp, 19 predicted proteins | sample 1672631 | NCBI WGS metagenome assembly OLOS01 (sample SAMEA3136707, study PRJEB25190) | human gut metagenome | biome: human gut; feature: human-associated habitat; material: faeces | place: Austria | collected 2013 | reverse complement strand
TGGAGGAATATAACCGCAAGCTGGGCGTGACCCGTGCGCAGGAGGAGGCCATGAAAGGCGGCTCCATGTTCGGCTTTGACAAGCCCATTGCCGATCCCGCCAACTACGATGCACAGGGACAGCCGTTAAAGCGCCGGGAGAAAGACCGAGGTGACGCACGATGACCGAGCAGAAACATATTATCTGGAGCAGCGATCCGGACTACGAGGATTGGAGGGGCGATCTGGAGGAACAGTACCCCGAGCTTTCCGAGCAGGAACGGATGGAATTGATGGTCGAGCAGAACAACGACTATCTCGATGACGAGCGGTGCAATCTGAACATTCAGCTCTCCCGCCCCATTCTGCTGATCGCAGACATCGGACGCTGGGATGGGCGGTATCCCGGTTATGCCGAGATCAAAAGCGGCAATATCCGCGATTGCCTGTATTCCGAGATGGACTATTCCACATGGTATGTAGACCGGCTGGGCGATCTGCGCTGCGATGCCGTACATCACGACGGCACGAACCATTATCTCTACCGTGCCTACAAGGAGAATGTGAGCGAAGCACAGATCGACCGGCTGAAAGAAAAGCTATACAGCGGCACCGCCACCCGCGCCGATGTGACCCGTGTGACAAAGCGCCTGGGCGATGAGATCGGGCGGGTCTACGGCTGGCGGTTTCCGCCCGTCCGGGAAGCGGCGCGAGAAAGATAGGAGGAAAACGGTATGTCTGTTGATGCAAGAAAAGAACGCTTTGAGCTGGTGGAGGTGTTTGACCGTCCCATGCTCTTTACCTGCCTGCGGGTAGACCGAAACACGGTGCCCAAGGGGCTGTATCTCTATGAGGTACGCAATGACGACGATCAGTGCGGGATCCCCGTGGAGATCGGCCGCTGGATCATGGTTAACCACTGGGGAACGCTGCTGTCTGCGACACCCATCAAGCTGGAGCCGAACCGGTACAATAACAACGCCTACCGCCATATCGACCCGGAAAACGACTGGAACTACACCGGCGATCTGTGTTCGGCCAGGGAATATATGGATAAATACCTGCTGAAAAAGGACAGGGAAAAACCAAAGGAAAGATAGGAGGTGCTGCCCATGGCACGCAGATTTCAGGAGATCACGGAGGTTTACCGGCAGGAGATCGCCGCACTGGCCCGCGCAGACCGGTGGACGGCATTTCTGCGCTCTGCCTGCCGGAATTATAAGCTGCCCTTTGAGGAGCAGGTGCTGGTACACGCACAGCGCCCGGACGCAACGGCTGTGTTGGAGATAGAGCGCTGGAACCGTCAATTCGGCCGATGGGTCAATAAGGGTGCTACCGGCATTGCCGTATTTGATCGGGACTATCCGGGACGCACTCGCCTCAAGTATTATTTTGATATATCCGACACCCACGAAAGCCGTTTGTCCCGCCCTGTGCCACTCTGGCAGGTGCCTGCCGAGCAGGAGCCGGATGTGATCGAAGCGCTGGAAAACCGATTCGGTGCGCTGGACGATAAAGGCACATTGGAGAAAGCCATAGTATCCGCCATGGAAAACGCTGCGGCGGACAATATGACGGACTATCTTGATGATCTGCAGAATTGCCGGGACAACAGCCTGCTGGAAGAACTGGACGAGCTGAATTTGTCAGTTCTCTATCGCCGTCTGCTGGAAAACAGCACGGCGTATATGCTGATGTGCCGCTGCGGGCTGGAACCGGATGAATATTTTGATCCGGAGGATTTCTCTGAGGTGTTCAATTTCAATACCCCGGAAACGCTGAATGCCCTGGGCGTGGCCACACGGGATATTGCCGAAAGCGGTTTGAGCGCCATCGCATTGACCGTCCGAAGCCGTCAAAAGCAAATTCGCACAATTGCGCAGGCACCGGAAAATGAGTATCCTATAGACAAGCAAACAGAAACACAGACCGAAAGGAGCGAAAACCATGGAACTGACATACACGATGAAGGACGGCTACCGGCTGCCGGATCTGCTGCCGCCGCAGGAGCCGGAACCAGCCCTTGGGAAATACGGCCTGCTACGCCGGAGGTATCTGAAGGAGCACCGGAAGGTACTGTTCACGAACCTGCTGACATCGGGCAGGCTGAACGAGCATCTGGCGGAGATCGACCGGACGGCGCGGCAGCGCGTGGAACAGACGGTGACGGCGATGGCTCAGGCCGAGGGCGTGACGGAGGAGCTGAAAGCCGCCGACCCGATGAAGTGGGTGGGGCTGATGAACAACCTGAGAAACGCCGCCGAGGAGACAGTGTTGGCGGAGCTGATCTACAACTGAACACCGAACCCGAAGAAGCGGACAGTGCGGAGGAAGAACCCTCTGAGCTGCCCGCTTTTTTGGATGAAAAGAAAATTTTCGCCATCATTGAAAACCGCAATGATGATCTGATCTACAAGAAGGCGCAGATCGAACTGTTTTTCCGGTCCCATCCGGACGAGGCCGAGCGTGCCGAATATCTCCGCTCGGCATATCATGACCGTTTCACCGAGATCCTTGCAGACGGAGCACGGCTGGGGTATCGTCCGCAGAAAAACGGTCTGCTCATGTGGGAGGGCGCATATCTTTCCCGTACCAGCGAAAGCGTTTTTTCATGGAAGCTGGTGGCAGGCTTTACGGCACAGCTCATTGACAAACGGGAATACTATGTCAACACCGAGATCAAACCGTTTGTGCCGATGGAATCACAGCAGCTTACCTTCTTTGACCTGCCTGCCCAGCCTGCGGATGCCCCGCTGTTTTCCCATCCCAAGCTGCCGCAGCAGATCATTGACGAAGCCCTGTGCGTAGGAGCCAACGATGAGCACAGCCGTCTTATCATCTGCGCCTACTTTATGAAGGATAAGCCGGACAACGCCGCATTTCTGCAAAAGCACTATGGAGAAAACGGTGCAGGCTTCTATTTTGACGGGGAGAAGATTTCGCTTTGGTATGACGCCGAAGGGATGCGTATTGCCCGTGGCACGACGGCGCAGCGCAGTAATGCCACACGGCTTTCATGGGAGGAAGCGGCAAAGCGTATCCGGAAGCTGCTGGAGCTGGGGCGGTATATGCCGCAAAGTGAACTCGATGAGGTCGATCACTACGAGCGGATGCGGCTTGCTGACAGCATTGCCTACACCAGCCGGGACATGACAGCAGAAGCGAGAAACGCGGGATTTCTGCCGCTGGCCATGCTGGCGCAATCCGTCAAGGGCGGCTATCCGGAAACGCAGAAGCAAATTTATGAGCTTCTCTGTGCGCCGGATACGCTGCAAAAGTGCGTGGACGAATGGACGGCGTTCAACGCCGCGCTGGATGCAGGGCAAGACCTTTTGCGTTTTCGCTTTTACCGTCCGAAAGAGATACTGGAGCGGCTCCGTGATCTACAACGGGAGCCGCTTCATTTTACCGTTGCCGACGGGTTTGCTCCCGCCCGGCAATTTTTTATTTCCGCCGATGAGGTGGACAAGGTGCTGCGCGGCGGCAATCACAGCACCGACTATCGTCTCGGTGTGTACGCCTTTTACGCCACCCACAAGGATAAGACCGAGCGGGAAAAGTACCTCAAGGATTATCACGGCGAGTACAGTGGTCACAGCGGCGGGAATGACAATCTCACCCACACCCGTGGCAAGGGCATCGAGTTCAGCCACGGCAGTATCACGGCCCCCTATGCCAAGGTCACGCTGAAATGGCCGGAGGCGGCCAAACGCATCGGGGAGCTGATCTCCCAGAACAAATTTCTCTCAGATGCCGACTGGGCGGCCATGCCGGAGTATGAGCGGAAACAGCTGGCCCGGAAGATCGTCAACTTTTTCATGGATACACCGGACGATGTGGTGCGGCCTTTTTCGCAAAACGCCATTGCGGACTATTGGGAGTGCGTAAAGGCTGTGACCGTTCAGCTCTCCGACGCCGACCGCGTGCAGGAGATCTATCAGAATATGCTCCCTGCGTGGGAATCCACAAAAGAGGATGACCGGCACTATGACCTGCGGAAACAGGGGTTGGAAACCATGCGGTCCTACCTGGACGGCACCTATTCCGTGTTTGGCCTTGAAAAACCACTGCAAGCGCCAACGACCGAGGCCGTTTCCGAACGGCCGGCAGCAGAACCGGAGGTATCGGAGCCGGAACCGCCCATAGCGGAAGCGGAAACCACAGAGATAGAACCGGCATTACCTGCCGAAGAAAAAGCTGTGCTCACAGCGCCGCAGCCCAAACGGGAGCGTATGCGGTTTGCACCGCTCTATCCGGAAATACCGGCCGGGCAGCGACACGACTTTCACATCACGGATCGGGAGCTGGGCGTGGGCAGCAAGGCAGAAAAGTATGCGGCCAATGTGGCCGCCATCCGCACCCTGCAAAGGGTCGAGCAAGAAAACCGGCTGGCGACGCCGCAGGAGCAGGAGATCCTTTCCCGCTATGTGGGCTGGGGCGGCCTTGCCGATTGCTTCGATGAAAAGCACAGCCGGTATGCCGAGCTGAAAGCGCTGCTCACCGAGGAGGAATATGCCGCCGCGCGGGCCAGCAGCCTGACCGCCTTTTATACCTCTCCCATCATCATCGACGCCATCTACAAGGCGCTGGCACAGATGGGCTTGGAAAGCGGCAACCTGTTGGAGCCTGCCTGCGGCGTCGGCAACTTCATCGGAATGCTGCCGGACAGCATGAGGGATTGCAAGGTCTACGGCGTGGAACTCGACAGTATTTCCGGCCGCATCGCCCGGCAGCTTTACCAGAACAGCCGTATCGCCGTTACCGGCTATGAAAAGGCGGAGATACCGGACGGCTTCTTTGACGCTGCTGTGGGCAATGTGCCGTTTGGAAATATCAAGGTCGTTGACCGGCGCTACGACAAGCATCACTGGCTCATTCACGACTATTTTCTCGGAAAGACGCTGGACAAGATACGTCCGGGCGGTGTCATCGCCTTCATCACCTCAAAGGGCACGATGGACAAGGAAAGCCCTGCCGTGCGGAAATATCTGGCCCAGCGGGCCGATCTCATCGGGGCGATCCGCCTGCCCAATACGGCCTTCAAGGCCAGCGCCGGAACAGATGTGACCAGCGACATTCTCTTCCTCCAGAAGCGTGACCGCATTGTGGACATCGAGCCGGATTGGGTGCATCTGGACACGGATGAAAACGGTATTCGCATGAACAGCTATTTCGTCCGGCATCCGGAAATGGTGCTGGGCGAGATGGCCATGGAGAGCACCCAATACGGCATGGACAGCGTGTGCAAGCCCTATGAAAATGCCGATCTTGCCGATCTGCTGAGCGAAACGGTATCGGGACTTCATGCACAAATTCCTGCCTATGAGCAGGACGGGCCGGAGGAGGAAGATTTATCCATTCCCGCCGACCCGAATGTGCGTAATTACAGCTTTACCAGCGTAGACGGCAAGCTGTATTTCCGCATTGACAGCCGCATGGAGCCGGTCGAACTGCCGCTGACCACCGAGAACCGAGTGCGCGGCATGATCGCCCTGCGGGACTGTACCTGTCAGCTCATCGAGTACCAGGCGGAGAACCATCCCGATGAGATCATCCGGCGCGAGCAGGAGAAGCTGAACGGGCTGTACGATGCCTATGTCAAAAAATACGGGCGGCTTTACACCCGCGGCAACAACCTTGCCTTTTCGGATGACAGCAGCTATCCGCTGCTGTGCTCGTTGGAGGTACTGGACAACGAAGGCAGTTTCGCCCGCAAGGCGGATATGTTCACCAAGCGCACCATTCGCCCGCATGAGCCGGTCACGCAGGTGGATACGGCATCGGAGGCGCTGGCGGTATCTCTCTCCGAAAAAGCGCAGGTGGATCTCGGCTTCATGTCGGAGCTGTCCGGTAAAAGTGAGGACGAGCTGGTGCAGGAGCTTTCCGGGGTCATTTACCGGAATATCCGATGCGGTCTTACCCCGGAGGAGATCAGCCCGGCGCAGCTTGACCTTGCGGCCTACCCTTATGTCACCGCCGAAGAATTTCTGTCCGGCAATGTGCGCAAAAAGCTGCGTATGCTGCAGGCGCTGCAAGCAGCGCTACCGGCTGAAAAGAAACAGGAGCTTGCCGGGTATCTCTCCGCCATGGAAGCTGTGCAGCCGACAGAGCTGACCGCTGCGGAGATCGGTGTGCGGATCGGTGCATCATGGGTGCCTACCGATGTCTATCAGCAGTTTATGTTCGAGCTGTTCGGTACCAGCGTATACGCCAGGCAGAGAATGCGGGTCGTTCGCTCCGAATACAGCGGAGAATGGAACATCAGCAACAAAAGCATGGACGTCGGCAACATCAAAGCCGTCACCACCTACGGCACCAAGCGTATCACGGCGTACCACATTCTGGAGCAGACACTGAATCAGCGGGTGGTCAAGGTGTTCGATACCGTTGTGGAGGACGGCAAGGAGCGGCCGGTGCTGAATGTGAAGGAAACTGCCATCGCCCAGGATCGGCAGGAGCTGATCAAGTCCAAGTTTGCCGATTGGCTGTGGCAGGACATCGACCGACGCGAACGGCTGTGCCGCATCTATAACGACACCTTCAATTCCATCCGCCCGCGGGAATATGACGGCAGCCACATCCGCTTTGTGGGGATGAACCCGGAGATCAGCCTGCGAAAGCATCAGGTGAACGCCATCGCCCATGTATTGTACGGCGGCAATGCGCTGTTGGCACACGAAGTGGGTGCAGGGAAAACCTTTGAAATTGTTGCCGCCGCTATGGAAATGAAGCGTCTGGGGCTATGCACCAAGTCGCTGATCGTGGTGCCCAACCACATCACGGAACAGTGGGCGGCAGAATGGCTTCAGCTCTACCCAGCCGCTAACATTTTGGTAGATACCGAACGCGATTTTGAAAAGCGCAACCGCCGCAGGCTGTGTGCCCGTATTGCCACCGGAGATTATGATGCAATCATCATCGGCCACAGTCAGCTCATGAAGATCCCCCTGTCCCGTGAACGGCAACAGGCCATTTTGCAGCGGCAGATCGACGAGGTGCTGCTGGCCATCAGCGACGCTAAGCGGCAGAAAGCAGAAAACTTCACCATCAAGCAGATGGAGCGAACCCGTAAGTCATTGGAGGCGCGGCTGGAGAAGCTCAACGATCAGAGCACCAAGGACGACACCGTGACCTTTGAGGAGCTGGGCATCGACCGGCTGTTCATCGATGAAAGCCATAATTTCAAAAATCTCTTTTTGATGACGAAAATGCGCAATGTCGGCGGTATCGCGCAGACGGAAGCGCAGAAGTCCTCGGATCTCTTTGCCAAGTGTCAGTATCTGGACGAGCTGACCGACAGCCACGGTGTTATCTTCGCCACCGGCACCCCGATCTCCAACAGTATGGTGGAATTGTATACGGTGCAGAGGTACTTGCAATATCAAACCTTGCAGGAGATGGGTCTTATCCACTTCGACGATTGGGCCAGCGACTACGGTGAAACCGTTACCGCCATCGAGCTTTCCCCGGAGGGCAGCGGCTATCGCCCGAAAACCCGTTTTGCAAAATTCTTCAATCTGCCGGAGTTGATGGCGACCTTCAAAATGGTGGCGGATGTGCAAACGGCGGATATGCTGAAGCTGCCCGTCCCAAAGGCCAACTTCCACACCGAGGTCATCCACCCCAGCGAGCTGCAAAAGAAAGCTGTGGCAGGACTGGCGGAGCGTGCCGAGCGCGTCCGCGCCCGTGTGGTCGATCCCAGCACCGACAATATGCTGCGCATCACCAACGACGGACGCAAGCTGGCGTTGGATATGCGGCTGCTAAGCTCTCTGGCACCGGACGATGAAAACAGCAAGATTTCCGTATGCGCCCGGAATGTCTATCGGATATGGGCAGAGAGTACCGCACAGCGCAGCACGCAGCTGGTTTTCTGCGACCTGTCTACTCCCAAGGCGGACGGCAGCTTCAATGTGTATGACGATCTGCGGCAGAAGCTGCTTGAGATGGGCATTCCGGAAAACGAGATCGCTTATATCCACACCGCCAACACCGAGCAAAAGAAAAAGGAGCTGTTTGCCAAGGTGCGCGGCGGCGAGGTGCGTATCCTCATGGGCAGCACCGCAAAAATGGGCGCCGGCACCAATGTGCAGGACAGGCTCATCGCCTTGCATGATCTCGATTGCCCATGGCGGCCCAGCGACTTGCAGCAGCGCCTTGGGCGCATCGTGCGGCAGGGCAACCAAAATCCGGAGGTGGAGATCTTCCGCTATGTTACCGAGGGCACATTCGATGCCTACCTCTATCAGCTGGTGGAATCCAAGCAGCGGTTTATTGCCCAGATCATGACCTCCAAAGCACCGGCCCGTGCGGCGGAGGATGTGGACGAGACGGCACTGTCCTATGCCGAGATCAAGGCACTGGCCACAGGAAACCCGCAGATCATCGAAAAATGCAATTTAGATATGGAGGTCAGCAAGCTGAATATGCTCCGTGCCAGCCATCTGAGCCAACGGTATGCACTGGAGGAGCTGGTGCTGCGGAAATACCCGGCAGAGATCAAGGAGCTGAACGAGCGCATCGCCGGATATGAACAGGACAGCACGCATTTGGCGGAGCATCCGAAGCCAGCCGAGGGCATTGCGCCGATGGTGCTGGGCGGCGTCATCTACACCGAGCGCGAGAATGCCGGTAAGGCGATCATTGAAGCCTGCACGCACATGAATGGCGCGGAGACCGTTTCTATCGGCAGCTACCGCGGATTTTCCATGCTGCTTTCCTACGACGGTGCTGCCAACGAGTTTCGCATGGTACTCAAAGGCAAGCTGTCCCATACGGCTGTACTGGGAGCGGATGCAGGCGGCAATGTCACCCGTATCGACAACGCACTGGAAAAGATCACGGAGCACTTGGCCAACGCCCGGTCGCAACTTGCCCATACCACCGAGCAGCTTGAAAATGCCCGCACAGAGATGACCGCACCCTTTCCGAAGGAGGCAGAACTGGCCGAAAAGACGCGGCGGCTGAACGAGCTGAATGTGCTGCTGAATCTTAACGAGCAGGATCGCCCCGTCATGGCGGATGAGCCGGATGAAGGTGACCGGATCCGGCCAAAAGCCGCAGAGCGGGAGCGATAATTTGCACCTTTGCGCAACCTCAAAAAGCAAGCCTGCGGAGCGAGTTCCGCAGGCTTTGCTCATGTTTTGATATATTTTTGATTTTTGCTGCTTGGCTTATCGGGAATAGTCCTTTTTAATTTGCCTGAATCAAGTAATGGCTTCAGAATACTTTGACGGAAATATTCTCGATTCGCAATTCCAATATACCTTTGGATTTCTTCGCGGGAACGAGGAACAGCGCAATAGTCCAGCAGCATTTGCTCACGATCCTGCGTGGTATCCTGCACGGTATCTTGCGTGGTATCCTGCGTGGATGCCGGACCGACCTTGGCGGTCGCGATCGGCTTCAGCGGAATGATGGTACGGAACAGATCCCCTTCGATGAACTGAGGCTCTCCACCCGAATACAGCTTGGTATATTTATAGGTGTTGCGCATACCGGAGCCGAGTTCGTCGGCAAGAGATACCTCACGGAACACCTTTGCGATCGGTGGGTTTTTGGAAAACGGTCGGAACTGCGCAGGATCCAGCATTCCCCAGCCGCGCGGGCGGTTGCCGTTCTCGGTAAACATCTTGTCCCTTTCAATAACGAACTTGGCGACCTCGCCGGTAGAATAGTCCCGATGGGCAAGACTGTTTGAAAAGATCTCTCGCAGGATCTTATCCCTTGCGCTTACCGCCTGGATCCCCTCCATGATAAACGGATCATTTAAGTGCTTTTTGGCAAAGGACATCAACCGCTCGTAGGTGTCAAAGAGGTTTGTGATGATCACATCACGATCGTCATAACGGTCAAGGTTTTCCACACGGTAAATAGCGTCCGTTTTATGCTGCGGAAGTGCCGCCATGATCGTAGAGTCCTTACCGAACAGCAAAATGGCTGCCAGCGTTACACCCTCCTTGTGCTGTTCAAAGTCCTCCAAAATCAGACCGGCACTGCGAAGAAGTTCTTCATCGGTCATCGTCAGCCACGGATGATCGTCCTTGCGGATGCGGGACATCTTACGCGCACGCTCAATGATGTCGGGTCGCAGGGCTTCAAGACCCACACCGGGAAACACCTTGTTCACATAGAAGGAGTCTTGCTTTTGTGCATAGAGCTTGTAAACGAGGTCGGCAACATCGGTAATATCCACATCCGAATCGTGATTGCGGTCATAGATCCGTCCGCCGCAGCGGCACACTTGCGGACAGGAGGGAACGGAAATGCGGATCACAAGACGCTCATCGTACCAAATATCCTGTGGCTGAAGGTACAACGGCGGATAGATCTTCTGAGGGTTATTGATCGAAGTAACGAAATTCTTTTTGATCTTGTCCGCACAGGATGGATCTACACCCAATACTGTGCCGTCATCCGCAACACCGAGGAAAATATCTCCGCCGTCACGGTTGGAAAAGGAGCAGACGGTTTCGTACACATCCTTTGTAATCTCCTTGATTGATTTTTTGAATTCAACCGTCCGGTTCTCTCCTTTGGAAAAAACGGCTGATAATTCTTGCTCAGTCATTCGGAATATCCTCCTTTTTGGACTTGATATATTTTCCGCTTTTGATTCGGGCATCATCCGGCTTTTTCGCATTCTCCGGAATGATCCATCTGCTACCAGATTTTTGGACACCCTCGATGCGCCCCTGCTCGCAGAGAAGTGCTACCCGCCTTGCGGAAAGTCCCCACAACTCTGCGGCCTGTGTCGTAGATAAATATTTCATGGCATTAGACCTCCCACAATCTATTATATTCAAAAAGCTGAATAATATCAAGTGCTTTTCAGAAAAGTCACAATGAAAAAGCAGGCGGCAAAATGAAAGAAGGTCTGCAGAAAGAGGCAGCGGACGTAATTTAGCCATAGGAAAATTGATGGGGAAAATATCTGATAATGGATCGGCTCCTCTGCGCCCTTGTCTTATACTATAAATGAGATTATCATAAGTTGATTTATCATATGAGGACACCACAACCGAATAACCCCGATCTGCATAGAGTATGCAGATCCCCTACATAGCCGGACGGCTTTCACCGATGTGAAGCCTGTCCGGCTTATTCTATTTCGAGGAGTTGATGAACCGATGGGCTATGTCACAAGAGAGATGATCGACCGGGCAAAGGAAATGGACCTGCTGACCTATCTCCAGATTTATGAGCCGCAGGAGCTGGTGCATTTCGGCGGCAGCACTTACTGCACCCGTGAGCATGACAGCCTTAAAATCTCCAATGGAAAGTGGTGCTGGTTCTCGCGTGGAATCGGCGGAAAAACAGCGCTGGATTACCTGATCAAGGTCAAAGAGCTCCCTTTTACCGAGGCGGTAGAGCGGATCGTGGGACGGGTGGCGGAAAGGCCGCCCGTATTTCATGCCCGCGCTCAGCCGGAAAAGCCGAAAACGCTGCTCTTGCCGCCCAAAAGCAACAGCAGCACCCGTGTTATTGCCTATCTGAAAAGCCGCGGCATTGACGGTGGATTGATTGAGCAGTGTATCCGTTCCGGCCAGCTGTATGAAAGCCTCCCCTACCATAATGCCGTATTCGTCGGCATGGATAGGAACGGAACGCCGCGCTATGCGTGCCTGCGTGGCATCGGAACGGATTTTAAGGGCGAGGCGACCGGCAGCGACAAGAGATTTTCCTTTGCCCTCCCGGCTACGGGCGAAAGTCGGATGCTCTGCGTATTCGAGTCGGCCATCGACCTGTTATCCTATGCCACCATGGCGCAGGCTGGCGGGCTGTCGTGGCGGTCACAGCATCTGTTATCCTTGGCCGGAGTCTATAAGCCGCAAAAGGAAACACAGGAGCACCGTCTGCCGTTGGCGTTGACACAGTATCTGAAAGACCATGCGGAGATCAAAACCATTTGCCTGTGCCTGGATAATGACATGACCGGACGCAGCGCCACCGAGGCGATCCGACAGCAGTTGGCCGAGCGTTATGAAGTGGCAAGTGCCTTCCCCCGGCAAGGCAAGGATTATAACGATTGGCTTTGTATACGGATGGGATTGCAACCGGCGAAAGAAAATCCGATGACGGAAAGGAGCTTTGCACGATGAGCGAATACAGGGTCATCATTACCGAAACATTGAAACGGGCCGTTACGGTGGAAGCCGAAAGTCGCGAAGAAGCCGAAGAAGCGGTGCGCCGTCAGTATCAAAACAGCGAGCACATTCTTGTGGCCGAGGATTTTGACGGCGTGTCTTTTTCGGCGCAGTATCCCGAACAGCAGGTCGAATTACCCTATGGGAAAATGAAAGAGCTGTTTCGTAAAGCCGAGCGTGCCGGCACTCATGTATGCGGCTATATCACCTTTATGCAGGACTGTTTTACCGTACAATACAGCGAACGCTCCCGCACCTACGCCGTGTCCAGCGGCAATAAAGCGTTTCAGCCGAACATGGGTGGATACTCCGTCTATGGAAGCTGTCTGGACGGAACGGATCCCTGTGTCCGGCTGGAGCAGTATATGGCGGTCGAACGCGGTGGTGAAAAGGGCTGGAGCGTAGAGCGCTGTTATATGCTCCGTGAGGACTATGACCGCGTGATGGCGCTTCCGGAGCGTGGGCGGAATCGGGAGCGATGATCGTTTGTCGGCAGGTCGGCTCCGACGCACGACCGCAGGGAGCGTGAGAATGTGCTATACCAGCAAGCAACGCCTTTTGGGGACAAAAGGCAGCTTGACAGGGGCATCCCCCTGTAACCCCTGCGCCGCCGAGCGCGGCAATATCGCTATATGGAGGAATGAATATGACCAAACGAAACATTGAGATCAAGGTGCGGCTAAGTCGCAAGGAAGCGGAAAATCTGAATAAACAGGTAAAAAAATGCCGTCTGTCCCGCGAAGCCTACCTTCGCCATCTGATCACCGGAGAGGTACCCCGTGAAGCACCGCCGCCGGAATACTTTGCCTTTATGCGTGAGATGCACTATGTAGGGCACAACCTTAACCAGATCGCTCAGAAAGCCCATGTACTGAATGTGGTGGATGCAAAACGCTATGACGAGGACAGCAAGCGGCTGGACAAGCTCATCCGGGAGGTTACAGCGGCGGTCGTGCTTCCGGCAAAGCGGGAGTAATGCCATGGCTACCACATCCATCTGGGCGGTCAAGGGCTGGCTGGGCAAGGTGGTGCTGTATATCGAAAACCCGGACAAGACGGATAATCCGAAATTCTATCGGCAAGAGGAACTGACCGATGTGCAGACACAAAACCTTTCGGATGTAATGGATTATGCTGTCCGTGCGGAGAAAACAACGGTCATACCGGACGATGAGAGTGCAATGGTGGTACGGCAACTTATCAGCGGCATCAACTGCCTGCCGTCCACGGCACGGGACGAGATGCTGGCAGTAAAAAAGCGTTTCGGCAAGGAGGACGGTGTGATCGCCTACCATGGGTATCAGTCCTTCGCGCCCGGCGAGGCCACGCCGGAGTTGGCGCATGAGATCGGCGTGAAGTTGGCGCAGCGGCTTTGGGGCGAACGGTATCAGGTGCTGGTGGCGACCCATCTGGATAAGGAAAACCATCTGCACAATCATTTTGTGTTGAATACGGTATCCTTTGTGGACGGCATCAAATACCACCGCACCGAAAAAGATTATCATGATATGCGCACCGTGTCCGACACCCTTTGCCGGGAATATAACTTGTCGGTCATCCAACGGCCGCAAGCCGGGAAGTCAAAGCACTATGGGGAATGGCGTGCAGAGCAGGAGCAGCGTCCCACCTGGCGCGGACTGATCCGCAGCGAGATCGATGAGCTGATCCGGCAGAGCGTCACCGAAAAGCAGTTTTACTATCTGCTTCGCCAAAAGGGCTATGAGGTGAAATTCGGCAAGGATATTTCGGTGCGCCCTCCCGGTAAGGAGCGCTTTGTCCGTCTGACCCGGAATTTCGGAGAGGCTTACACCGCCGAGGCCATCCGGCAGCGTATTTTGCAACAGCCCCTGCCGCAGCCGGAGCGGCAAATGACCGATAAACCAAGGCCAAAAACCTACCGCGTCCAAGGCAGCCGGCAAGCTGCGCGCAAGATCACCGGCTTTCGCGCACTGTATTTCTATTACTGCTACAAGCTCGGTATCTTCCCCAAAGGCCGTCCGCAAAACCGGGCGCGGCTCCATTTTCTGCTGCGGGAAGATCTGCTCAAACTGAATAACATCTCACAGGAAGTACGGCTGCTCGCACGGCATCAAATTGATACCGCCGAGCAGCTTGCTTTATATAAAAAGGAACAGGAGGTGAATATCCGAGAATTGTCCGCCAAACGCCGGGTACTGCAAAATGCGCTGCGCACAAAGGCAGTCCGGGACAGTCCCAAACAGGTCGACGCACATCGGGCGCAGATCCGGGAGTTGTCCGAAAGGCTCAAAGCGCTGCGCCGGGAAGTGCATCTGTGCGACGATATTGCCGAGCGCTCCGGCGTGATGGCGGAGAAACTGAAAGCTGTCCGGGAGGACGCACAAAAACAACGACAAAAGGAGGAACAACAGAATGAACACATCCGGAGACGCAGCTGAACAGGTCGTCCGACTGAGCTTGGAGGGCATGGAGGTTGCGGCAAAAATCACCGGCAGTGCGGCAAAGGAGGTGGCGGCGCTTCTGTACGCAGCACTGAAAAACCGGGACAAGAACAAAATCAAAGGACGCCAGCGGCTTACCTCCATGCTGCGCAGCGGCAAGGAGCTGACTATTTTCACCGTCAAAAACAAGGACATGGCCCGCTTTGTGGCCGATGCCAAGCGCTACGGCGTAGTCTACTGCGTTCTGCGGGAGGCAAAGGACAACCCACACGGCGTCAGTGAGATCATGGTACGCGCCGAAGATGCCGCCAAGATCAACCGCATTGTGGAGAACATCAAAATCGCCACGGTATCCGACCCCGAAGTCATCCGTGAAAACGCGGAAACAGGACGGGATAAGAATAAGGATGCCGCCGGGCAGACGGCTCCCGAACAGGAGCGCCCGCAAAAGAGTGAGGACGACCGGCTGCTGGATGAAATGATGGCAGCTCCTGCGCAGAAGCAGGAGGCTGCCCAAGAAAACCCCACGGCGGCTCGGACGGAGAAATCCCGTCCGTCCGAGCCTTCCTCAAAATCCAGAAAGAGATCCGCCGAGGGTACTGCTAAGGAAGATCGTCCATCTGTCCGCGAGGAGCTGAAGGAGATCCGCCGTGAGCAGCAGGAGACGGAGGAGCGCAAGCCGACCGAACGCAGCAGACCCGCCAAGAGTACACGATCGCAAAATGAACACCGACAGACTCCGCCGAAAAAGCGGGTCAGAAAAAGTAAGGAGAGATAAGCTATGGCAAACTTCGATGATCTTTTTACCGCCCCCACTGCCACGGAAACGCAGAGCGACCGTCCGCAGCTGACCAAGGAGGAATATGCCGCCAAGAAGAAGGCGGAACGCGACAGCCTGTATGCACTGGCGGATGAAATGGCACAGGAGGTCATGCGGGACGGAGAAGCCTTTCGGGGCTTTCTGGATGTGCAGGCACGATTTGACCGCTATTCGGCCACAAACGCGCTGCTGATCTATGCACAGAACGATGAGGCCACCCGCCTGCGGGACTTTGACGGCTGGAAAGAACGCGGCATCTATGTCCGCAAAAACGAAACAGGCATTTCCATTCTGGAAGCCGGGGACAGCTATGTGACCGAGGATGGCCGCACCGGCTACTACTATAATGTGAAAAAGGTCTTTGACATCAGCCAAACGGATGCCAAACGCCGGCGGCAGCCGCAGGTGCATTATGATGACCGCCTGCTGCTTTCTGCACTGATCGCCAAGCGCCCGGTGCCTATTGAAATGGCCGACAGCGTGCAAAACGGTGCGGTGTATGACTATGAGCGCAAAACCATCTTCGTCCAGCGCGGTATGGACGGGCAAGACCTGTTTCGCAGCGTATCGCTGGCACTGGCTCGTGCCGAGATGGCGCAGCAGGAAAACAGTACCCCGCAGGCTGACGCCTTCAAAAGCTACTGCGTTTCCTATATGCTGTGCCGCAAGTATGGTGTGGACACACAGGGGTATGATTTCAGCCGCTTGCCCGATGAGCTGAAAAATGCGGAGCCGCAGACCATTCGCGGTGAGCTAACCGACATTCGTGACACGCTGCAGACCATGACCGGCAAAATGGTGCGGACGCTGGAGCAAAGCCGCACGGCAGCGCAAAAGGAAACCGGAAAGGAGCGATGAGCCATGGAAAAACAGGATATGCGGGTATTGACCCTTGATCCGTATCAGCACGGCGTCGTGATCAATGCACTCAACAACCTGCGTAACGATTTGATCGAGGACAAACGCCCCACCGATATTGTCGATGAAGTTCTCATTAAAACCGTTGACGCACCGAGCAAATCCAAAAGAGTCAAGCAGAAAGATGAACGGTAAACAAAAATGGCTGTGGTATGCGACGGGGCTGATCCCTGCGGTGTGGCTGGGGCTGCTGATCGCCCCGGCTGCTTCCGGTGGCCTTCCCGAGATCCTTCGGCAATTTCCATCGGCAATGAATGAGCCGTTTCATATCGAGTGGTGCGAGGACAGCCTGAAAACTGTCCTCGTTTTCATTGCCCTGTATGCCATGGTGATCGGGGTCTATCTTTCCACCCGCCGTCATTACCGGCGCGGCGAGGAACACGGCTCTGCCAAATGGGGCGATGCGGAAACCGTGAACCGAAAGTATCGGGCACGCCCGCCAAAGCCAAACAAGGTGTTCACGCAGCACATCCGTATGGGACTAAACGGCCGCAAGCACAAGCGCAACCTGAATACCGTTATCATCGGCGGCAGCGGCGCGGGCAAGACCCGTTCGTATGCCAAGCCCTGCCTGTATGAGGCTTGCCTGTCACCGCAGGGTTCGTCCTTTGTCTGCCTTGACCCCAAAGGCGAGCTGCTTCGCGATTCCGGACGGCTGCTGGAGGAATCCGGATATGAGATCCGGGTGCTGGATCTGCTGCACATGGAGAAAAGTCACTGCTATAACCCCTTCGTCTATCTGACCGATGACAACGAGGTGCAGATGCTGGTGACGAATCTGTTCAAGGCGACCACACCCAAGGGCAGCCAGACCAATGACCCGTTTTGGGACACGACGGCTGCTATGCTGTTGTCGGCACTGGTCTACTATCTCTACCACGAAGCGCCGCCCGACGAGCAAAACTTCCCGATGGTCATGGAGATGCTGCGCGCCGGTGAGGTGCGGGAGGAGGATGATTCCTACCAGTCGCCGCTGGATGTGTTGTTTGAGCGGCTGGAAATGCGCGACCCGGAGCATATCGCTGTCAAGTATTATAAGGACTATCACTCCGGCAGCGCCAAAACGCTGAAAAGCATCCAGATTACACTGGCGGCAAGGCTCGAAAAATTCAATCTCTCGTCTGTGGCGGCGCTGACCGCCACGGACGAATTGAATTTGCAGGATATGGGCGAAAAGCGTGTGGCACTGTTTGCGCTGATCTCGGACAGTGATACGAGCTTCAACTTTTTAGTATCCGTTTTGTATCAGCAGCTCTTTCAGCAGCTTTTTGACAGCGCCGACCACAAGCATGGCGGCAGCCTGCCAGTTCCCGTACACTTTCTCATGGATGAGTTCGCGAACATCTCACTGCCGGAGGATTTTGACAAAAAGCTATCCACCATGCGTTCCCGCAATGTATTCGTGTCCATTATCCTGCAAAACATTGCGCAGTTAAAGACGCTGTTTGAAAAGCAGTGGGAGAGCATTTTGGGCAACTGCGACGAGCTGCTGTATCTCGGCGGCAACGAGCAGGGATCCCACAAGTACATCTCGGAACTGCTCGGCAAGGCCACGATCGACACCAACACCTACGGAAGATCGTCCGGGAGAAACGGCAATTACAGCACCAATTATCAGATCACCGGGCGTGAATTGATGACACCGGATGAGGTTCGAATGCTGGGCAACGGCAAGGCGCTGCTGTTCATTCGCGGCGAATTACCGGTCTGCGACGATAAGTTTGACATCATGACCCATCCGCTGGTGTCGCACACCCCGGACGGCGGCGCACCGCCTTATATCCACGGAAGCGCCGAGTACGCCATTGCAGCGATCACCATTCACGGCCGGCTTCTGCCAACGGATCCCGTGGCAGTGCCGAGCGAAAACGAAACCCAATACGAACTCCTTTCCAACGAGGAATTGGAGGCAATTTATGAGCTGGAGGAAAAACCCAATGAAGCATCTCAAAAGCACTAAGAAAAGCAAACACACCCGTCCTCTGCCTATGGGGAAAAAGAGCAGGGGGGTTCTGGCGGTCTATGCCGCTGTTGTGTTCACCGTATGTTGTCTGCCCATGACAGCCTTTGCCGCAGGAAATGACCCGTTGGCGGTCATCAACAATCTGTCTGATTTTATCTTCGGCGTGATCCGCGCGGTCGGTCTGATTCTGCTGGGCTGGGGTATCGTGCAGATCGGTCTGTCCTTTCAGAGCCATGACCCCAGCCAGCGCAGCAACGGATTTCTGACACTTGCCGGCGGTGTCGTCGTGACCTTTGCTAAGGAAATCCTGACGCTGATCACGGGTTAACGGAGGAAACGGCCATGGAAAAGTGCCAATGCTATATCCATTCGCTGAAGCAGGGTGAAAATCATGTGCTCGGAGAGGCTACGATTTTGAAACGCCTCGGAGACAATGACTATCTGGCAGAGTATAACGGCGTAAAATGCCACGCCATATTCAATCCCTTTGCCGGGCGCTACTTTGTGGATGATGTGTATGGCGTGATCCGCAGCACACCCGACCGGGGCGAGCGATAATCAAAATACGGCAGCGAGGGGCAGGCTTCGTGCCTGCCCCCTTATGCTGTCGGGAAAGGAGGAAGCTATATGAGTGATAACTGGGTCGTACAGAATCTCGAGAACGCACTTGAAACTTGGAATGAAAAGCTGGCGGAAATATGGCAGCTGCTCACACAGTCCCCCGAAAACTTCAAGGGCGGCACAATATGGAATGTGATCAAGACCATTAACGGTACTGTGCAGGCCATCGGCTTGGCGCTGTTGGTGCTTTTTTTCGTGGTAGGTATCGTTAAGACCTGCGGCTCCTTTGCCGAGGTCAAAAAGCCGGAGGTGGCAATCAAGCTGTTTGTCCGCTTTGCACTGGCGAAAGCGGTCGTCACCTATGGGTTGGAGCTGATGATGGCGCTGTTTTCCATTGTGCAGGGCGTTATTTCCACCATAATGACGGCGGCCGGTATGGGCACAGCACAGCAGACCGTGCTTCCGGCAGAGATCGTGACCGCCATTGAGGACTGCGGCTTTTGGGAAAGTATTCCACTCTGGGCAGTGGCCTTGATCGGCGGATTGTTCATCACAATCCTCTCGTTTATCATGATCCTCTCCGTTTACGGGCGCTTTTTCAAACTCTATATTTACACAGCTATCGCGCCAGTACCGCTGGCTACCTTTGCCGGTGAACCGAGTCAGCAGGTGGGTAAGAGCTTTCTGAAATCTTACGCCGCCGTTTGCCTGGAGGGTGCGATCATTGTGTTGGCCTGTATCATCTTCTCTCTGTTCGCATCCAGTCCGCCCGTGGTCGATCCGAACGCAGCGGCGGTCACACAGGTATGGTCTTACATTGGCGAGCTGATTTTTAACCTGCTTGTACTGGTGGGAACGGTAAAAATGGCAGACCGCGTAGTACGCGAAATGATGGGTCTTTAATTTGAAGGAGGAAATACAATGATTCAAAATAATGTAATTCGCAGCGATGATCCCCAGGCGGTGGAAAAGCTGCAAGCGAAGCTCGATAAGCTGACTAAGCAGCACACGCGTATGAAGGAGATCAACGCCTACTTCAAGAAACACGCCACGGCGCTGGGTTGTCCCGGCCTTTCGGACGCGGAGGCGACCAAGCTGGACGAGCGTGTGCAAACCGGCTATTCGTGGGAAAAGCAGCCCTATCCGTCTTATATACTCAGCGGCAACACAGCGGAAATGCGCAGACTTAGGCAGCGCATTGAGGAGGTGTCCCGAACACAAAACACGGAATATGTAGGCTGGGATTTTCCGGGCGGTCATGCCGAGGCAGACAAGGAAGATAATCGCCTGCGCCTGTATTTTGACGGAAAGCCCACGGAGGAACAGCGAAGCAAGCTAAAATATAACGGCTTCAAATGGGCACCGTCTGTCGGCGCATGGCAGCGTCAGCTCAATGACAATGCTATTTATGCTGCCTCGCGGCTGAATTTTCTCCGACCGGAGAGCGGTGAAAGCCCCACGGCGCTCCAACCGAAAGCACCGGCTAAAAGCACACCGGAGAGAGGATAACGACTATGGAAATCAAGATTAACCGCGAGATACGCGAATATAAAGAGAATATGTTTTTCGGGCTGTCGCTGCGGCAGCTCGTTTTTTCTGTGCTGGCCTGCGGTGTTGCCGTCGGTATTTATTTTGGTCTGCGGAATGTGCTGGGTACGGAAACGGTCAGCTGGCTGTGTATCCTTGGTGCGGCTCCCTTTGCTGCCATGGGCTTTGTAAAATACCACGGCATGACGGCGGAAAAATTCTTGATCGCTTGGGTACGCTCGGAATTTCTGATCCCCAGGCGGCTGACCTTCAAGCCGAAGAATTTATACCGCGAAGCCATGCGGGAAGCGCACGCCAAAGCCCAAAAACGACACTGACATTGGAAACTTGGGTGCATTTTGCCCTAAGTTCAAAACGACATCCGACCACACCCGAAGGAGGCAAAAATGCTGAAAACACTGAAAAACATCCGCCGCAGAGATACGGATAAATTTATGATCCCTCACAGCGTGCAGGAGGTGATCCCCATCCGCACGGTCTGGAAAAGCGGCATTTTGCTTGTGGGGCAGAACCGCTATAGCCGCACCTGGCAGTTTTCCGACATCAACTACGCGCTGGCCGGCGAGGAAGATCAGAAATCCATGCTGCTGGGGTACAGCGCCCTGCTGAACCTCTGTGACAGTAACGCCGACACCAAGTTGAGCATCGTCACCCGAAAGCTCAACCGCCGTGATTTTGAGGAATACATCATGATCCCCTATGAAAACGACGGCCGCGACCATTACCGCAAGGAATATAACGATATGCTGCTGGAAAAAGCATCCCACGCCAGCGGTATGATCCGCGACCTGTATATCACGGTGACGATCACACGCAAAAGCTATAAGGAGGCCGAAAGCTATTTCGCCCGCACCGGTTCAGAGTATACGCTGGCGCTCTCCCGCCTCGGCTCGCGCTGCACGGAGCTGGATATGATGGATCGGCTGCGCATTCTGCACGGCTTTTTCCGTCACGGCGAGGAAGCGGACTTTCATTTCGACCCAAAGCTGTCCATGAAACTGGGTCACAGCTTTAAGGACTACATCTGTCCGGACAGCTTTGAATTTGACCGGGACTGTTTCCGCATGGGCGACCGTTACGGCCGTGTGCTGTTCCTCAAGGATTACGCCGCCTATCTGCGGGACGATATTCTCTCGGAGCTGTCCGGTATTGACCGGCCGATGATCCTATCTATTGATGTGGTACCGATCCCCATGGACGAGGCGATCCGCGACGGAGAAAGCCGTCTGCTCGGCGTAGAGAGAAACATCGTGGACTTTTTACGCAAGCAGCAGCAAAACAACAATTTCTCCGGCACGATCCCCTACGACATGGAAAAGCAGCGGGCGGAGATGAAGGAATTTCTTGACGACCTCACCTCCCGTGACCAGCGGATGCTTTTGGGCATGGTGACGCTTGTGCATACGGCGGACAGCAAGCAGCAGCTGGACGCTGACACCGACTACATCCTCACCTCTGCCACACAGCGGATGTGCCAAATGGCCACGCTGCGATTTCAGCAGATGGACGGCCTGAACACAGCACTGCCCATTGGCGTGCGGAAAATTGATATTCTGCGCACCTTCACCTCGGAAGCGCTGGCGGCGCTGATGCCGTTCCGTGTGCAGGAGATCATGGAGCCAGGCGGCATTTATTACGGTGAGAACGCCATCTCCGGCAATCTGCTGCTGTGCAACCGTGCAAATCTGCTCAACCAATCCACCATCATTACCGGCGTTCCCGGCAGCGGCAAATCTTTTTCGGCAAAGGAGCTGATCGTCTTTCTGGCGCTGGCCACGAAGGATGATATTTTGATCTGTGATCCCGAGCGCGAGTATTATGCGCTGGGTCAGGCACTGGGCGGTGAGGTCATCCGCATTGCGGCGGGCAGCCCCGACCATATCAACGCCATGGACATGGTGGAGGGCTACGGCGATGGCGGCAACCCGGTAGTAGATAAATCCGAGTTTATCCTGTCCCTGTTTGAACAGCTTGACCGCGGCGGCATCGGCCCCTTGCAAAAGAGCATCATCGACCGGTGCGTAGACGCCGTGTATGCGGCCTATAAGCGCGGCGGCCCTGTCCCGACGCTTCGTGTTCTCCGGGAAAAGCTGCTGGCACAGCCGGAGGAAGAAGCCCGCGATCTGGCGCTGGCGCTGGAGCTGTTCACCACCGGCAGTCTGGATGCCTTTGCCCATGAAACCAATGTGGACACCCAAAACCGCATCGTTATCTATGACATTATGGATCTGGGGCGTCAGCTCAAAACCATGGGGCTTCTGATTATCACCGACGCCATGCTCAACCGCGTGACGGAAAACTGGCGCAAGGGCAAGCGGACGCACCTGTTCATCGACGAATTTCATGTGGTCTTTCAGAATCCGTACAGCGCGGATTTCTTTGATTCCGCATGGCGTCGCTTCCGTAAACGCGGTGCCTATCCCACCGCCATTACGCAGAATGTAGAGTATCTGCTGGATTCCGTTCAGGCCAGCACCATGCTGTCGAATTCCGAAATGCTGATCCTGCTCAATCAGGCTCCCAGCGACCGGGAGAAACTGGCAGCACTTTTGAACATTTCCCCGGAGCAGACCGGCTATATCACCAACGCCCCGGCAGGCTGCGGCCTTTTGCGCTACGGCGGCGCACTGGTGCCCTTCAAAAATCAGTTTCCGAAAGATACGGAGCTGTACCGCCTTATGACCACCAAACCGGATGAGAGCATTATTGTGGGAGGTAATACGAAATGAGAGGTGCACAGAAACATCATGGCGGATATTAAAACAAAAGAGTCGGTTCGGGGTACGGTCAAGACCATTGACCGTGCTGCCGTTGTCTCTGAACGCATCAAATCTGCTGCCGTCCGCACCAAGGACACTGCGGATACCGCTGAAAAAAACGCCGCTCCTGCGGAGACTTCTCCGCAGGAGTACGGCGCACAGCAAATCAAAGATACCGTGCGCCGATGCGTGGCAGAAACCGGGGTTCAGCTGCAAAAACGCGGACAGCGCGGGTTCTCCGATGCGAAACGCAATGCCGGTAAAGCACGGGACAAGATTCAGAAATGCAAGGATGCGTTCAAGGGAACCCAGCCGAAAAAAGCCACACAGCAAGCGGTTCAGAAAGCCGGAAAGGGTACGCTCAAAACGGCACAGTCCGCCGGAAAGGGCTCCGTAAAGGTCGCACAGAAGGGGGTCAAAACCGCGCAGCAGACCGGGCGTACAGCAGTAAAAACAGCGCAGACCACGGCTAAGACCGCCAAGGTGACGGCAAAGGCTTCCGCAAAAGCGGCGCAGAAAACCGTACAGGCGGCAAAGGCGGCAGCCAAGGCCACGGTACAGGCCGTTAAGGTTGCCGCAAAAGCCACCGTTGCGGCGGTCAAAGCGATCACTGCCGGAACAAAGGCGCTGATCGCCGCCATTGCCGCAGGCGGCTGGGTCGCGGTAGTCGTCGTCCTTGTGCTTTGCGTGGTCGGGCTGATTGCCAGTTCCTGCTTCGGCATCTTCTTCTCCGGCGAGGATAGCGGCACGGGACAGGCCATGCGGCAGGTGGTACAGGAGATCAACACCGATTATCAATCGCAGATCGACGCTGCAAAAGCAGGCAGCACCTATGACGAACTGGAAATGTCCGGCTCCCGTGCGGTCTGGCCGGAGGTGCTGGCCGTTTATGCGGTGAAAACCACTACTGACCCCGATGATCCGCAGGAGGTCGCCACGGTGGACGATAGTAAGAGAGTCATCCTCAAGGATATTTTCTGGCAGATGAACGACCTGTCTTCCCGCACGGAGAGCAAGACTGAGGATGTCATCACTGAAACCGACGACGGCCACGGAAACATTGTGGAAACCGTCACGACGGTCACACGCACCTATCTCTATATCACGGTCAGCCACAAGACCGCCGAGGAAATGGCTGAGCAATTCGATTTCACCGCCGACCAGCGGCAGCAGCTTTCCGAACTGCTTGCCGAGGAAAACCGCAAATTGTGGTCATCCGTTCTCTACGGCATCTATTCCGGGGACGATGCCATCGTTACAGTGGCGCTGTCGCAGGTCGGAAATATAGGCGGCGGACCATACTGGTCTTGGTACGGATTCGGCAGCCGTGTGGAGTGGTGCGCCTGCTTTGTCAGCTGGTGTGCCGACCAGTGCGGTTATATCGACACCGGTGTCTGCCCGAAATTTTCCGGTTGCGGAAACGGCGTGCAGTGGTTTCAGGAGCGTGGGCAATGGCTGGACGGCTCCGCCAAGCCTGTTCCCGGCATAGTTATCTTCTTCGACTGGGACAACAAGGGCGGCTCCGGCCCCCAGGATGGGGAGGCTGACCATGTGGGCATCGTCCAGAAGGTGGAGGACGGAATCATCTACACCGTAGAGGGCAATTCCGGAAACCTCTGCCGGGTGAACCGCTATCCCATAGGACATTACGAGATTCTGGGATATGGTGTTCTGTGCCCGTAACAAAGAAAATGGTGTCACCCCATCGGGTGGCACCATTTTTCTGAAAAGCAACGCAACAAACGAATTGACGATAATGTGCTAAATAGTATAATGAATTTGTAGTAAACTCACGGAAAAGGAAAGCGTCTGTAGATTTCGTAAATTTACCCCATTTGCGATAGCGCTGCCAAAAGCTGTTGATAGTGGAG
>OLOS01001028.1_pt1 | contig 25281 bp, 34 predicted proteins | sample 1672631 | NCBI WGS metagenome assembly OLOS01 (sample SAMEA3136707, study PRJEB25190) | human gut metagenome | biome: human gut; feature: human-associated habitat; material: faeces | place: Austria | collected 2013 | reverse complement strand
GACTTAAAATCCCTCGGTAGCGATACCGTGCCGGTTCAAGTCCGGCCACCCGCATTGCAATTAAGTTCTGATGCTGAAAAGTGTTGGGACTTTTCTTGTAATTATATTAGATTTGCGGCTGTGGTGGAATTGGCAGACACGATGGGTTTAGGTCCCATTGGGAGACCGTGCAGGTTCGAGTCCTGTTAGCCGCATAGTAAAACCCTTGAGAAATCAAGGGTTTTTTGTTTTTGTGTTGCATTTCGTGTTGCATTCTGCGAAGGGGCCTACCAAGTTAATGACGTTTTCCAATGCTTTAATGACCTCCGCCTCCTTATTCCCATCAAGCTGGTTTATGACATTGGCACATAGATATGACGGGGTCCCCAGGCTTTCGAACAATGTCAAGATTTTCTGCTGGTTTGGGGATAGGGAGGAGACGCTGATGAGCTGAGAAAAGTAGGAATTAGCCTTGGCATTCATTAGCTTGGCCTGCTCCTCCATGGCATGTCTGTATACGTCCTTCAGGACGGCATCGTCTTCCCATCCCCCCCTCTTCATGATATAGGCATCCGGTATGCCCAGGGCGTGCTGGATGGAGGCGCTATAGTGCCTGAGGTCATGGAAACGGAAATGTGGTATCCCGGCCTTCCTGAGGATATCGGAGAACCGGTCAGATACCTGCGAAGGGGTGAGGCTGACGATGCGTCCTTCTTTCGCGCCCAGCTTCGCTATCACGAAATTTGGAAACTCAATGTACCGGTCACCGGCGATTGATTTTGGGGCCTTGATGACCCATTCGTTCTTATCATTCAGGGCCATGGAGTATTCCACATGTATGATGTTGCCCTGGATGTGGCCATCGTCCAATGCACATATTTCCCCACGGCGCATGGGGCCGAAGGCGGCAAGCAGCACAGGGATTTCCATCGGTGTATCCGCAACCGCCTCCATCAGGCGCTTCACATCGGCGTCTGTGGGGACGTAGAGGTTCGGACGTATTTTCTTAGGCAGGTCAGTGTTAAGTACGAAATCCGGCCGGTATGTGCCCATGATAGCCGAAACAAGGCCATGCATATTGCGTATGGATTTGGGTGAATGGCTGAGGGCTGCCTTGTTTATCTCCAGCTGTATGTCCTCCTGGGTGATGCCGAGGGCCTTCTTATTCATCAGCCCCTGAAGGTCGGCTTTACGGGAACGTTTATATTCCCGGATGGTTGACGGGGAGAGGACCGCGCTACGTGCCTCTATATAATCATCCAATAGCTCACCGTATGTCTTGTCAATCTGCCTGCTGGCACTTTCTTTAGTGACCGCCCAAGCCGTGGCATCCTTTTCTGCCTTCCGCTTTCCCTTGGGGCTGGGGTCATCACTGGTAAAGGATTTGTATATCCTCTTTTTCTTTATGGTTCCATCTGGCTGCGCAATCTCTTCCGTGTGGCTGTACACTTGGCAGCGCCAGGAGCCGCTTGGCAGTTTCTTTGCGGTTGGTATGATATCATTCCTTTCTATGGGTTGCGATATCGCAACAATTTTTGGGTATAAAAAATACGCCCTCTTGCCAGGACGCTGCAGGAATGATATAATTCAGATGTGTTAGATTGATTTATATCTTCCTGGATTCGTCCGGTAAGAGAAAATCTATGCGAAAAGCTCTGGGAGTTCGCTGCTCCTAGGGCTTTTTGCTTACTATTTATTATGTGTTATAACATCAAAAGCAGATAAGATTTGATGGGCCAAATTGAAGGCTGTCTGGTATTCTTTGCTATTTGTTTTGGTAGATTTAGTGATTAAAGGAATCATTATACATGGAGAAGAAAAATTATTTATAGTTGCTTTTATGTATAAAGATTCTATTTTCTTTTTCTGGACCCTCTTACCAGTGATACCTCCAGCTACTGCTCCAAAGCCACCGAATATTGCTCCTCCAATTAAAGCCTGCCCTACACCACCGCTAGTGACAAGACTATCATCTTCTAGTAACTCATAATTCAACAAATCTGAAAATTCAAGCCACTCTTTATTTCCTACTTTTTGTTTTCCACCGCCAATTAATTTTCCGGCAGCAACTGACATCCCCATGGTACCAAAGGCCATCATGCCTTTAAACATGGATTTCCCCAAACCATCTGTTTTTCCGTTAACCGGTACAGCCCCATTAATTCTAAACATATTATGGTTTTCATCGATTTGGACAGGTCCTATCTGCTTTGTGGCTTTTATGGCATTTCTATTCTTTTCAATGGCCGATTGTATCCCGGTTTGGACAGAATCCCATACTTTATTTGCTGTGGATACAGAGTCTGTTTCGTCTGCGCAGAGGTTTTGCATGTCGGTATCGTTTGATGCGCTATTGCAGATTGCTTCAATAGGGCAGCCACAATTTGGGCAGGCCGATGCCTTATCAGAAAATTCCTTACCACATTCCGAACATATTATCAGCGCCATATTCTTTTCCTCTCTTCAATCATAATAATTGTGCATTCATTGCACCTAATGCTCTGTTTTCTGGTGATAGTAAATCATTAAACGAATTATATGGTTCTTGGCTAACTTTGGCGTCACAAATTGGACAAATGCAGTCTCCAGGTTTATTATAAAAAGTCCGACCGCAGTAGAAACATATATTTTCGCCGCAGATAAACTTCTTAAAATCCGGGTTATAAAAATATTGATATACCGCCCAATCAATCGGATACATCTTATGCATTGCGCGTTTGCGCCACCTACGGTAATCATTAAATGAACAATCAGCCGCATCTCCAGATATTCCGAAATGATGTTCGACATCCCGAGCATTTTTACACTGGCAGTAATGAATTGCCATCCTGGGGGCCAGGAGGTAACTTGCAAAACAGTTCGCTTCTGACTCATAATACTCTGTCTTGTATGGATGATTCATTACAATGTGCCCCAACTCATGGGCTAGTGAAAATACAATCCTGTCAGGAGGCATGTTTTCATTATAAGCAACAGTATGACTGAACGGCTCAGTATACGCCTCGTCAGAACAAGAAACACATAATTCATAGGCTTCAAGGTTTATTTCCTTTAGCTTACCATACGTATAAATATGATAACCATATTTTTCAATTGCCTTAAAACAATCAAAAGGAAATTTTTTAAATTCGCTAAAAGTATATGCTTCAAGTACCTTACCAAGTATAAAATCGTGATTCAATCAAATCAGTCCCCATTGTTTATTTCGGACAGTAGTTTGATTAGGCGCATTTTCTGTTCAACAGACATCTGCTTGCCATTTCTGGCCACGAGACGTTCCACATCTGCATAAGTAGGTTCTGGTTTAACATGGGTTTTGCTTTGTGCCATTGCTTCAAGCTGGTCTGTTGTAATTCCTAAAGCATCGCATACTTTACATACGTTAACATAACTTGTTTTTTCAATGCCGTTTTCTAACATAGATTTAATTGTTGAATACGCAATGCCTGTAAGTCGCACTAGGTCAGCCACTTTTATATTTTTCTGTTCCATTAATCTTCTTAAAACCTGTGCCCGTTCCATATAATCACCTCTGATTACATAATACTTCATTTTTTGCAATATGTAAATAAAGAATTGCGAAATATCGCAAAAAACTATTGACAATTGCGATAAACTGCAATATAGTGTATTCATAAATTGCGACGTATCGCAAAAAAAGGAGGTGATAATTTGAAATGAAAATAAATTGTAAAAATTTAGAAGCAGAAATGAAACGGAATAATGTTTCAAGAAAGGACATTGCTGACGTTTTAGATTTATCTTATAGCACAATTCATACAAGGTTTAATGGGACGTCGCAGTGGCTATATGAAGAATGTGTTTCCATCCAGCAAGAGTTCTTTCCAGATTCTGAATTACATTATCTTTTTTTAGTAGAAAAAGAACCTAAACAAACACATGTTCGATGAATAAACTATACCACTATCATGCATGTGTGTCAATAGGCAGGAGATGGAAAGGAAGGTGAACCAATGCCAAAGGTAAGGCCGTTTGAGATGGAACAGAAGCGCCGCATAGTCAGGGCGAGCGTGGCAAGTAAAAAGGAACTGAACGGATGGGATGATAACCAGATGGCCGCCAAATGCAGGGTATCCGTATCAACAATTAGGCGACGACTTGAAAGACCGGAAGATTTTACCTTAGCGGAACTTTGGAATATGGGCATGACGGTCTACATATATGACGGACAGTCCCGATTGCCGGCAGAAGACGGCTCCGTCAAGTTATCAGGACAATGAGGAGGGCAGGAGCAATGACGAAAGTAACTGAGTTATCCATCCGTGCTAAGGCGGCCATCCGATACCCTGGCTGGCGCCTGGACATTGTAGGCCCCACCACCGCAGTGCTTACCAACGTGATGGGCAGACGGCGGACGGTCACGTTCCGGCGGCGCAGGAAACGTTGTGACGGTCCGTGGATGCGACTGGCTAAGTGGGTGGTACCCATGGTCATCTGGGGAGTGGGGATGTGGATGGTGTCCATTGTAATCATGGCATGGGCGCTGGGAGTGGAGCTGTGAAAGGAGGAAACGGATTGAACAAGACATATAGAGGTGCCTATGAGCGCATGGCTGACCGCATGATAGCGGGACAGGCCCAGACTATTGAAATTAACTGGATTAACATGTCTGCCAAGGAAGCCGGGAATGGCGGTGCAGACCGGGTTACTGCGAAGCTGGTTGCCGCCGGGTACCGGCCTGATGGGAGTGGGTGTGCGGAGAGATACCGGAAGGCCTATGAGGAGGGCCAGAAGGTGGATGGACGTTATATACGGCTTCCGCAGGAGACATGGATGCGGAGCGCATGAGAGGAGGTGAGGGAATGTACAACCCGAAGGAGGAACTACAGGCCATCCTGGACCTGCTGGGGGAGTGGCGTAACAGGAATGGCATAGGATATGTAACGATGTGCATCCTGGACGATGGTTTCGGTACGGCCTATGACCATGATGGCCACGAGAGCATGTGCGTTGTGACGGGGGAATATGGAGGTGGAAACCATGGGGACAGTGATATGCAGGACATGCCGGTACAGGAATCGGTGCATGGAGTACAGCCGGATGATACCGTGCCGGTCATACAAAAAATGGACCCGGACGGGTGGAGCCGTCAAGAGTCCAATAACTAAAAACATCACACCCTTAGTATAAGGGATTCAGGAGGAAAAATCAAGATGATCAAGATTGAAAATGAGGTAGCCACAGTAGGGATTGAGGTTGGGGACAGCGAGACCAAGGTCGTAATCCATGGCAGCGGTATGGATGTCATCAGTGCGGCGGTACAGCTGCTGGTAGCACTGGCGGACGCCCTGAGTAGACATGGCCAGACGGAGGACAAGATGAGGCATCTCCTTGCATTGCATGGCACTGCAGCCGGCAATCCGTAATGACCTGTTAAACGAGAAATAACAGGGGGGGGGGCACGATAAAGCCATGGAACGTGTCATGCTCACCCCGCTCACCCCCGAGGAGCAGCAGTTCGCGGCGGACAACCATGACTGCCTGCAGTGGGCCATCCGGAACCAGCGCCTGGACAGGGAACTGACGGTCTCGCCCTAGGTGACACGATAACAATCGAAAACACACGATATCTATGTTGCAGGGAGGAGAAACCTGTGGAGATAAAATTTGATGAGAAGATACCGGAGGCCGCGAGGCTGAGAGCCAGCAGCGTGGCAGTGGAGACGCTGCTGGAGTTCCTTGCATCCAATCACCGGACCATGCGCCTGTCCTTCACAGACAGGAAGGAAGCCGCAACAAAAGCGGGAACCCTGAGGAACTGGAAGAAGAAAAATAACCGGGACGATTTCAACGTCTATCGATTGGGTGAAACCATCTATATAGAGAAAGTAACCAAGAAGCTGAAAAACAAGGAGGACTAAGACTATGACAATGACAGTAGTATTTGAAAGTTATGCGGAAATGAGGGAGTTTGCAGAAATGGTGATGGGGCCTGCCCCATCCGGTAAAGGCACATCCCAGAGGCCCACGGCGGAGGGAATACCGGGGATTACCCCGGAAACCTTCACGGCGGCGCCCATCACCCCACCACCGGTGCAGCAGCCTGTCCAGCAGGCACCTGCCGCCCCACCCGTGCAGCCGGTCCCGACAACGGCGCCCGGTTACACGCTGGATGACCTGACGAGGGCAGCCATCCCGCTGATGGACTCCGGGAAACAGCCCGAACTGCTGCAGCTCATACGGAGCTTCGGCGTGGATGCAATGCCATCCCTGCCACAGGCGCAGTATGGTGCGTTCGCGACCGCACTCAGGGGACTGGGGGCACAGATATGATGGGAGGACATGCAGAGAGAGCCCATGCGCTCCTGAGTGCATCGGGCGCCTATCAGTGGATGGCCTGTACCCCAAGCGCCAGGCTGCAGGAGCAGTTCCCGGACAACCCCTCCGGGACGGCTGCGGCCGAGGGGACGCTGGCGCACGAACTGGCGGAGCTTAAGGTCCGGAACTACTTTTATACGCCAGACTTCGGGAAGCGGAAGCTTACCAACGCCATCAACAGGCTGAAGAAGGAGGAACTGTGGGATGATGAGATGATGGGCTACACGGATGAATACCTGGACTATGTCAAGTCCGTGGCCATGAAGTACCCGTCAAGCCCTTACGTGGCCATCGAGAAGCAGGTGGACCTGAGTACATACGTACCGGAAGGGTTCGGGACGGCAGACTGCATCCTGATAGGAGGGAACACCCTGCACGTCATCGACTTCAAATATGGTAAGAGCCCAGACGGCCGTGTGGGCGCGGAGTGGAACCCACAGATGCTGCTGTACGCCCTGGGGGCCCACGAGGCCTACAGGATGCTATATCAGATTGAGACGGTGAGGCTGTCCATCGTACAGCCAAGGCTCCCGGACGGCATATCCGAATGGGAGTGTACCCTGGATGAGATGCTGCAGTTCGGGGATTACGTCAGGGAGCGGGCAGCACTGGCCATCAAGGGGGAGGGCGAGTTCGCGCCGGCGCTAAAGACCTGTAAGTACTGCAGGGCCCGGGGAAGGTGTGAGGCCCGGGCCAAGAAGAACGTGGAGCTGGCCTTCCTGGTGGGGAGGGACCCCAGGCTCCTGTCAAATGAGGAACTGGGCCGGTACCTGCTCAAAGGCAGGGATGTAGCCAAGTGGCTCAGTGACGCCCAGGACGCGGCCCTTGCCGAGTGCCTGGCCGGGAAGGAGGTACCGGGATGGAAGGCCGTTGAGGGCCGCGGCTCCAGGGACTGGACCGACATGGATAAGGCGTTCGGCGCCCTTACGTCAAACGGCATATCGGACACCATCCTGTGGGAGCGTAAACCGCTTTCGCTGGCCCAGGTCGAGAAGGTGGTCGGCAAGAAGGACTTCCAGGAGCTCGTGGGTGACATGGTGGTCAAGAAGCCAGGGAAACCTGCCCTGGTGGAGGAATCGGATAACCGGCCAGCAATCACGAATAAAGTAAGCGCCGCGGAGGCGTTCGGGGAGGCAGGACAGTGAGTTATGCAGGGGACCATGTACTTGGCTATACACCCACATACCCGGACGGGACGCCCAGGGAGTGGAGTGCAGACAGGTACGCGGACGAATTGATAGTCGGTGAGTGGAAGAAAGAACAGAAAATGAAGAATGAGAGGAAGATTAATATGGAAGATTTAACAAGGGTAACAACAGGGGAAGTAAGGATGTCATTCGTGCATTTATTCAAGCCTTATGCATATCAGCTAGGACAGGAGGAGAAGTACCAGGTGACCATACTGATCCCCAAAACGGACACGGACACCATGGGGAGGATTAATGCGGCCATTGAGGCGGCAAAACAGAGGGGCATCTCCAGCAAGTGGAATAACAGCTGCCCACCCATCGTGCCTACCCCGGTCCATGATGGGGATGGCGTAAAACCGTCTGACGGTACGCCTTTCGGACCGGAATGTAAGGGCCATTGGGTATGCACGGCAACCTCCAAAGCCGACTATCCGCCGGAGGTGGTGGACAGGATGGGGAACCCCATCATCAACCAGTCAGAGGTATACAGCGGCATGTATGGCCGCGTGAATGTCAATTTTGCCCCCTATGCATTCGGGGGGAAGAAGGGGATTGGCTGCTACCTTGGGCCTGTACAGAAACTCAGGGACGGGGAACCCCTGGCAGGAAGTGCACCAAGCGCGGCCAAGGCGTTCGGGACACCCGCCCCACAGGCGGCCACACCGCAGTATGGTGCGGCACCAGGAACTGCGGGATATGCCCCACAGCCACAGACGGCACCGTGGGCACAGGCGCCTGCCGCCGTCAACCCAATCACCGGGATGCCATATTGATGACCACAAGAGGGGCCCTGCGGCCCCTCAACCTGACAGGAGGAAAGACCGATGGCAAGACATCATCTATCTATTGATATCGAGACGCGCAGCAGCGTGGACATCACCAAGGCCGGAGCATATAAGTATGCCCAGTCCCCTGATTTTGAGATCCTCCTGTTTGCGTATCGGTTGGATGATAATCCCGTCAACATTTTGGATTTTACGAAAAATGAAAACCTTCCGATTATCATACTAAGGGCTCTGTCCGATCCGAAAGTAATCAAGCATGCCTATAATGCCGCATTCGAGTGGTACTGCCTGAACCGTGCCGGATATAAGACGCCTGTGGACCAATGGCGCTGCACCATGGCGCATGGCCTGTACTGCGGATACACCGCCGGCCTGGATGCCACGGGAAGGGCCATCGGGCTGCCCCAGGACAAGCAGAAGCTTGCGGTCGGCAAGGCACTGATACGGTACTTCTGCGTGCCCTGCAGGCCTACGAAGGCCAACGGCGGGCGGATGTGGAACCAGCCGTGGCATGACCCGGACAAATGGAATCTGTTCAAGGAATACTGCAGGCAGGACGTGGTCACGGAGCATGAGATACTGAAGCGGCTGGACCTGTTCCCGATGCCAGAGGAGGAGGAACGCCTGTGGCAGATGGACGTCCTCATGAACGCCTATGGTGTCCGTGTGGACACGGGACTGATTGAGGGGGCACTGTACGTGGATGGCATCAGCACCCAGGAGCTGACGGACGAGGCCATCAGCCTGACCGGGCTGCAGAACCCGAACAGCACGGCACAGCTGGTGCCCTGGCTCAACAGCCGCTCAAAAGGCCATCCGGATACCCCTGACCTGCTGGATAACCTGCAGAAGGCCACGGTGGAGGACCGGCTCAAGGATAAGAATGGCCTGCCCGGGGATGTCCGCCGGATGCTGGAGATACGCCAGCAGCTGGGCAAGACCTCCATCAGGAAATACATGGCCATGGACACGGCCCGGGGGGAGGGGGACAGGGTACGCGGGCTGACGCAGTACTACGGGGCCAACCGGACAGGGAGATGGGCAGGGCGGCTGGTGCAGTTACAGAACCTGCCCCGCAACTACCTTGCGACTCTGGACCATGCCCGGGAACTGGTGAAGGCGAAGAACTATGATGGGCTCAGGATGCTGTACGGGAACGTACCCGACACGTTGTCCCAGCTCATCAGGACGGCCTTCATCCCATCGGATGGGCATAAGTTCGTGGTGGCCGACTTCTCCGCCATAGAGGCCCGCGTGATTGCGTGGCTGGCCGGGGAGCAATGGGTGAATGAGGTGTTCGCCACCCACGGGAAGATTTACGAGGCAACAGCCTCACAGATGTTCGGCGTCCCGGTGGAGCGGATCGTGAAGGGCAACCCGGAGTATGCCCTGCGGCAGAAGGGGAAGGTGGCCACGCTGGCCCTGGGGTATCAGGGCGGCACCAATTCCCTGATTGCCATGGGGGCCCTGAAACAGGGCCTTACCGAGGAGGAACTGCCGGACATCGTACAGAGATGGAGACAGGCCAACCGGCAGATATGCGGCCTGTGGTACGCCGTTGAGAACGCGGCACTGGCCGCCATGCAGACCGCACAGCCGCAGGGAACCAACGGCCTCATATTCTCCCTGGAAGGCGACCTCATCTACGGCCAGTCCTTCCTGACGGTACGGCTGCCGGGCGGGCGGAAACTGTTCTATCCCAAGCCATTCCTACAGGAGAACCGGTTTGGAAGGCAGGCAATCCATTACTACACCGTAGGACAGCAGACGCGGAAGTGGGAAGTTGACAGCACTTACGGCGGAAAAATGACGGAGAACATCGTCCAGGCCATCGCCAGGGACTGCCTGGCAGTGACACTGGAACGGATCGCGGCCAGGGGCCTGCAGGTGGTGTTCCACGTACATGACGAGGTCATCATCGATGCGCCCATGGACGTGACCGTGGATGATATATGTGGCCTGATGGCCGAACCGATACCTTGGGCTCCGGGGCTGGTACTGAAGGGCGCCGGGTTTGAGAACAATTATTACATGAAGGACTAGGAGGGAGCAGGGTGCAGAATGACAGGATGCTGCGGATAAGCACAGCAGGGAGCCGGAAGGCAGTACAGTGGCCGGGGAGCACCATCATGTGGTCCGAGTTCGCAGGGAAACTTAAGACCCCTGCGCGGGGGACCGAGACGCTGGACCAGTACCTTGCCCTCCCTAAGGCCCAGCAGGATGAGCTGAAGGATGTAGGCGGGTTCGTGGGCGGCACCCTCAGGGGGGACCGCAGGAAGGCCAACTGTGTGGAGGGGCGGGACCTGCTTACCCTTGATATGGATGACATCCCCACGGGGCAGACGGACGACATCCTAAAGCGCGTGGGAGGCCTGGGCTGTGCCGCCGCGGTGTACAGCACACGTAAACACAGCGGGTACGCCCCCAGGCTGCGTGTCATCGTGCCATTGGACCGGACGGCCACGGCGGATGAGTATGAGCCGGCGGCCAGGAAGCTGGCATCCCTCATCGGGATCGGGTTCTGTGACCCGACCACGTTCGAGGTGCACCGGCTGATGTACTGGCCCAGCTGCTGCAGTGACAGCCAGTACGTGTACCAGGTATATGATGACCCGTTCTGCAGCCTGGACGGGCTGCTGGGGATGTATGGTGACTGGCATGACGTCACGCAGTGGCCACAGGTCCCGGGGGCGGATGCCATCGAACGGCGCCGGCTGGCCAGGCAGGAGGACCCCACCACGAAACGCGGCATCATAGGGGCCTTCTGCCGGACGTACGGCATCGTGGAGGCAATGGAGAAGTTCATCCCCGGGATGTATGAGGAGACGGCCACAGTGGGGAGGTATACCTACACGGGAGGCGAGACGACCGGGGGCGCCATCGTGTATGACGGTGACCTGTTCCTCTACTCCCACCATTCCCACGACCCCTGCTGCAACCAGCTGGTCAACGCATTCGACCTGGTCCGGCTGCACATGTACGGGGACAGGGATGACGGGGCCAAGGAGGGGACACCGGTCAACAAACTGCCATCATTCGTGGCCATGGGCAAGCTGGCCGTGGCGGACAGGGCCGTGGCGGACCTGATTGCGAAGGAGAGACATGATGAGGCCATGACGGCGTTCGCCTCCGCCGAAGGCGCGGTGGCAACAGATCCGGAAAGCCTGGACTGGCTGGGACAGCTGGCGGTGGACGGGAACGGGAACTACAAGAAGACCGTGAACAACATCATCCTGGTGCTGCAGAACGACCCCCTGTTGAAGGGGAAGATTGTGACAGATGAGTTTGCAGGCAGGGGGCTGGTCCTGGGGGCGTTGCCATGGAACAGGGAGGACGGGAAGCGCCTGTGGACAGATACGGACATTTCCGGCTTCTACTGGTACATGGAGACCTACTATGGCATCACGGCCCGGAACAACATGACGGATGCCCTGGCAATCGTGGGGGAGCAGAACAAGATTAATGAGGTCAAGCAGTACCTTCAGGGCCTTACATGGGACGGCGTGAAGCGGGTGGACACCCTGTTAAGCGTCTACCTGGGGGCCGAGGATACGCCGTACACGAGGGCAGTCATGCGTAAATCCCTGTGCGCGGCCGTGGCGAGGGCAATCATGGGCGGCGTGAAGTATGATAACATGCCCATCATTACAGGTCCGCAAGGGATCGGCAAGAGTACGTTTCTTGCCATCCTGGGGAAGGCTTGGTTCTCAGACAGCCTTACATCATTTGAGGGCAAGGACGCCGCCGAACTGATACAGGGGACCTGGATTAACGAGGTGGGTGAGCTCACGGCCTTCACGAAGCAGGAGACGTCCGCCATCAAGCAGTTCCTGAGCAAGTGCTACGACATCTACCGGGCGGCCTACGGCAGGCAGACAGAGAAGCATCCGAGGCGCTGCGTGTTCTTCGGGACCAGCAATGACAATGAGTTCCTGAAGGATGCAACGGGCAACCGCCGGTTCTGGCCGATTGATGTAGGGCTGCATCCGGCCCAGAAGTCGATATGGAATGATATGCCGGGAGAGGTGGACCAGATATGGGCCGAGGCGTACATGTACTGGGCTATGGGAGAGCAATTGTATCTGTCAAAAGAGATAGAAGCTTTGGCCATGGAGCAGCAGGAGAGCCATAGGGAGCTGTCAGGCAAGGAAGGAATCATACAGGATTTCCTGGAGAAACCGGTACCGCCTAACTGGGGCCAGATGAGCCTGGGACAACGCCGGCAGTTCCTGAACGGGAACCTGCAACATGACGAAAGTGTGGGGCTTGTCCTAAGGGACAAAGTGTGCGCAGTAGAGATATGGGAGGAATGCTTCGGGAGTGAGAAACGTTACATGAAACGTAGTGATAGTACGGAAATCAACAACATCCTGCTGGGCTTAAAAGGCTGGAATCGGATAAAGACACCAAGGAGGTTCGGCACTTACGGGAACCAGAAAGGGTTTGAGCGTCTGACTACTTAGCCGGGTATGATGAAAATAGTCAGATGGTAGTTGGTAGACATGCAGTAAGTAGCCAAGTAGACGGATAGTAGTAGACCACAGTAGACGTGAAAAACGCTGAAAGTACAAGGTTTTCTAGTATCCAACTACTATAACTACCAATTATCTACATAAGTATAAAAATAGATAGAATAGGTACACACATATAACACCTAACGTACCTATATGCATATACACATACGCGTGTGAGGAAAGTTTGTAGACAGGAGGGTTGATAGTGCTTGAGAAGGATATAGAGAGGAAGCTGGTATCGGGAGTAAAGAAACTGGGCGGCCGGGCCTATAAATGGGTAAGCCCCGGCAACGATGGGGTGCCCGACCGGATAGTGGTACTGCCCGGCATGCGCCCGGTGTTTGTGGAACTTAAAACTGAAAGCGGGAAGCTTAGTGCACTACAGAAAGTACAGATAAAACGGCTTAAGGATATGGGGCAGGACGTAAGGGTGTTGAAAGGGAACCGGGAAGTAGAGCAGTTCTTGGAAGATTGTGACACCGGGCTGAAGTTAAGACAGTTTGAAAAGGAGGTGATGCCACATGATATTTAAGCCACATGCCTATCAGCAGCACTGTATCAATCAGATCATTGAGATTAAAAAGTTAGGCCTGTTCTTAGATATGGGTTGAGGGCCTTGGAAAAACAGTCACCACGCTGACGGCCATCAAGGAACTTAAGTATGACCGGTTCCAGGTCAGGAAGGTCCTGGTGATAGCCCCCAAGAAGGTTGCGGAAGGGACCTGGACAAGGGAGGCCGCCAAATGGGACCACACCCGGATACTGCGGGTGTCCCCGGTACTGGGGAGCCAGGCGAAGCGCATCAAGGCCCTGAACACGCCTGCCGACATCTACATCACCAACCGTGAGAACGTGGCGTGGCTGGTGGATCACTACCGGAACGCCTGGCCCTTCGACATGGTCGTGGTGGACGAGTCCAGCAGCTTCAAGAGCCATTCCGCCAAGCGCTTCAAGGCCTTGGCCAGCGTGGGGGGACACATCGAACGGCTGGTGGAGCTGACCGGCACCCCATCCCCGAACGGGCTGGATGACCTGTGGGCCCAGGTATTCCTGCTGGACAGCGGTGAGCGCCTGGGGAAGCGGTACACGCATTTCCGGGAGCGGTACTTCCAGCCGGACAGGCGCGGCGCGGACGGCATGGTGTACAGCTATGAGGCCAAGCCCGGGAGCGAGGAGGGCATCCTGGAGCGGATATCCGACATCTGCATCAGCATGAAGGCCGAGGATTACCTGCAGCTGCCGGATGTCACGTACCATGAGATACCGGTGGAGCTGGATGCTAAGGCCGCGAAGGCCTACCACGACATGGAGCGGGAGATGGTGCTGCAGCTGCCGGAGGACGGGGAGGACATCAGCGTCACCAGCGCGGCGGCACTGAGCAACAAGCTGCTGCAGCTGGCCAACGGGGCCATCTATGACGAGGACCGCCAGGTCCATGTGGTCCATGGCTGCAAGGTGGAGGCATTCATGGAACTGGTCGAGTCCCTGCAGGGCAAGCCGGCCCTGGTGTTCTATAACTACCAGCATGACCGGACAAGAATCCTTAAGGCCCTGGAGAAGACGGGCCTGCGGGTGAGGGATCTTAAGACACCGCAGGATGAGGATGACTGGAACGCAAGGAGGATTGACATCCTGCTGACCCATCCGGCCAGCAGTGCCTATGGCCTGAACCTGCAGCAGGGCGGGAACCACGTCATCTGGTTCGGCCTGACATGGAACTATGAACTTTACACCCAGGCCAACAAGAGGCTGCACCGCCAGGGGCAGACGGACAAGGTCATCATCCACCACCTGGTGTGCGCCGGGACGCGGGATGAGGACGTGATGCAGGCCCTGCAGCGAAAGGATGACGTGCAGAATTGGGTGATGGAGAGCCTTAAGGCGAGGATAAGGAGGATAAAGGATGGTAATCAGGTTTGACATCCCGAATGGGAGGATGGGGATAGAACTGGACACATTCCTCCCCGGGGCGGGAAAGGGCCAGATACGTAAAATGCTTAAACTGCTTAGCCAATCCCGGCCGGATGAGGGGCAGGTGCGGGAAATACGTGGATGGCTTGAGGAACGGATCCGGGAGGAAAAAGCGGGGAACGGGAGCAGGGCATCCCGTAAGCTGGCGGAAAAGTATGCCTGTGTCTTAGGTTACGTGGATAAGTTGTTACCGTAAAATCGATATTTTGAGGAGATAAAGCATGTGCAATAAGGACAAGATTATCCTGGACCTGTGTGGCGGGACAGGAGCTTGGAGCCGACCATATCGGGAGGCCGGGTATGATGTGAGGCTGGTTACACTACCAGAACAGGATGTGCGTACATATAGGCCACCCGAAGGAGTATATGGAATCCTGGCAGCACCACCATGTACAGAGTTTAGCCTGGCAAAAGCTGGCGCGCCGAGGGATTTTGCATCAGGAGTTGAGGTCTTACAGGCTTGTCTTAAGATAATCTGGCAGTGTCGGATACATAGCAAACTGGCCTTCTGGGCGCTGGAAAATCCCGTAGGCTTTATGAGGCAGTTTTTGGGCCGACCACATTATACTTTTGAGCATTGGCAATTCGGCGATATGCAGATTAAGCCGACAGACATCTGGGGATATTTTAAGGAGCCGGCAGCCACAGTCAAAATCAAACCGCAAGGTATGACAAAAAGGTATGCTAACGGGCGGACGAACTGTAAGGCCTGGTGCAATGCAAATTGTCCGGATGAGTACAAGGGCATGGGGCTTGATAGGGCAGCAATCAGGGCGATAACGCCGCCAGGATTTGCCAATGCCTTTTACAAGGCTAATAAATAAAATTAACGTTTAGAGAGGTAAGTAAAATGGAAAATGAGCAGAAAATGATAGGGTTTCATCATGGTGCATTAAGTGATAAATACGAAATTCAAGCTAATGAGCAAGGTTACACTTTGGGAGATGACGCCGAACTGTTCGACAAGATAGGGTATGCCTATAATCTGCTTCGTATTCATGGATATTTGACAGACAGTCAGGCAGATATGGTGTGTAAGAAAATACAAAAGAATCTTGCAAAAACAGTTAGAAAGCTAAACTGAGATTTTCGATACGAAGGAGGTACCTGATTGAGAATAAAAGCAGACAGTAAGCAGGCCAAGGCCAACAGGGTCCTGCGGGCATCGGCCGTGGCGGCATCGGCTGAATCAGCCATCCGGGAACCGCCGCCGGACACGTGGCCTGTGAGGATGCCGCCCTATGCATACACCAGTCTGTGCCTGGACCCGGGACTGCGCAGGCCGCAGGAAGGGGTGATACGGTACTATGAGACAGTGCTACATAGACAACGGGCGCCGCGGCTGTGATGGACAGCGCAACAATAAGGGCAGGATACGGTACGGGTGCTGGGCGTGTCCGTGGCTGGATGTAGGAGGAGGTGATGCCGATGGACAAGGAGGTGCTGATACAGTATTGCGAGATGAAAGAGGAGATAAAGGACATAAGGCGGCGGATTCAGAAGCTGGACAGGTTCCTGGAGGAACCGCATCAGGTATCGGATACGGTGAAGGGCACAAGGCGGGATGGGACGATAGGCAGCATTAAGGTCACGGGATACCCGGTGCCGGAACATTACCGGAAGCAGCGGCTGAGGGAGCGGTACAGGCAGCTTCTGGAACATAAGGAGGCGGAGCTGCTGGAGCTGACCTGCCAGGCGGAGGAATATATACAGAGCATACCGAAGAGTGAGGTACGGACCATGTTCCGTCTGTATTACATAGACGGCCTGCCCTGGTGGAAGGTGGCGCAGGCCATGAACCGGATGTTCCCGAAGCGGCGGGTTAAGTATACGGAGGATAGCTGTAAAAAAAGAAATTTAAGATATTTTGAAAATGTCCCACAATGTCCCGAAGAAAAGTGCTAATATGTTATCATGCGGAAGCCAGAGGGCGGAAGCATCCTCCCCACAAATAGCGGCCACCAGGTGTCATACCCTGGTGGCTGACTAACCGGTATTGTGTAATCCCTCATAAGACAGACCTGTACTTTAACGGGGCAATGCCGCAGGGTACACAGACGGTGATGTATCTGGTTTTATCCCCCACGACATTTTCCAGATACGTAGATTTTCTCCTTTGGATGAGTCCCTGCGGTGACGTGGGGGCTTTTCTTTTGTCAGATTTTGGTGTATGATGGAGAAAAAAAGGATGGATAAAAATGGATGATATTTTTCGAGGATATATAATACCCGCTATAATTGCTGCGATAGTTGCATTGGCTTCAACAATAATTACGTCATATCTATCTTATCGCTCTACTAAGCAGATGATAAAAATTGAGAATGATAGATTAAAAGCAAATCTTGAAGCGTCAAAATTGGAAAACGATCTTCAATTATCAGCGTCATATATATCAAATGAGCGGGTTAGATGGATACAAGATGTTAGAGGAACGTTTGCAGATTTTAGAGCTCATACGACGGTTGCAGTACTTAATAATGCAATAAAATCAGCAGAAAATGATTTGAGGTTCCAGATTAATCGTGAAGCCTGCTATTTAAAGCTATTATTAAAAGGTTATGGAGAACGTGAACTTAATATTAAACGCGCAATAGATTCTGTACTGCAAATAGTGAGCATAATCTCTGGCAAAGAGGCGACTCCCGAACAATATTATGATAAAATGGATGAGCTTACTAAACTTATACAAATTTATTTGAAAGTGGAGTGGGAACGGGTGAAAATTGAAATTAGAGGAGAAAATTGGACAAAAGAAATTGAGGATGATTTATTTGAAGGAAATGAATTGCGTTATAATAGTATGCTAATGTCAACGATATTTAGATAGATTTAGATTAATAGGGGCCACCTCCGGGCGGCTCTTTTACATACCCCAAAACAAACAAAGGAAAGGCCGCCTAATCGGCCGCCTCATCCTCCGAAATAAAGTTGTTTATGAATTTTTTTATTTCAGTCGTGGGAGTGGTCCCCAGTCTATCACATTTGACTTTGAATGCATCCAGGACCTCTGGTTTCAAGTCAAGAGGAAAACGGACATACTTAGTGCGTAGATGCTTTTGCTGAGATGTGTACTTCTTCTCTTCAGACATGTAGGGCCTCCTTAATATTTAATGAATTGGATGGTACTGCTGATTATTAAATACAAAAGTATTATAATTATCAGTAGCTTTGATGCTAAAAGGATACTGCCTAATATTGGCTTCTTTTTGAGCATTGTTATCATGAAAGACTTGTGGTATAATATTGTTGGAAGGAAAGGGGCCTGCGCCCCAATCCCTAAACGATTTTGGTAAGTGCTTCAATCACCAGCAGGATGATGTAGGCTTTTACCAGTAGCTCAATGAGTTGGTCGCACAACTTGTTGAGCTTTTTGATTTTCTTTGGTAAGTCTTTCATGTGTTCACCTCCTTTCTATGATTTAATTATAGCATATACGTACGTATATGTCAAGCGAAATATGGATATTTTATAAGTTTGTTGCATCTGCTGATACTGGTAGGTGCTCTTTTATTGCATGAAAGAAGGTGAACCTGATGGCATTAACGCCAAAACAAAAAATATTTGCGGATGAGTACCTAGTAGATCTCAATGCCACCAGGGCCTACAAGGTGGCATATCCCAGTTGTAAGAAGGATGATGCAGCGGCAGTCAACGGAAGCAAGCTACTAAGAAATACTAAGGTCGCAGAATACATACAGGAACGCATGAAGGAACGCGAGAAGCGTACCGGAATCACCCAAGACAGGGTACTGCGGGAACTGGAAAAACTGGTCCTGTTCGATATCAGGAAGTTGTTTGACAGTAATGGAAAACCAGTAGATATATCGATGCTTGATGATGAAACGGCTGCCTGTATTGCAGGGCTGGAAGTGGTGGATTATTTCGAAGGAGCTGGCGAGGACAGGGAGTTTACGGGATATGTAAAAAAGTATAAGCTGACTGATAAATTAAGGGCAATCGAACTGATGGGCCGTCATTTGGGCATGTTCAAGGATAAACTAGAGCTATCCGGTGGCCTCGATACCGAGAAGACCAAACTGGATGACCTGCTTCAGCAGATGCACGGAGGTGGGTGATGAGCACTGAGAGGCTGCTGCTGTCAGATAAGTACAAGGCGTTCCTGCGATGTGACGCGCCGGTGGAGTTCCTGGAGGGGACCACGGCCGCCGGAAAGACCACGGTTGGCCTGTTCAAGTTCATGCTCAAGGTGGCTGAATCGCCCAAGAAGCTGCACATCCTGGCTGCGGATGATACAGGTGCCGCTGAGAAGAACATCATCCAGAAGGACCTGGGCATCCTGGATGACTTCGGCGTACTGGTGGAGTACAGAGGCAACGGATCTGGCGAGTACAAGATGCCGCATATCCTGTTTCACACATCCAGAGGCGATAAGATAATCTTTGTTGTCGGCTATGGCAACAAGCGTAAATGGAAGGATGCCCTGGGCGGCCAGTACGGATGCCTGTACATTGATGAGATAAACACGGCAGACATTGAGTTCGTGCGTGAGGCCGCCATGCGGAGCGATTACCTGATGGCCACGCTCAATCCGGATGACCCTGGCCTGGATGTGTACAAGGAGTACATCAACTGTTCCAGGCCGTTGCCAGAATGGTCGGATGAGACGCCAAAAGAGATAATGGACGAATTACAGGAAGAACCAAAACCCGGCTGGGTGCACTGGTTCTTTTCTTTTGCCCACAACCTGGGCCTGTCCAAGGAGAAGCTGGAACAGATAATGACCAATACCCCGAAGGGGACGAAAATCTGGAAGAACAAGATCCAGGGCCTGCGGGGAAAGGCAACCGGCCTGATATTCTCCAACTTTGACCGCAAAAAGCATGTCATCACAGTCCAGCAGGCCAGGGTGCTGAAATTCAAGAAGTTCACAGCCGCTTTGGACACATCCTACTCGTCCAAGTCCCCGGATACCATTGCCATGATATTCCAGGGCATCACGGAGGACAGGAAGCTTGTCACCCTGGCGGAGAAGGTCTACAACAACGCCAAGCTTGACATCCCACTGGCCCCCAGTGACACGGCGGTCAGGTTCGTGGCCTTCCTAGAGCAGTGCCGCAATGACTGGGGGTTCGCAAAGGACGTGTACATAGACAATGCGGACCAGGCAACCATCACGGAGCTGCGTAAGTACAAGCGGCTCAAAGGTTGCCTGTATAATTTTTATGATTCATACAAGCGACCGGAGATTCTGGACCGTATCAACCTGCAGCTGGGCTGGATACAACAGGGATGCTACCTGGTAGTGGATACCTGCACGGAGCATCTATCCGAACTGGACAGGTACAGCTGGGACGATGAGAGGGACAGGCCGGAGGACAGGAACGACCATACAATTAATGCCAATCAGTATGCATGGATACCATACCGGAACCTGATTGGGTTTGAGGAGGCTGAGAAGGAATGAGGTGGCTGAACAACATGAATGAGACTATCAAGCGGGGCATCCGCAGCTGGCTGAATGTGGTACCGGCCAGCGGGAACAGCATCCAGATTAACGAGGTCCTGGACTTCGAGGCCAATGCCATCCGGAACCGCATCTGGTACCGCGGGGACGGCAATGAGCTGGAACAGATGTACCAGCAGACCCCGGAGTATGCGGACAGATACAAGTTCTGGGCCAGCAGGTGCACACCGGGTATGGAGATGCGCAAGATACATACCGGCCTGCCTGGGCTGATTATCCGCATACTGTCAGGCATTGTCCTGGATGACATGAATGATTTTGATTTCGCAGGTAATGACCGGCAGAGCCAGCTGTGGGAGGACATCGCAAAGGATAATAAATTCACCCGTAAGATGGAGAAGGCATTGAAGGAGGTCCTGTACATCGGGGACGGCGCCTTCAAGGTCACGATTGACACGACCGTCAGTGAATATCCAATCCTGGAGTGGTATCCAGGAGAGCGGGTAGAGATTGTCCGGAACCGGGACCGGGTGAAGGAGGTCGTGTTCAAGACGCCATATAAAGCAGACCATCAGCAGTATGTCCTGTATGAGCATTATGGATACGGCTACATCCGTAACGAGCTGTATAAGGGTGACACACCGGTGCCCCTCAATGCCATCGATGCCACAAAGGGTATCAAGGACACGAAGTTTGATGACACACTCATCCTGGCCGTACCACTGCAGGTGTATGAGTCCACCAAATACGAAGGACGCGGCGGTAGCATCTTTGACGGTAAGCTGGATAGCTTTGATGCCTTTGACGAGGCCTGGTCCCAATGGATGGATGCCCTGAGGGCCGGAAGGGCCAGGACGTACATACCGGACTGCCTGGTGCCACATGACCCTGAGACGGGGCAGGTCATCCGGCCGAATCCATTCGACAACCGTTACTTTGCCTCAGACAATGATATGTCCGAAAAGGCCGACAACAAGGTCAACACGGAACAGCCATCCATCCCGCATGACAGCTACCTGGCATCCTATTGCACGGCCCTGGACCTGTGTCTACAGGGTGTAATAAGCCCCAGTACCTTGGGTATCGATGTAAAAAAGCTGGATAACGCCGAAGCCCAGCGCGAGAAGGAGAAGGCCACCCTCTACACCCGCAACGCCATCGTGGAGGCCCTGCAGGAGACACTTCCGGAGCTGGTCGGCGCGGCAATCAATGCCTACCATATCCTCCTGAAACAGCCGGTTGAGGAGGTCAATGTGGACATACCCTTCGGTGAATATGCCAACCCATCCTTTGAGAGCCAGGTGGAGACACTGGCCAAGGCCAGGCCGGGCGTCCCCATGATGAGCATAGAAGCCCAGGTGGAGGAGCTGTATGGGGACAGTAAGGACGAGGCGTGGAAACAGGAAGAAATAGCGCGGCTGAAGGCAGAGCAGGGTATTGCGGGGGCTGAGGAGCCTGGAATTAATATGTCTGCTGGCGATTTCCAGTTAAACATGGAGGGAGGAACACAGAATGAAGGTCAAGGTAATGAACCGACTGTACCGGATGAGCCAGAAGGAGTTCCAGGGGCTGCTACAGGTGGCAGGGGAGCAGGTGCCGCTGGGAATCTACGCCATTGAGAAACAGGGGTATGCGGAACTGCGCTGCGATAAATGCAGCAGCGTGACCCAGCTTAAGGACCTGACCAGACAGTTCAAGGCGCAGGGATTTAAGGTACATGCAAACGGGAGGTGATGCCCGTGACAGAGTATGATATCAGCGCTGCTTTCAAAGCCATTGAGGATGAACTGATAAAATCCATGATACGCAACATGGACCGCCATCGGGCCGAAGAAACCAAGGAAGGTATTGAGTGGAGCCAGTGGCAGACGGAGCAGCTGAAGGCCCTGGAGAAGTATAAGAAGGATAATCGGAAGCGCTATGGAAAGCAGTTCCAGGACCTTAACAAGGAAATGGGTGAACTGATACGGATATCCAGGCAAAGGGGCAACATGCAGCAGGAAATCCAGATTCTGAATGCAATTCGGCAAGGCTTTCCTGCTAAGAAAATCAGCAAAGGTGCCACCGCAGAGTTTTTCAAACTCAATGACCGGAAACTGGAAGCGCTTATCAAGGCCACCACCAATGACATGCAACGCGCTGAAACAGCGGTCCTGCGGAAGGCTGATGACGATTACCGGAAGGCCATCTTTGATGCCCAGGTCTATGCAAACAGCGGCGCCGGTACCTATGAGAAGGCCGTGGATATGGCCACCAAGGACATGCTTTCCAGGGGACTGAACTGTGTGGAGTATGCCAATGGCGCCCGCCACACCCTGGCGGATTACGCCGACATGGCCATCCGGACGGCATCCAAGCGGGCCTACCTCCAGGGGGAGGGAGAGAAGCGGCAGGAATGGGGGATTACCACCGTGATTGTCAACAAGCGCGGGAACCCGTGCCCGAAGTGCCTGCCATTTGTGGGAAAGGTCCTGATTGATAATGTGTGGTCAGGAGGAAAGAAATCCGATGGGCCGTACCCACTCATGAGTAAGGCCATTGCGGCTGGACTGTATCATCCCAGATGCAAGGACAGCCACACAACGTACTTCCCTGGTATTTCCACCGCAGACGATACCTGGACCAAGGAGGAACTGAAGAACATTGGCCAGGCTAATAAGCAGGAGGCTGAGCAACAGTATGCATCAAGGCAGGTGGAGAAGTATGGAAGATTGGCGGAATATTCTTTGGATTCGACTAATAAGCGTAAGTATCAAATGAGAGTGGAGGGATGGAAACAAGCAGTAGGTATGAATGAAGGTGGAGGCCCTGTGAAGGATTTAGCAGACTGGGAAAACTTGCTTGATTTAAGTGAAAAACAGGCACAGGATTTAAGGGATGTACATACGGAATTAAATATGCACATGGCTCACAATAAAACAGAGAGGTTAATTGCATACAGCCTGTCTGGAAACGCCCCAATATTAGATGTTATTGGTGAAACTGTTGATTCAGTCATCTTATCGAATAATGATTTACGCATATTGAAGAATGCTCCGTCAAATGATATAATACTTTCACATGTTCATCCGAGTGTCACTGGATTTTCGAGGGCGGATATTGATAAACTGGTCAATTATGATTCTATTAAGGACTTAACCGTTGTGTGTCCGGATGGAACAAAATATATTTTGGAACGTGGTGGATATAAGAAAGGCTTCTTTGGTTACAGTAAATATGATTCGGCATATAATAAAGCAGAGAAAGAAGCTCAATTAAGATTCTCTGAATTTGAAACGGAGGATGAAGAGGCATTAACAAGGATATGGTCGGAGTATGTTGATGTGAAGAATCAGCTGTTAGCGGATAGACTTGGAATGAAATATAGGAAGGTAGGGCCAAATGAAAGCTAAAATACTGTCAATGAAGCCCCCAAAGAAATATAAAGAGGGATGTTTCTTTTATGAAGATGGGTTGGATGTTATACCAGAACTACTCGATTACATCCAACATGGTTTTACTATGGAGGAAGCCAGAAAAATGGATTTGCTGGTTAGAATTGAGTGCCAAAAATATCATCTGGGGGAAACCTTAAAGGAATATCCGAATGCGATAAATGAAATAAAGGAATCAGAAGAGTATATTAAAGAATTAATAAACGAATATAATGGAATGTAATACCACCAGTCGATAATGGCCGGTGGTATTTTATTGTTGCGATATCGCAACGGGAAGGAGCATGAATGAAGTACAGGAAAAAACCAGTGGTAATTGAGGCATTCCAGTGGACGGGAGGACCGGAGCAGGAGGATGACCCTGGGTGGATTATCGAGGCAGTCAGGGATGGGAGTGCCTGGTTTGAAAACGAGGGAACCCCAGAAGTGAAATTCATAATCCGGACACTGGAAGGGGTACACGAAGCCAATATCGGGGATTACATCATCCGTGGTATTGCCGGTGAGATATATCCATGTAAGCCGGATATCTTCCGGGCAACATATGAATCAGCTGAGTAATTAAGATGTTGGCACGCGGGACTATCCCGGGTGTTATTTTTACGCCCAAACACGAGCATGGCTTAAAAATCTGCGTGGCCGGCGATACCGATGACAATGAATTGTAATAAGGGTGACACCCTCAAAATGGAAAGGAGCATATGACAATGGAGACAAGAATCCCAATGAACTTACAGCTTTTTGCAGAACCGACAGGCGGTTCAGGAGACGAGGGCGGGACACCAGCCCAGCAGCCAGCCCAGACCAGCCAGCAGGCGGCATCCCCTGCAATTGATTACGCCAAAATCCAACAGATGCTGGACGGCACCCTGGCGGCTAAAGAGGACACAGCACTTAAGGCCTACTTCAGGCAGCAGGGACTCAGCCAGGAGGATGTGGAGCAGGCGATTGCCGCATTCAAGCAGCAGAAAGCGGCCCAGCAGCCAGATGTGGGCGCAATCCAGCAGCAGCTTACACAGGCCCAGGCAGTGGCCCAGAAGGCCATGATTGACAGTGCGGCTACCATGGCGGCAGTATCCCTGGGGATTGACGCCAGGACAATCCCTTATGTCCTTAAGATGGCCGACTTAAGCCAGGTCATGGGGCAGGATGGGAAAATCAATGATGAGACACTTAAGGCAGCCCTGGACAAGGTACTTGAGGACGTGCCGGCGCTGAAACCGCAGGCATCAGGCACCACCGGATTCATCCAGGTGGGGGCAGCCAGTGGCGGCCAGACGCAACAGACCGTGGATACGGAACTTGACCGTATCTTTGGAGTAAAGAAAAAATAGGAGGTTAGACAATTATGGCAGTATTAAGTTATGTAACACAGTTCCATACCAGGATCCTTGACATGTATGGGCATGAACTGATTTCGGACCCGCTGTACCACACCAATGAGGACATTAAGATCATCGGGGCAAAGGACATCAAGCTCCCGCGTCTGTCCGTGAGCGGTTATAAGGACCATGACCGTAACACGCTGGGGTACAACAGTGGTAACTATTCCAACGATTTTGAGACCAAGTCCCTTGACCACGACCGCGATATTGAGTTCTTTGTGGACCCCATGGACGTGGACGAGACAAGAAGCGCTACAA
>OLOS01001021.1_pt1 | contig 25366 bp, 22 predicted proteins | sample 1672631 | NCBI WGS metagenome assembly OLOS01 (sample SAMEA3136707, study PRJEB25190) | human gut metagenome | biome: human gut; feature: human-associated habitat; material: faeces | place: Austria | collected 2013 | reverse complement strand
CCCGCAAGTCCGAAAACACGTCCATCACCCGCGATGTGTCCGGCGAGGGCGTGCAGCAGGCGCTTTTGAAGATCGTCGAGGGTACGGTCGCCAACGTCCCGCCGCAGGGCGGACGCAAGCACCCGCAGCAGGAGTTCATCCAGATCGACACGACCAACATCCTGTTCATCTGCGGCGGCGCCTTTGACGGCCTCGACAAGATCATCGAGCAGCGCACCGACAAATCATCGATCGGCTTTGACGCGCCGATCGAGAGCCGTGCCAAGCGCGATGTCGGCAAGCTCTTTCAGCTCGTCCAGCCGCACGATCTTCTGAAATTCGGCATCATTCCCGAGCTGGTGGGCCGCCTGCCGGTCATCACCTCGCTCGACAGCCTAAAAAAGGAGGATCTGGTGCGCATCCTGACCGAGCCGAAGAACGCGCTGTGCAAGCAGTATCACAAGCTGCTCCAGTACGATCAGGTCAGCCTGAGCTTCGAGTCCGGCGCGCTGGACGCGATTGCTGAAAAGGCCATCGACCGTCAGATCGGCGCACGCGGCCTGCGGGCCATCATGGAGGACATCATGACCAACATCATGTATGAGATCCCCTCCGACCCGACCATTCAGAGCGTGCTCATCACAGAGGACTGCGTCCGAAACGGCAGCAAGCCGGTCGTGACGCGCGACGCCTCCAAGCCGCGTACCCCCATCCGGAATGCGGGTGTGACACTCTGAGAAACATATTTCCGGAAGCGGACGCTTCCGGCGAAAGGGGGGCTTTATAGCCTCCCTTTGTGCATTTACTCCAGAAAGGAGCGATTTTATGAGCGAATTTGAACGTCCGGTCTGTCTGCCGGTGCTGGCGCTGCGCGGGCTTTGCGTGTTCCCGAAGATGCTGACGCATTTCGATGTGGGCCGCAAATCGTCCATGGCGGCCGTCGAAGAGGCGCTCCGGGAGGATCAGCAGATCTTCCTTGTGACGCAGAAGGACGTTGAGACGGATCATCCGAAGCGGAATGATCTGTATACCGTCGGCACGGTCAGCATCGTCAAGCAGGTGCTGCGCCTGCCGGGTGAAAACATGCGCATTCTGGTCGAGGGCCAGTACCGCGCGGAGCTTCTGGACATCGTGCAGAGCGACCCCTATCTCTTCGGGCGGATGCAGAAGCTTGAGGAGCTGCCCTACAATCACAGCCTCCCGCGCGTGGAGGCGCTGCTCCGTCAGGCGCACAGCCAGTTTGAACAGTTTGCGGAGCTTTCCGGCCGGAATATGCAGGAGGCGCTGCTTCGGCTGCTGACCTCGGAGGACGCGGGCTACACGGCGGATTTCATCGGTCAGGACGCGACGTTTTCCTATCAGAACAAGCAGCAGCTGCTTGAGCAGCTGCATCCGGTCAAGCGATTGGAGCAGACTGTCTCGCTGATGGCGAAGGAGCTGGATATCCTGCGGCTCGAAAACGAGATCTCCGACCGTGTTCAGGAGAACGTGGACAAGAATCAGCGGGACTATTATCTGCGCGAGCAGATGAGCGTGATCCGTGAGGAGCTTGGCGAGGACGCGGACGATGACGACGCAGACAGCTACCGCGAGAAGATCCGCAAGCTGCATCTTGAGCAGGAGACGGAGGAAAAGCTCCTGAAGGAGGTCCGGCGCATGGCGAAGCAGGCGCCCGGCTCGCAGGAGGCGGCGCTTCTGCGCAATTATCTGGACGCCGTGCTGGAGCTTCCGTGGAACAAGACGACGAAGGAGCGGCTGGATGTTGCGCAGGCACGCAAAATTCTGGACGCCGACCATTACGGCCTCGAAAAGGTCAAGGAACGCATTCTGGAGACGCTGGCCGTGCGTCAGCTGGCACCGGAGCTTCCGGGGCAGATCCTCTGCCTTGTCGGCCCTCCCGGTGTCGGCAAGACCTCCATCGCGATCTCCATTGCACGTGCGCTCAACCGTAAGCTTGCGCGGATATCCCTCGGCGGCGTACACGACGAGGCGGAGATCCGCGGCCACAGAAAGACCTACATTGGCGCAATGCCGGGCCGCATCATGGCGGCGGTCTCTCACGCAGGCTCCAAAAACGCGCTGCTGCTGCTCGACGAGATCGACAAGCTCGGCAGCGACTATAAGGGCGACCCTGCCTCGGCACTGCTGGAGGTGCTCGATTCCGAGCAGAATTCCTCCTTCCGCGACCATTATCTCGAGGTACCGTTCGACCTGCACGAGTGCATGTTCATCACAACGGCCAACACGACCGATACCATTCCGCGCGCCCTTCTCGACCGCATGGAGGTCATAGAGATCGGCTCGTACACGGATGAGGAGAAGCTTCAGATCGCCAAGCGCCACCTGCTGCCGAAGCAGCTGGAAAAGCACGGCCTCCCGAAGGGGAGCGTCCGCGTTTCAGAGGACGCGCTGCGGGAGATCATTGCCTGCTACACGCGCGAATCCGGCGTCCGAAACCTCGAACGGGAGCTGGCGGCGCTCTGCCGCAAGTGCGCGATGCGCCTTGTGGAGCCGGAGGCTCCGAAGCGTATCAGCGTGACCGGAGCCAATCTGGAGCGCTATCTCGGCGTCCGCAAGTTCCTGCCGGACGAGCTTCCGGCAAACGATCAGGTCGGCCTTGTGACCGGCCTCGCGTGGACCTCTGTCGGCGGTGAGACGCTCGAGGTCGAGGTCAACGTTGTGGACGGCTCCGGCAAGCTGGAGCTGACAGGCAACCTCGGCGACGTGATGAAGGAATCCGTCCACGCCGCGATGAGCTATATCCGTTCCCGGACGGCGCATTTCGGCATCGCGCCGGACTTCTATAAAACGAAGGACATCCATGTCCACTTCCCGGAGGGCGCGATCCCCAAGGACGGCCCCTCGGCGGGCATTACGATCTGCACGGCCATCGTTTCTGCGCTGACCGGCGCGACGGTGCGGCGGGACATCGCCATGACGGGCGAGATCTCCATTCGCGGACGGGTGCTTGCCATCGGCGGACTGAAGGAAAAGACGATGGCGGCGCTCCGGCACGGGATCCGGACGGTCATTATTCCGGCCGCAAACGAAAAGGATCTTGAGGAGATCGACCAGACGGTGCGCCATGCGCTCAATTTCATCACCGTCCACCATGTGGACAGCGTGATCGAAGCGGCGCTGGACTTCTCGCATTGCCATGCGGAGCAGACCGTGTCCGCAGCGGCGGAGCCGCCCGTGCTTCCGGTCCCGCCGGTCAAGCGGCAGCGGCGGAAGCCCGGTATCCGGCAGTGAGGAGGCGGCTATGAATCTGCACAACGCGGAATTTATCCGCTCCGTCACGGCGGTCGCCGACTGCCCGAAGGACGGACTGCCGCAGATCGCGTTTGCGGGCAAGTCCAACGTCGGAAAATCCTCTGTCATCAATAAGCTCCTGCTTCGGAAGAACTTCGCCCGCGTGGGCGAGGCTCCCGGCAAAACGACGCATATAAACTTTTTCCGCATCGACAACAAGCTCTATCTGGTCGATCTGCCGGGCTACGGCTACGCCAAGGTGCCTATGGCGGAGAAGGAACGCTGGGGCAAGCTGATGGAAAAGTATTTCGCAGCCGAGGATACCATCGATTACGGCGTGATGATCGTGGACGCGCGGCATAAGCCGACGGCCAACGACGTCATTATGGCCGATTACTTCAAGGCCAGCGGAAAGCCCTTCGTGGTCGTCGCCAACAAGATGGACAAGCTAAAAAAGAGCGAGATCGAACCGAATCTGGCCTGCATCCGCGAGACGCTGACGCTGCCGGAGACGGTCGAACTGATCCCGTTTTCGGCGGAAAACGGCTTCGGCCGGGAAGCGCTTCTGCGCGTCCTCCTGCGCGTCGCCGGAGAATGAGCAAAAAAGCAATCGAAATGATCGCCCGGAGCGGCTGCGCGCCCTCCGGGCGATTTTCCTATCGCCGCGCCGGAGAAGGCTATGTGCGGCGGCGGAATGCCGGGGATATGCGCGGACTCCTGCCGCAGGAAATGCGATTTATGGCCGGATACGATGCCTTTCCTTGCCAAGCGGCGAAGAATATGCTATACTAAACTGAAAATCTATATCAGGGACGGGATGGCATGGAGAAATTTCAGGCATGGGTGCAGCAGCTGGATTTTACGCAGCTGTGGGAAATGCTGATCGTCGTCGCGGCGTCGCTCCTGTGCATCACGTTCCATGAGACCTGTCATGGACTTGCGGCGTACTGGATGGGCGACCCGACGGCAAAGAAGCAGGGGCGGCTGAGCCTCAACCCGCTGCGGCACATCGATATCATGGGCCTTGTCATGATGGCGGTCTGCCATTTTGGCTGGGCGAAGCCGGTGCCGGTCGATATGCGCAATTTCCGCAGGCCGAAGGCCGGAATGGCGCTCACGGCGCTGGCGGGGCCGGTGTCGAATGTCCTGCTTGCCTATGTGGCCGTCCTGTTCGCGTCAGCCAGCGCGGCGGTCTACATGTGCAGCGGCAGTAAGGTGGTATACTATCTCTGGCTGTTTTTTTTCTATCTGGAGATCATGAGCGCGGGCCTTGCCGTGTTCAACCTGTTTCCCATCCCGCCGCTCGACGGCTCGAAGGTGCTTTTTGCTGTTCTGCCGGATGCGTGGTACGGAAAGCTGATGCGCTATGAGCGCTTCGGAATGGTTCTGCTGGCAGTTCTGCTGCTGACGGGCGTGCTGGACACGCCGCTGAGCTTCCTGCGCGATGGGCTGACGGGCGCGCTCGAAGCGATCGGAACTTGGCCGGCAGATCTGATTTTGAATGCTTTTGGAGCTTAGGAGCGCTGCATGAACGAACCTGTTTACCATCTGGAGGGCGTCGTCCACGCGCGGGCGGAGAGTCTTGAGGACTTTGACGGCCCGCTGGACGTGATCTTCCTGCTGCTCAGCAAAAATAAAATTGAAATTCAGGACGTCAGCATCAGTTCCATTCTCGAACAGTATCTGGCCTATCTTGATGAAATGAAGCGCATGGATGTGGAGATCGCCAGTGAGTTTACCGCGATGGCCTCGCATCTGATGCTGATCAAAACCAAAATGCTGCTGTCCGCCGCCGAGCAGGAGGAGGCCATGAGCGAAATGGAGCTTCTCATCCAGTCGCTCGAGCAGCGCCAGCGGAAGGAAGCCTACGGAAAAATCCAGGGCGCCGCACAGTTCCTTGCTGCGCGCAACGAGATCGGTCTTGGCATGTTCGTCAAGGAACAGGAGCCGCTTCAGCGCGATAACACCTACCGCTACCGGCACGACAGGGAGGACCTGCTGCTGGCCCTACAGGCCATTGAGGAACGGGAGGCGCGGCTTCTGCCGCCGCCCGCGGAGAATTTCAAGGGCATTGTCGGTACGGAGCCGTATCCGGTCACGGTCAAGGCGGCGGAGGTGCTGCGGAGCCTGATCTCACGCGGCGTTTCGAAATTCCTGAGCCTTTTCCGGCTCAGCCGGAGCCGGTCGGAGATTGTGGCGACGTTTCTGGCAGTTCTTGAATTATGTAAACTCAAATCCATCTCCATCGACGCCGAGGATGCGGACGGGGATATGAACGTGACGTACCTCCGGATGCCGGAGGAGACCGTCGCAAAGGAATAAGTGAGGCCACTATGGAACAGAATGAATTACAGCGGACGCTGATGGCGATTTTATTTGCCGCCGGAGAGCCGGTGAGCGTGCAGCGCCTTGCGCAGACGCTGGAGCGCGACCCGGACGAGATCCGGCGCGAGACGCGGCAGCTGATGGACGCGCTGTCGTTCCATCGAAGCGGCATCCGCATCGTCCAGCTGGAGGATGCGTTTCAGATGTGCTCTGCCGCCGAGCAGGCGGAATTTGTCAGCCGGACGCTCGAAACGAGAAAGCCGCCGAAGCTTTCCCAGTCGCAGCTGGAAACGCTGACGGTCATCGCCTACTATCAGCCTGCGACGAAGGCGTATGTCGAGCAGATCCGCGGCGTGGACAGCGCCTATTCGGTCAGTGCGCTGCTGACCAAAAAGCTGATCTGCGAGGCGGGGCGGCTGAACGTGCCCGGGCGGCCTATCCTGTATCGGACGACGCCGGATTTCCTGCGCGTGTTCGGGCTGGAATCGCTGGACGAGCTGCCGGAGATCGACAAGACGCAGCTTCTGTCGCGGCAGCAGCTGCGCATCGAGGCGGAGCAGACTACCGCCGCGCCTGCGGACGAGGAAACAAGCGGAGATAAGCCGGAGGAAGCCGTATGACATGGTGGATGGTCCTGCTGCTGATTTTCGGGATCCTCTTTCTGATCGGCTGCATCCCGGTCGGCGTGGATGCGGCCTATCTCGGCGGGAGCTTTACGCTGAAGGTCAAGATCTGGCTGCTGCGGCTCCAGATTCTGCCCGCGAAGCCGAAAAAGCCCAAAATGGAGAAAGCATCTGCCGCAAAGGACGGGAAAAAGCCTGCCGGAGGCAAAGACAAAGCTCCAGCTGCGAAGGAAGCGCAGACGGCGGTCGGCGCGGAAAAGCCTGCGCAGGCGACGCCGAAGAAGGCGTTCCTGACGGGCGGCGTGCAGGAGATCCTGGATCTGGCGCGGCTTGCGGCGGATACGCTGGGAAATCTGCGCCGGAAGCTCCGGATGGAAGAACTGATGCTGCGCGTCCGCTTTGGCGGCGGAGACGATGCAGCCAAAACTGCTATCCTCTACGGACGGGCGTGGGCCGTGATCGGTGCGCTGCTGCCGTGTCTGGAACGCATTTTTGTGATAAAAAAGCGTTCCACGATTACTTCGTCGAAGAACGGCTGGAATGTGGCATGGAGCTCAAGGGTACCGAGGTCAAGAGCATGCGTCAGGGGCGGATGAACCTCAAGGAGAGCTTCGCCATCGTCAAGGACGGCGAGGTGCTCGTCTGCGGCATGCACATCAGCCCCTACGAGCAGGGCAACATCTTCAACACCGACCCGCTTCGGCAAAAGAAGCTGCTGCTGCACAAGAGCCAGATTCGTCATCTCGCGCAGGAGGTCGGCAAGATGGGCTATTCGCTCATCCCGCTTCAGGTGTATTTGAAGGACGGGCGCTTCAAAATGGAGCTGGGGCTTTGCAAGGGCAAAAAGCTGCACGACAAGCGCGACGACATGGCGGCCAAGGATGCGCAGCGCGACATTCAGCGCGCCCTGCGCTCGAAGAACCGCGGGGACGATTGAGCGCGTTTGCGCCGATTTGTATGGGGGTGTACTGGTTTCGACGGGATTGTGGGCGGTCAGGTAAGCGAGCCGTGGCCCCGAGCCACGTAAAAATCGGGAAATTAAAAATGAACTGACAATAACGATTATTGCCTCGCGGCCTAATTAGGCTGCGCGTCGGCCCGATGATCCCGCTGCATCGGAATCCGGCGTCATTTAGCGGGCCATGTTCCTGCCTAAGCTTTGCAGCATGAACACATTATGAAGCTACTGAATCCCTGAGCCCGTTCGTGGGCGCTGGGAAGAGGGAATGTTAAAACGCGAACTGCGCTCGGAGAAAGCTCGGCTGTCGCTTTTTCGGACAGGAGTTCGATTCTCCTCACCTCCACCATTTTTGTCTGAAAGTGATAGCTTTCAGACTTTTTTATTATCTGTTTTACATATTTTTGCATTCAAAAGGGGAAACAAAGGGGAATTCATCCCCCATTTTGCTTTTCTGCGTTAAAGCAGTAAGCGTCAGCCCCGCTGACGTCATTCACCCAAAGCCCAAACTCAAAAAATCCGAACGTCATCCCGATTGAGGATGGGTTCGGATTTTTTCGTTCTATAAGTGCAGAATCTCTTTCCGCTTGACCATATATTGAATCATCAAAAACACGCAGCAAGCCAGCCATGTCGCCGGTTCCACCCAGCACGCGCCCGCGTAGCCAAAGCGCGGCACAACGGCAAACGCCGCCGCAATCTTCATCACCAGCTCAATGCACGAGGAAACCACCGGCACAACGTGCATCCCCAGTGCCTGCATCGCCTGCCGCATCGTGACCAGATAGGCCAGCGGCAGAAACAGCGCCGCACTCGCCCGCAGGGACATCGTGCCATAGCGCAGCAATTCGGCGTTGCTTGTACCGATGAGCAGCCGCAGCAGCTCCGGCCCAAGCGTGACCATGACGACCATGGCCGCCGCCTCCCAGATCAGCGCCATCAGAACGGTTCGATTCAGCCCCCGCTTCACCCGGTCATACGCCTGTGCGCCGCAGTTCTGGCTGATAAAGACCGCCCCCGCCGTGCCGAGGTTGCTCATCGGCGCGCCGGTCAGACTGAGAATTCGTCTGGCGCTGGTATGCGCCGCCATCACGGTTTCGCCCAGTGTATTGATGGCGCGCTGCATCGTCAGCGAGCCGAGCGCGTAGACCGAATTCATCAGCCCCATCGACAGGCCGGACGCCGCCATCTGCGTCCATAAGCCGGCCGGCGCGCGAAAATCCGCCTTGCGGGGCAGGAACGGCTTAAACGCGCGCGCGATATACGCCATGCTCAGCAGCGCCGAAATGCACTGCGCGATCAGCGTCGCCAGCGCCGTGCCCACCACGCCGATGTGCAGCACGACGACAAACAGCGTATCCAGCGCGATATTGAGCACGCAGGAAATCGTCAAAAAGACAAGCGGCATGCGTCCGTTGCCCAGCGAGCGCATAAAGCTGGCGCACATGTTATACAAAATGGTCACCCCGACGCCGCCGCAGACAACGGCCGCATAGCGCATCGCCTCATCGAAGACACTCTCCGGCGTATTGAGCAGGCGCATCAGCGGTTCGATGCCGATCATCACGCCGAGGGTCAGCAGCGCCCCCAGCCCCACGCCGAACATCAGCATCACGGCCGTCGCCCGGCGCAGCTTATCCATCTTCTGCGCACCGTAAAGCTGACCGATGATGATGCCGCATCCGTTGCACATTCCGTTGGCAAAATTGATCATCAGATCGTTGAGCGACGTGGACGCGCCAATCGCCGCAATCGCCGCGTCGCCGATAAAGTGACCCGTAATCATCGTGTCGGTCAGCGTATAAATCTGCTGCATCATCTGCCCAATGAGCAGCGGCAGCGTAAACCGCAAAATGAGCTTCACCGGGCTTCCCCGCGTCATGTCTACGGCAGCCTGACGTTCTCGCCCCGTCATCACATTCCCTCGATTCTCCGATCAGCCGCGCACTTCCCGTAAAACGCGCAGCGCCACATCCGGGTAATTGGAAATGATGCCGTCGCAGTCCATCTCTGCCATCCGGCGCAGATCTGCTTCCTCGTTGACCGTCCACACGTTGACCGAAAGCCCCAGCCTATGCGCCGCTTCCACCTCGCCCGTCACAAACGTCGGCTCGCTGAAATGCGGGTGCAGCGCCTGAACGCCAAGCTGTCTGGCGTAATCCCACGGCTGATAGAGCATCGCGTCGTAGAGCAATCCGCAGACCGCATTCGGATCGAGCCTGCGCACTTTGAGCAGGCTGTAATGGTTGAAGGAGGAATAGATCGTTTTCTCCCTCATGCCTGCCTTTTCGACCGCCTCGAGCGTCTTTTCCTCAAGCGCAGGAAACGCCGCGCGGCTGTTTTTCAGCTCAATGTTGACAGACAGCCCGCGCTCGTGCAGCAGCGCCAGCACATCCTCGAGCAGCGGCGCCACGTCTCTCTCCGTCGCATCCACCGCGTGAATCACCGGCATCCGGCAAAGCTCGGCGTAGGTATAATCCGCCACCGAACCCGTAAAGCCCGTCAGGCGGCTCAATTCGTCGTCGTGAAAGACGACCAGACGGCCGTCCTTTGAAATCTGCACGTCCAGCTCCACGCCGTCGGCGCCCATATCCGCCGCCAGCGCAAACGCGCGAAGCGTGTTTTCCGGCGCATAGCCGGACGCGCCCCGATGCGCATAAATCTTCTGCATATCGTTACCCCTTTCAATCGTCCACAAATGCAGCCAGCTTTCCCGGCCGGTTAAAACAGAAGCCCTGCCACCCCACATACATCGCACCCTCGATATTGGCGGGCGTGTCGTCGATAAACAGCGTGCGGCTCGGCTCAACATGATAGGTGTTCGTCAGGAATTCATAGATATCCGCGTTCGGCTTGAGCAGCCCCTCGCGCGCAGAAACGACCTTTCCCTCGAACAGGCCAAAGAAATCGAACCGGCTTTCAACCGTCGCAAAGGATTCCTTCTGATAGTTGGAGAGCACAAACACGCGCTTGCCATGCGTCAGACAGCTTTTGACCGCCTGAACGCCCTCTTCGATCGGGCGCGTAAAATCCAGCCAGTTTTCCATAAAGCGGCGAATCATCGGTTCGAGCGCCTGGTCGCGCCCGGTCATATGCCCAATCGCCTGCTGAACGGTGAGCGTCCCCCGATCCATCATGTTCCAATACGGCGTTTTAATGATCTTTTCCATCAGCTTTTCGTGCAGCTCGGTCTCCCCCGGAAAAAAAGCCTCCAGCTCCTCCTCCGGCGAATAGGAGAGTAGCACGTTGCCCACGTCAAAAACCACCGCGTCCAGCTCGTCCCACGGCATTGTTTCGTATCGGTCGTCAAGCGTCCACATCGTCATCGCCTTTTCCCCCGTTCATCGGCTGGTCAGGATCGTCCGCGCCGCACCGCAATCCGTCTGCGCCGCGAATTCGTATGTCGTCAGGTTTGCGCGCAGGCTCGCGCGGCTCCCGTCCTTTTCCCAGATGATTTCCAGTTGGTCGTTCTGCGGCTGGCGCACGGTCATGTCCGCGTCGAAATCGAACGCCGGGCAGGTGTTGCGCATCCGAAGCAGCGCAAGCTGATCGCGCACTACATCCTTTTTCAGCGCGTCTGCCACCGCGTCCCGCGTCAGATTCGTGCGGTTGATCTCCTTATGCGCCGCTTCGCCGCCGCGGCGAACAGCTTCCAAATCGTTTTCGCCCGCAAACAAATCCAAATACCAGACCTGCGGCTTGCCCGGCATGAACAGTTGAATCGCGCGCGCGAGCAGCATTTTCCGCTCGTCCGCGCCCAGCGCGCTGAAATACGTGCAGTTGACCTGATAATAGACGTTCTTCGCGCCGTGCAGATTCTTAATCATGCCGCCGCGGCTGACAATCAGCGCGATCAGCTTCTCAATCGCTTCGTCGCTGAGCAGCCCCTTCAAATCCAGCATCGGGATTCCGTCATGGCAGCCGAGCATGTTCACCGTGCGGATGTTTTTTTCCCTGAGTTCCTCCGCCCAGCGCATCAGCCGCGTGCCGTCATGGTTCTCAATCGCGTCAATCACCAGCCCCGGCAGGAAAAAGTCATAGGTCATATAGCCCTTTCGAGCGACCTTTTCATAGGTTCCCGCCGCATAAGGGTCATGGATCTCCGGTAAAAGAGTCAAACCATGCGAATCGGCCATTTGGCGAATGCGTTCCAGCGTGTCCCACGTGTCCGGCTCGTTCATAAAATTGCGCAGCCCCGGCGTTTTGGGCGCATAGGCAAACGCATCCAGCCGCACAATCGCCGCGCCGTATTCGGCCAGCTTGCCCAGCACACTGTCATAATACGCCCAGACCCGCTCGCTTTTCAGGTTCAAATCCATCTGACCAAGATATTTCCGCCGCATTTCCAGCAATTGAACGCATGCCTCGCGGTAGCGCTCAAAGCCCGTGAAATCCAGCTCCTGCGGCTTCTGCCCGGCCTCCAGCCCCGCGTCAAGCCGCGCGGCCAAAACCGTCGCCTCGCCATACTGCATATCCGAAGCGCGCATCAAATCCTGCGCATCGACCGGGTCATATCGAACCTGCTGATAGAACGTGTTCCAATACGGCACATCGCGCCCATCCGGCAGGCGAACCATCAGAATCGGCAGCCCCGGCTTGCGGAAGAACATTCCGTGAATGTATTTTTCTTCCGGCTGGATGTATCCGGCGTCAGTCATTTCGCCGCACCCCGCCCAGAATTGATTCCAATCAACGAAAAAATCGCGATACGGCGATGCGTCGCCGTTTTTTAAAATATCCTGAAACTGCGGCGAAAGCACGGAAAGGTGGTTCAATATAAAATCCAGCTTGAGATCAATTCCGTTCTCTTTCAGCCGCTTCACGTCTTCCGGCGCGGCGAGCATGCGGTTCAGATCATAGCTGATGACCGAAAAACCGCGATCCAAATCCGTGTTGAACACGCTCGGCAAAATGTAAAACGACCGGAATGCATCCGCGAACGCTTCGCTTTCCAATAGCTGTGCAATATCGGATAACGTGCCGCCGAGGCTGTCCGGATATGCGTTGAGCATTGCTCCGCCATTCATGGCCTTTTCCCTCCGCTCATTCCGTCTCACGCCGATACGCCGAATAGGTGATTTTCTTGCCCTCGCGGGAGAGAATCACCTGCGCCTTCCACGCCTGGCTGTCCAGCTTACGCTGCTCGATGTTCAGCACCATCGTGGTAAAAGCACTGTCCGTCTGCGCGTCGCGGTTGCGCAGGCGGCGATGCTCCAGCGTCTGCATCGGCGTGCTGTTCAGGTAAATCGGGATATCCACGCCCTTCAAAAAGTCGCTGTTCGCGTGCGTCCACTCGATCACCATCACGCGCGTCGTGGTGAAATCTACCGTCTCATACCAAATCGCGGTTTCCTCGCGTCCCATCCGCTTGAGCGGAATGTGTCTTTCGCCGCGCTTGAAGCGCGCGATGATATCGTTGACCTCGTCAAAGTCAATTTCCTCCGGCGTGCCCAGATAGCCGCTCAGCGCCTGCGCGCCGGCCTGCTGATACGTCTGCATCCACGGCAGCTTCCGCGCCGTTTCCGGCTCCGCGTCCGCATCCGCCTGCCAGAGTTCGCGCAGAACGACGGCTTTTTCGTCGCTGTATTCGCCGCTGGCCAGCATCCCGCGCAGGCCGCCCATGCGAAACAGACGCAGCCGCTCCGCGTCGTTGGCCGCCGGGATTCGACGGGGATAGTTGTCGCCGCTCATGATGTATGCGCCGATCCCCGCCCGGTTGAGCGCGTAGCCCAGAACGGAGGCCATGACCGTCTTTCCCGATCCGCTGCCGCCGCATACGCCGATGACCACGCGGCCGCCCGCGCTCTCCTCCAGCCGCCGCTCCAGCGTCCCCTGAATGGCCGAAAGCACGGTCTTTGCCCGTTCGATATTATCCTGACCGATGGTGACGCCGTCCCCCGGCATATCGCCGTGCGGAATCTGCTCCGGCACATCGAGCGCATCGATGTCAAGCATCCTCAGCATCTGCATCGTAATTCCCCCTTATCGCACTCTTCTGTCGCTCTTTTCCGCTCATCTCGGCAGCGGTTCCCGGCTCGTCGGCGCATCACCGAAGAAGAACATCGCATCCTGCAAGTCGGTTTCGAGCATCGTGCCCTTTTTTACATAGTCCATGGCGCGCGCCAGCATCGCGCTGCGGTCGTATTCCACCGCGCCGAATCGAATGTCGCCGTCTTCAATGAGCATATAATGGGCGCGCTTATCCCGGTCGTCCGGCCTGCGATAGGACGCCGAACCGGGATTGAGCCACAGGCGGTCGTTATCCAGCCGATGCACGAGCCTGCGGTGCGTATGACCAAAGATCATGCGCCGCTCCGGTCTGCTCTCGCCCGCGTACCACACGCGCCAGAACGCGTCGAACGTCTGCACGCTCTCCGGCATGTCGTAGCTGTTATCCAGCATTTGATGCTGCATCAGGTAGGCGGCGCCATCCGCCTCAAAGCTCATGTGCTGCGGCAGCGCGGCCAGAAACGCGATGTCTTCATCCGTCACCCGTTCGCAGTTGTCGTGCACCCATTTGTAGCGATTTGTTCCCCGAAACGCATCCACCTCGCCCGAAAACAGGATGTTGAGCAGATGTCTGTCGTGGTTGCCCATGACGCAGTGCGCGCCGTGTTCCCGAACCCAGCCGATCGCCTCGTGCGGATCCGTGCCGTAATCCACGTAGTCGCCCGCGCAATAGATGGCGTCCACCGCGCCCGCGTCCTTTTCAATCGCCCGGAGCGCCGCGATATTCGCATGAATATCGGAGAGAATCAATAAACGCATCGGCTTTTGTCGTCCTTTCTTATTCGTCCTTCGGCCCCGGATAGGCGCTGCCGCCCGCCGCGACATACCCGCCGGAATGTCCCTGCTCGTCCCCGGCAATCCAGAAAGCGAACAGATCCGCCGCGATCAGTTCAAACCGAATCCTGAAAACCCGGCCCCGAAGCGCGGAAAGGTCGCCGCCGCGGAAGACGAGCTGGCGCTTTGTGCTGTCGGCAATCATCGGCACGCAATCCGCAAAGGAATAGCCGGGAATCGGCCGCCCTTCCTCGTCTTCAATCTGCGCGCGGACAAAGCCCTCCGCCGCGTTCGCGTTGATGAACAGCAGCCGCCCTTCCTCAAAGCGCATCTTGCGGGTCAGCATGAACTGCCTCGTTCCGTTGGCATGGAGCGACGCGAAACCGTCCCGGCGAAGCCGCGCAAAGCCGGTCGCCGCGCCGCCGTACAGATTTCCGTTTTCCGCCGAAGACGCGCCGCTGAATCCCGCAATCGGGAAAGCCAGTTCCTCCGGCGAGACAAGGCACAGCCCGCCGCAGGCATGCAGGTAGCCGCGCGCCCACGAGCCCGGCCGATCCGTGCAGCGGATGAACGGGCTTCGGTTATCGCGGCTGAAATGGAAACCGTCGCGGCTGAAGCCCGCATGGAGATCAATGTGTTTGGGCACGCCACTGTTTTCGCAGACGGCGTTATGCGCCTGATCGAATCCCTTGATGATGACAAACAGGCCGAGCATGACGCTCTCATAGCCTACGCAGTTCAGGTGATAGAGCTGCGGCGGCAGATTTTTGTTGTAAATCGTGCCCGGCTCGCTCTCGCGCAGGTCGCGCACGTCGCAGCGCTGCCAGAAGGCAATCTGGTCATTCGCCCACGACGCGCCCTCCATGAAGCGGTCGCACTCGTAGTAGCTGCGGCCGCGGCTGTACCATGGGGTCGAAGGCAGACCCGTGCGAATGGAAAATACCCATTTTTTTCGGAAGGGATTGTAGAAAAACGACGTATTGTCGCCGCAAAGCCCCGTCGTCACCGGATCGCCAAAGTGCATGCCGTCCGCGCTGACGGCCACCTGCGCCACGTCGCCCTCCGGCGTTCTGAAATAGTGGAACATCTTATAGCGTTCCTCCGGATGCTCGGTCTCCTGATCGAGCCACACGCAGGAACCGTCCCGCTGCCAGCCGGGCTTTGGCACAAAAATGCGGTTGGTGCCCACCTGATTATCCAGCATCTTCCGCGTGAAATGCCGCCCGTCGGCGGAAACCGCCAGCGCCGTTCCGTCAAACCAGCCGGCGTGGTAATACAGCCGATACAGGCCGTCTGCGGGATCATACCAGCAGCCGTCGGTAAACGGCGCGGCGACGGGTGCAACGCCCTTGTTCCACTCCATCGGCGTTTCGGGCGCAAGCACGGGCGTTTCATCCAGCACAGCCTGATGAAAGCGCTTTTCCAGCCAGTTTTCCTCGATCAGAAAGTCATCGACGAACAGCTGCCGCCCCACGTCGATCAGCGCCACATCCGGCCGGTTTTCCAGATACGGAACGGGCAACTCGCTCAAAGACATGTCATCCATGTTCCTCGGCGGCCAGACATCCGGCAGCCTGATCCCATTGTACAGTTCTTCCATCGGCTCATTCCTTTCTCATGCGCGGCGATACACGCACTCGTCCTTTTCAAGCCCCTTGAACGTGCCGAAGGTGAACCATTTATCCACGCGCACCTCGTCGCCGTCAAACGTGAACATATAGCGGTTTTCCGCCTCGGATTCTACCCACAGGACGGACATTTGAAGCCGTCCCTGCTCGTCCCACCACGCGCTGCTGCTCGTCTTTGTGATGATTTCGCGGTCATAGCGGTAAACCAGCTCGCCCGCCGTGCGCGCGCCCTGCAGATCCGCCGTCAGCGCGCGCTGCTCGCCGTCCTCCGTCCATGTGATTTCGAGCTTGCCGTCGCGCGCGCGCAGGCGCATTTTGTCCGCGCCGGGATACGCGATGCGCTGCTTGCGTCTGGAATAGAGCACACCGAAGGACAGCTTTCCCTCCTTCGGGACAAGCGTTATATCCAAATCGTGCGCGGAGAAATCCGCGCCGTTCGGATACGGATGCGGCACGGCCAAACGGCTCAGGCGCTCTTTCAGCATGGCGGCCGCCCTGCCCGCAGGCAGCGTTTCCACATCGGCATGAATCTGCGGCACAAGGATGTCAAACACCGCGTTGAGCGTCGCCTGCGGCCCGTGGATCGGGTGATTCTCCCCTTCTTTGAGCAGATGCAGATCCGCATGCCCCATCAGTTCGCCGAGGAAACCCGCCTCGTTGATGGAGACGATCAAATCCAGCGACGGCACGACGACGGAGAACTGGCCGAACGCGCCATCCGCGCGGTACGAGCCTTCCGGCCTGCACATCCAGATTTGGTAGCCGTAGCCCACGCAGTTATCGTAAATATACGGCGTGTGCGCGTGCGCAGGCCACGTGTCCATCCGCTCGGTGGTCGCGTCGTGCACAAAGGTTTCGCTCAGCAGGCGCACACCGTTCCAGACGCCGCCGTTCAGATACAGCTTCATCAGGCGCAGATTGTCTTCCGTCGTGGTGAACATGCCCATGCCGCCCAGACAAGTGCCGTCCGCGCCGCGGCGGCACATGACGTTTTGCGCATCAATGCCGATCAAATCGAACAGGTTCTTAGCCAGATAATCCAGCATGCTCCCGCCCGTCAGCCGCTCGATGATCGCGGACAGCACCGCCGTCGTGTGGGAATTATAGCGCCAGAACGTGCCGGGTTCGTGGGCAATCGGTCGGGCGAAATACCGCTCCAGCCAATCTGCCGGATAGGTCGTTTCCTCTTCCTCCGAGCCGTCGCCCATCACCAGCAAATCGCGGACGGTCAGCCTTGAAAGCCTGTCGCTCATCTGCGCGGGCATCTTATCCGGCAGGATATCGCATACCCTGTCGCTCAGCTTGAGCAGCCCCTGATACTCCGCCAGACCGATGGCCGTCGCGGTGTAGGTTTTGCTCAGGGAATGGTCGCAGTGGTGCAGGCCGGGCGCAAACGGCGCCCACCACCCCTCCGCGCAGACCTTGCCGTGACGCATAATCATCAGGCCGTGCATCTGGGTAAAGCCGCCGTTTTCCAGCTCATCCAGAAATGCGTCAATCGCTTCGCTGGGAATACCCACCTCTTCCGGCAGGCAGCGCTCAAATCGCTGAATCATGGTCTTTTTTCCTCCTCGCCCTTTTGGCCGCGCGTGCTTTCTCTCGCGCTCAACGTCACAGGAAACACCATATCAACCGGCACTTTTTCGCCGTGAATCTGTTTAATCAAACACTCTATCGCCATTTCGCACATCTCCGGAATCGGCTGGCGGATGCTGGTCAGCGGCGGGCACAGGCAGGCCGCCAGATAATTGTCGTTAAAGCCGATCACGCGGAGATCTTCCGGCACGCGCCGCCCGCTTGCCGCCGCGCAGCGCACGACGGAGGCCGCAATCTGGTCGCTGGTGCAGAACACGCCGTCCGCATCTGGGAACGTATCGAGCACCTGTCCGGCCAATTTGGAATAATCGCCGTGCAGGCTGTCGTTCTCCTTGGTTTCAAAAATGCGTTCCTCCAGCCCATGCTCGCGCATGACGCTGCAAAAGCCCACGAATCGGTCATACGCCGGGAGCAGCTTGTCGTGCACGGCCGCGATCATCACCGGGCGCTTGCTTCCGCTGGCGAGCAGTTCCTCCGCCGCCATGCGGCCGCCCATGTGGTTGTCGCAAAGCACCGTCGGCAATCGGCCGACCTTGATGCGCTCGAAGGAAACGACCGGAAGGTTGTCGTCCAGCAGCGCGTCGAGCTCGCGGGAACGCAGACTGATGATGATGCCGTCCACCTGATTGGCCTTGAGCATCCCGACATACTCCAGCGCCCGATCGTTCTGGCCGTCGGACGCATAGATCATCACCTTGTATCCGTGCCGCATGGCGGCAAGAATCAGCTGGTTGACGACCTCGCCAAAGTACGGATCATCGACAGAAGGCACCAGCAGACCGATGATTTTCGTTCTGCGTCGGGTCAACGACCGCGCGACTTCGTTGGGCTGATAGTTCAGCTCCTCCATCGTCGCGTAGATTTTGTCGTGCATCTCCTGGCTGATGTAGCCGCGTTTGTTGAGCACGCGGGAAACCGTCGTCACCGAAACGCCGGCGCGCTGTGCCACTTCTTTGATGGTCGCCATGGGCTCGTTCTCCTTTGCTGGTCATGGGCGGCAGACGACCTTCATGCCGTCGTAGGCCACCTCGATTCCATGGGGCGCGGCGAACCGCTCCCATTCCGAATGGGTCATGTCGTTCATGTGGGAAAGATGGTTGAGGATATAGCGCGTATCCGCCTTCACCAGCCCCGCCTTGTTCAGCCGCTCCCGCAGGCGCAGCACCTCGGCGAAGCCCATGTGCCCGTCGCCCTTAAGCGTTCCGCGCGCACAATCCATGCTGACCACGGAGAATGTCAGGCCGGTGGTTTTCAGATATTCGTCGTTCTCCTCGCTCAATTCGCCGGTGTCGTTCGCATACAGCATCGCCGTTTTTCCATCCGAAATGGCGTAAATCAGGCAGTCCTCCACCTGAATCGGCCGATGGTTCGCGCGCAGCGGATAGAAGGTATACCCGGCGGCCTTGAACGGCTCAAACGGCTTCACCTCGTGAAAGCGGAAGCGCTCTTCCCTCACCTGTTCCGCACCGGCGCAGGCCGAAAGGAAGCGCTTTTTCACCCACAGATTGCCGTATAGATCCAGCACGTTTTCTTCCTCCGGCACATCCGGACGAAGCGCGCGGGACGGCGTACCGCGGTTTTGAAGCGCGTATATATCCTGATGATCCGGATGCGAATGGGTGAAGACGATGCATTTGAGGCGATCCAGCCGCAGGCCGAATTTCAGCTTCTGCGCGTGGATATCCGGCGAGAGATCGATCAGCACATCGTCGCCCAGCAGCGTGCAGGCGCGCATGCGCAGGCTCTTTCCGCCCTCCCGCATCGAGCGCAGGCAGACGGGGCAGGCGCAAAACGTGGCGGGCATGCCCTCCGCCGCACCGGTTCCCAGATATTGATACTCCACGGCCAATCGAATCTCCTTTCTTTTTTGCGTTATCCCTTGATGCCGGACATCGCAACGGACTGCACGAACTGCTTTTGGAACGCGAGGAAGATGACCAAAATCGGCAGGGTAATCATCGCGCTGAACGCGAAAATCTGTCCCCAGAAGGTATACACCGAGTCGTTCAGGCCGCGCAGCGCCTGCGGCAGCGTGCGCCACGTGTTATCGCGGGTCACGAGCGTCGGCCAGAGCAGATCGCCCCACGCGCGGATGAAGGACATGATGGCCACCGTCGCATAAATCGGCTTGGAGAGCGGGGTCATAATCTTGAAGAACACGCCGGTATAGCTTTCTCCGTCGATGATGGCCGCCTCCAGCAGATCCTTCGGCATGCCGCGGAAATGCTGATAAAACAGGAAGACATACATCGGCGTCGCCAGATTCGGAATGGCCAGCGCCCAGATGGTGTTGATGATGCCCAGGTTAAAGGCCACCATGAAGCGGTTGATGATGACGGCCTCGGTCGGAATGATGGTCAGCGCGATCATCAGCGAAACGAGCAGCTTCTGCCCCCGAAATTCCAGCATACCCAGCGCATAGCCCATCATGCCGTTGATGAACATGCCGACGAACACCTGAATGATGGCGTTGACGGCCGAGTTGCGGAAGTAATGCAGAAAGTCGAGCTTTTCAAACACGGCGACATAGTTTTCGAGCGTCAGGTTGCCGTAGGGAATGAACGCCTTGAGCGTCGCCATATCCGAAACGAGCTGCGTCTCGCTCTTGACAGAGGAAACGAACAGGAACAGCAGCGGCGCCAGAAAAACGACCGCCAGCGCGACGTACAGCACGTAGAACAGGGCGGACGTGACCGTCTTTTTCGTCTTATTTTCCACTTTCATCCTCAGTCGCCCTCCGTAAGCTTATTCTGAATCAAAGAGACCACCAGCACGATCAGGAAGAACACGACAGCCATCGCGGAGGTGTAGCCCACGCGGTTGTTGGTGAAGCCCTCCTGATACATCAGGTGGACCAGCGTTGTGGTCGAGCCCGCCGGGCCGCCCTGCGTGAGCATATACACCTGCGTGAACATCTTGAGCGAGTAAATCGTGTTGGAAATAAAGACGTACACCAGCGTATTCTTGAGCTGCGGAATGGTGATGTAGACAAACTGCTGCCACGTGTTCGCGCCGTCGATCGTGCCCGCCTCATACAGCTCCTCCGGGATGAACTGGAGGCCGCCGAGCATGATAATCATCTGCATGCCGACGCACTGCCAGATGGACATGATCGCGATGGACGGCATCGCCAGCGTCGTATCCTGAAGCCACTTCTGCGCCGGAACGCCGAACACGCGCAGGATCGAGTTAAACAGGCCGTCCGCCGTGCTGGAGAAGAAGAAGCCCCAGATGACGGTCACAACCGTCATGGTTACGACCTGCGGCGAGAAATAGATCATGCGGAAGAAGGTCACGCCCTTCGCCCTGCGGTTGACCAGCAGCGCCAGCAGCGTCGCCAGAATCAGCACGACCGGCACGAGGATGATCGTGTATTCAAACGTATTCCAGAACGCCTGAAGCGCGGTCTTGTTGGTGAAGGTCTTGATATAATTCGTCCAACCGACAAACTTGGTCGGCTTGTTCGGGTTGAGCACCAGTCTGCGATCCGTAAAGGAATAGAAAACAGACATGAAAAACGGCAGGATCATGAACAAAAACATGATGATGATCGCCGGCGCGGACAACCCCCACGCGGCTTTCGCCTGCGCGCGGGACATCTGGCTTCTCCGCTTCGCCCCGCTTCTCTTGACAGTGATTTCACTCATACGCAATGCTCCGTTCTATCGCCATGCCGGTTGTCCGTCAGCATGACGGCTCTCCCTGTTTTGGCTTTTTGTTTTTCGGGTTCAAAGGGCAAAAGAAGCGCCCGGTCAGCGTTCGGCCGGCCGGGCGCGATGTGATTTTACTCGATGTTCCAGTCGTTTTCGACGATGATCTCATCGACGTACTCGGCCGCATCATGCAGCAGCTCAGCCGGATCGCCGCCAGCAAGAATGTTGGTCACGACACTCGCCATCTGGGTTTGAAGCGTCGAATGCGCCGGGGTGATCGGACGCAGGTAGCTGATGCCCGCTTCAAGCTGCTCGCGGTACAGGTACAGGCGGCCGCCCTCCTGCCACTGCTCCATGCTGTCCATGACGCTCTTGCGCGCCGGAACGCCGCCGTTCACATTGCAAACCATCTGGATGTATTCCGGGCTCATCATCGCCTGAAGAACCGTCCACGCCTGATCCGCCACGCCGCGGTCGACCGCCGCGGTGGTCATCACGTCCACCGTAGAGCCGGAGCAGGTGAACACGCCGTTGCCGAAATCCGGAAGCGGAACGATGATCGCGTCGTCGCCGAACGCCTCGACATGCTGGCTGTATTTCCAGTGGCCGAGCATGGAGAAGGCGGCCTCGTCGCGGCCATAGAACGCATCCTCGTAATCGCAGGCCGCGTTGACATAGCCCTCATCGAGCATCTTCTTCATCCAATCATACGCCGCGACGGTGTTTTCGCCATCCATCGTGCCGGTCGCAAGCATGGTATCGCGGTTCAGGTAATCGCCGCCGAAGGAAGCGATGACCGCCATCCAGGTGAAGTAGAGGGAGCTGGTCTTGTTCTGACGGATGTAGAGCGGATACTCGTAGCCGATTTCCTTGCACTTGGCGAGGATATCCTCAAACTCTTCGACCGTCCACGCATCCTTGTAAGAGGTCGGGATGCGCGCGCCGATCTTTTCGAGAATGCTCTTGCGCGTCCACATGGCCATGCCGGAGTCAAACTGCGCCACGCCGTAGAGGCCGCCGTCGTAGGTCACCTCGGACCAGACGGACGGAAGAACGTCGTTCTTCATATCCTCGTCGATGTAGTTGTCCAGGCAGGCGATCATGCCCAGATCCTGGAAATACGGGATCTGCAGGCCGTCGATCACGATGAGGTCGGGGGTATCGCCGACGATCGGAGCCGTCTGCAGCTTGTTGAGCAGCTCATCCTGCGCGAAGAACTGATAATCCACCTGAATGTCGTCATGCTTCGAATTGAAATCATCGAACATGCTGGTGTAAATCACCGTCTCAGCGCCATCGCTGATCCACGCGGTCACGGTCGTAGCGTCCGCGCAGGCAATCGCCGCCAGCGCGAAGACCATGACGGCCGCCAGAAGCAGAGAAATGGACTTTTTCACTTGGGTTTCCTCCTTTAATGATCCTTGTGTATGGGGTTGAGCCTTCCCTTCCGGCTCTCCCCTGTTGCTGCGCTTAGTATATCAGCCTTTTAATTATATGTCAACCGGTTAGCATAAAAAAGTGACCATAATTTTTTTCTTATTTACAGCACATCTCCTTGTTTATAACAGAAATCGTTTTTGTTTTTCTCATTTTCAGCCAGCTTTTCCGCATCTTTTCGCGTCGAAACCGCGCCGGATATGCTATGCGGTTCACATTCAAGGTGCGTCGGGCAGAACAAAAAGAGCGCGCAAAAAACTGCCCGATCAAAGCGTTCCTCGCAGACAGCATAAAAAAGCCCCATACGCCGCAGGATGGTCAAAGTATCCTGTGCGTATGAGGCTTTTGCTATGCTTCTTTTCTCGGTCGGGCGGTCGTTCCATCATCTGATGCGCAACCGCCCCTCTTTTCAGACGTAAAACAGCAGATCCGCGTAGGACGGTATCGGCCAGTATTCCTTGCCGACCCTGCCCTCCAGCTCGTCGGCAACCTGCCGGGCGGCTTCCATCGCGGGGATGACGGCCTCGTGCTCATACATCGCGCGCGCGTTGAGCGCCTCCGGCTCGGCGGCGACAACGGCCTTGAGCCGCTCCGTCCGCTCGATCAGCTCAGCCGTCTTCTCGGTCAGCAGCCTGACCTGCGCGGCCTCCGCGGGCGCGTCCACGCCGATGCCCGCCTTGGCGGCCACGCCCTCCGCCAGCTTTCCGGAATACGCCGCGCAGGCCGGAACGATCAGCTTGCCGAGCATGTCGATCAGGGTCAGCGCCTCGATGTGGATGATCTTGGCGTATTCCTCCATGTTGATATCCTGCCGGGACTGTATCTCCGTCCGCGTGTATACGCCGTGGCGAGCGAACAGCGCCACGTTCTTCTCATCCGTATAATGGATGAGCGCCTCCGGCGTGGAGCGCAGGTTGAGCAGCCCGCGGCGCGCAGCCTCGAGCGGCCATTCCTCGCTGTAGCCGTTGCCGTTGAAGAGGATACGCCGATGCGCGGCCAGCTCGCGGCGGATGAGCTTGGAGAGCGCGGCCTCGAAATTGTCGGCCTTTTCCAGCTCGTCCGCGAACTGCATCAGCTCGTCCGCAACAGCGGTGTTGAGCATGACGTTCGTGCAGGCGATGTTGAAGGACGAGCCGGGCATGCGGAATTCAAACTTGTTGCCCGTGAACGCGAAGGGCGACGTGCGGTTGCGGTCGGAGTTATCCTGCGGGATATGCGGCAGGCTCGTCACGCCGATATCCATGCTCTTGTGCCCCGCCGCCTTGTAATCCGTGCCCTCCACCAGCGACTGGATGACGGCGGCCAGCTCGTCGCCGACATACATGGAGACGATGGCGGGCGGCGCTTCGTTTGCGCCCAGGCGGTGATCGTTGCCCGCGCTGGCGACGCTGATGCGCAGCAAATCCTGATACTCGTCCACGGCCTTGATGACCGCCGTCAGGAACAGCAGGAACTGCGCGTTCTCCATCGGCGTAGAGCCCGGATCGAGCAGATTTTCGCCCCTGTCGGTGGAAATCGACCAGTTGTTGTGCTTGCCCGATCCGTTCACGCCCTCGAACGGCTTTTCATGCAGCAGGCAGACCAGCCCGTGGCGGTCGGCGACCTTCTTCATCATCTCCATCGTGAGCTGGTTGTGGTCGGTGGCGATATTCGCGGTCGCAAAGACCGGCGCCATCTCGTGCTGGCAGGGCGCGACCTCGTTGTGCTCCGTCTTGGCGTTTACGCCCAGCTTCCAGAGCTCCTCGTCCAAATCGGCCATGAACGCCTTGACGCGCGGGCGGATAGAGCCGAAGTAGTGATCCTCCAGCTCCTGCCCCTTCGGGCTCCGCGCGCCCAGAAGCGTGCGCCCGGTCAGAATCAGGTCGGGGCGCTTCTTATAATCCGCCTTGTCGATCAGGAAATACTCCTGCTCGGGGCCGACGGTCGTTGTCACGCGGCTGACCTTCTTGCCAAAGAGCGCCAGCACGCGGCAGGCCTCCTTGCTGATGGCCTCCATCGAGCGCAGCAGCGGCGTTTTCTTATCCAGAATCTCGCCCGTGTACGAGCAAAACGCCGTCGGGATGCAGAGCGTGTCATCCTTGATAAACGCATAGCTCGTCGGGTCCCACGCGGTATAGCCGCGCGCCTCGAACGTCGCGCGCAGCCCGCCGGAGGGGAAGGACGACGCATCCGGCTCGCCCTTCATCAGCTCCTTGCCGGAAAACTCCATGATGACCGTGCCATCCGCGCAGGGCGAAATGAAGGAATCATGCTTTTCGGCGGTGATGCCCGTCATCGGCTGGAACCAATGGGTGAAGTGGGTCGCGCCCTTCTCGATCGCCCAGTCCTTCATGGCGTTGGCCACCACGCCCGCAACCTGCGGGTCCAGCGCCGTGCCCTGCCGCACGGTCTGCTTGAGCGATTTATACACATCCTTTGGCAGTCGCTCCTTCATAACGGCCTCGTTAAAGACCATGCTTCCAAACAGCTCGGGCACTTTCTTCATTGTAATCTCTCCCATCTGCGCCGATGCGCGGCGTTGCTTTGGCGGACGGCCTTTTTGCCTGTCCGCGCCCTTGAACGTGCGTCAGTATAGCGCTTTTTTTCCCGTTCGTCAATCATTTTGACGTTGATTTTATCATTTCCTGCAATTCTTTTGAATCCGGCGTTTGTTTCTGATGATAATTAAATGAATTTGTTTTTGAACTTCATTTTTGGAATTTTCCTTGACAATATACCCCCATGGGGTATATAATGCTCCCGTAAGCGAGGTGAACACGCATGAGTGAAGAGACGACGCCCTGCTGCTGTCATGGCCGAACAAAGCATCGGGATGACAAAGAGGAGCGCGATCTGCTCAACCGGCTCAGCCGCATCGAGGGGCAGATTCGCGGGATTCGCGGCATGGTTGAAAAGGACGCTTATTGTCCCGATATTTTGACGCAGGTTGCAGCGGCGAGCGCGGCGCTGAACAGCTTTTCCAAGGTGCTGCTGGCCAGCCACATCAAAACCTGCGTCGCGCAGGATATACGCGCCGGGAAGGACGAGACCATCGACGAGCTGCTGACGACGCTTCAAAAGCTGATGCGATAAGTACGGGGGACGTTGGGGCGTTGCCCCAAACCCCAGCAGGGAACTGAGTTCCCTGCACCT